>ERZ894220.718-NODE-718-length-19662-cov-47.484_pt1 | contig 19662 bp, 18 predicted proteins | sample MGYA00380292_ERZ894220 | MGnify/ENA primary metagenome ERZ894220 (study PRJEB32331, sample SAMN06328446) | human gut metagenome | biome: human gut microbiome; feature: stool | host: Homo sapiens | collected 2014-12-05 ... | reverse complement strand
CGAGCATTTTGGCAACGCAGATGCCGTGCCGCAGCCGCCGGAGCGGTGCTTAAGCCGCAAGGCGGGAATTGTGCGGTATTGCCTAAGATAAACGGCACAGCCCGGTAAAAAGGCTGTGCCGTTTCTGCTATCAATTATTTTGTTTTTGGGTGGCCGTTTTCCACATTGCTGGTGCCCTGCTCCATCAGATAGGTGGCAATCAGGTCCGAAGCGTGCAGCTTGACGGCCAGCGGGTAGCGGTTGTAAGCATCGCTTATCGCAAAACTGCCGCCGCGCACCGCATCGTCAAAACCGCCCATATGCCAGCGGATGGCAATGGCTTCATCGGTTTTTAGGCGCATGAAGTGCTCAATGAGATAAACGCTTTTTTCACCGTGGCCATAGGGCAGCTGGTCGGCTACCTGATAAAAAGGAACTTTCTCCCATTGACCGGTAGCATCATTTTTCACGTTGCGGGTGCTGACTTTGTAAAAGTTCGCCTTGCATACATCGTGCAGCAGGGCGCACACCGCAAAAGTTTCGGGGGTATCTTCCCCTTCCGTGAAAAAGTGCTGCATCATGGCGTTGTACACATTGATGCTGTGCATCACAAGGCCGCACTCGCATGCACCGTGGAACTTGGTGGAAGCGGGCGCGGTAAAAAAGTCTGTGCCCTCCAGCCATTTCAGCAGGCGGTCCGCACCGGGGCGGGTGACATTCTTGTTGTAAATGTCAATAAATTGTGCGCGATAATCTTCCATCACAGCTCCATGTCATCAAGAATGCCTTTCAGGGCGATCAGGTCCTCTTTGGTCATGCTGATGCCCTTGCCCATCTTGCTGCCGTCCGGGGACCAGTCACGGATGTCGTACTTCGGCTCATGGTCGTTCCAGCTGATCAGGTTCAGCTGGCGCTCCCAGCCGCTGGAGTTGGTGGAAAGAACAGCAATGCGCTCGGTGATTTCATATTTGAATGCCATAATAACAGGATCTCCTTCATCATTGGCACAGGGCAGCGCGGCGCCGCCTCGGCCATAAAATTTCTCGTGTTTCATCATAGCGGATTTGCCGCAAAATTGCAAGGGGAAAAGCGTTGCGGTGTGGGGAGGGCGGTGATATATTAAGTGGTAAGTGGGGCGGGGGACTCTCATCCTGCCGAAGCCTTGCCGTATTGCATATTATAAAACCTGCAACAAACCCAACCCTATTTGTAGGGGACGATGCTTGCATCGTCCCGCATGACGGGCCTTGCCCAATATTCTACCCCGGAATACAGCAAATACCACCAAAAAAACAAGATACGCCCCACCCAAGAATAAAGGTAATACCGCATAATTCTAAGTGCCGATACGGCGAGCGAGGTGCGGCAGATGCCAAGCCAAAAGCGCAGATAATACTGGATGCTGCAAAGGTGAGCGCCGCCAGTGGCGGAAACAGCGAACCGAAGCAGGGGCAGCGGTCGCAGAGTGCGAGGGGCTTTTGCCCCCGAAGCACGATGCAGGTACCGCAACCCGACATTATCGAGCATTTTGGCAACGCAGATGCCGCACCTCGCTCGCCGTATCGGCACTTAGAATTATGCGGTATTGCCATAAAACAAAGCAAAAGGCATGTGCCGCACGGCGAGAATACCATCTCCCGTATGCGGCACATGCCTGTTTCTATTTTGCCGTCAAATAAATCCGTCCATCCACATTGGTTACGGCGTACAGCGCCGGGGCGGTGCTTTGGGCACTGCGCAGACCATCATCGGCCAGATCAGCGTAACGTGCGGTAAAATCATCGGTTACGCCAAACAGCACCAGCCAGGTCACATCATGCTCGCCGATGTTGTAGCCGAGGTCCACATCAGTTTCGCTGCTCTGGGCTTCCACCGCGGTAACGGCGGGGTACAGCTCGTACTGGTAGTACCACATGTTCTGCACGGCCATCGAGTCGTCGGCGCTCAGCAGCCAAATGCTGCCATTCTGTGCGCCATCCATGCGGGTTAGCATGTCTGCAGCGATCTGTTGCTGCTCGGTGCGCCAGTCGGCTTTCGGCAGGCAGAAGAGGGATGCAGCACCGCCCGCTTGCCAGATGCCCCAAAGCGTGCTGCAAACCAGCAGGCAGGGAACAATGGCGGGCACCGCATGCCCGGCCATTCGCGGCAGGCGGTGGGCCGCAGCAAACCCGGCCAGCAGGGCTTCGCCTTCCAGCACGCTGAACCAGCCGAGGAAAAAGCAGCAGAAGTACCGCTCCCAGCTGGCCATCTCCAGTGCCTCATAAGGGCTCATGCCGCAGATGTACACATAGAACAACACGCCTTGATAAAGCGGCCAGTACAAGATCATGCACAGCCCCGGCAGCGCCGTGCGCAGCCCCTGCCACCGCCCCATGGCCCAGATCAGAACGATTAAAAGCAACACCGCGGCCGCAGCGCACAAACAGCCCACCTTGAAGGTGCTGGCCCCAAACAGCAGCGGATAGCTGCGCAGCCGGGCATAGTAGCGGTCCCACACATCGTAAAAGTAGCGGTCAAAACCGGTGCGGGCCTCTTGCCAGCACTGCAAAAAGTATCCCGGCCCCATGGAGGAAAACTGGTCATCGGCCCGGTGCAGGGCTTTCAGCAGCAGCTTCCAGGCAAGCGGTATGGCAAAGCAGGGTAGCGCAGCGGTAAAGGGCAGCAGGAAGCCGCGCAGGATGCCGCCCCTATCCCGCAGCGCATCCAGCAGGCATTGCAGAAACCAGATGCCCACCACGCACAGCGCGAACACGGTGCCAATCTCTTTTACAGTGGTCAATGCGCCGCACAGTAATGCCAGCGCCAGACCGCGCTGCACGCGGCTGTTAGCAGCACAGGGCAGCAGGATAACACAAAGCGCCGCAGCAAACAGGGCGCCCACCGGGGCGTCCATATAAGCAGTCGTATAGGGGGTATCGGGGGCAAACAGCCAAAACAGCGCCGGTGCGGCCAGGCAGGCACAGACAGTATAAGCGATGCGCGGGCGGCGGGCTGTGACCTGCGGCAGGGCAAACAGGGCAGAAGCCGCCGCAGCCAGCGGCAGCGCAGTGACAAACAGTACATCCGCTTCCCGGTATTGGGCGGCGGGCAGCGCAAACAGGGCGTATAGCCCCGGCAGGCCCTGCGGGTATGCCTGATGGGCCAGGCTGCGGGTGGTATCCCACACGGCAAAACGGTGCTGGTAAAATACACTTTTGAAGTAGATACCCCAATGGCTGAATTCATCCCAGGTCTGGAATTCCGGCTGCCGGATGGCGAACACCGCCATCAGCACCCCAGCAGCGCTGCAAAAGGCCAGCACACCCGGGGAGAGCAGCTGGGGCAAAATTTCGTGACGGCGGCGCTGCGCCAGGGTGAGCACAGCCCCCACAAGCAGCAGCTGGGCCCCCAGCCAAAGCTGGTTGCAGCTGCCAGCCAGCTGCAGCACTACCATGCAAAAGCACAGCCCGCACAGCGGGGCAAACCCGGCGGGCAGCCGCAGCTTGCAGCAAAGCCAGAACCCCCAGAACAGCAGGCAGGCAAGACCAATGATTTGCGCCAGAATGCTCATAGATGCACCTCAGTTTATTTTTACGGCCAGCACGGCAAAGCGGCTGTTGGTTGTAACGGTGGCAACGCCGCAGGTGGAAAGGGTCAGCAGCTGGTCCCCATATTGGGGCACAACGCCGGTATCGTAAAGCGAAAGTTCCAGAATGGCATCCACGCGCTGCTGCCATTCTTCCTGCGTGGAAGCATCAAAAAAGGAATAGTAGGGCAGCGCATCCGCGCCAAGCTCAGTGCGCAGCACAGCGGCAACCTGCCAGGTGCCTTCTTCGTACAGCGTATCAAACTGAAAGGTAGGGTGGGCGGTGTAAAACGCTTTGTCCGCATAGTTCAGAAGCTGGCTGAACATGCTGCCGCTGGCAGTGTTGTGGCCGTAAATCAGGGCATTGGCCGTTCCGGCGGCGTTTGGCGTGGCAAGGCGGCAGCGCTCATCCAAAAACAGCGTTCCGGCGGTGGAATACAGTCGGTCAAACCCGCGGCGCAGGTAGTAACTGTTGTCTGCCTGAACCACAGGGTAGTTAATGTTGGTGCCGTTGATGCACAGCCAGCCTGCAAGGTCGGGATTCTGGGCGTAAAGCTCCTGATACTGAGGCAGAATATCCGCCGCCTGGGCGGCATCCGGGCTTGGATGCGGCGCGGGGGAAGAGTGGACATCACTGTCCGCACTTTCGGCGGCGGCCAGCACATCCACCGTTGCGGCCCGTGGGGTAATGGCAATCGGGGTGGGGGAGGGCTGCTCCGTTGACTCCGCGGTGGTGACCGGGGCTTCGGGCTGGCCGCCGCGGAATACAGTATCCCGCAGGATCAGCCCGGCAGCCAGGCAAAGTACCGCAGCGCCGCAAAGGCGCAGCGCCCAGGCCCGGTGCTTTTGGCGCCGCCGCAGCGCCGTGCGTGCAGCAAACGGATACAAGCGGCTGTCCCCCCGCAGGTGAGGAAAACGGCGTGGCATAGAAAAACACCCCCTTGCATAAAATAAGGTAAAAAAAAGGGAAGCCGCGCGGCCTCCCTTTTGGAATGGACGAATAAAATCAGATACGCTTGAGCATAACCAGGCCCGCGGAACAAACCAGAATCAACCCCAGCACAGCAGCCAGGTAAGGCACCGGAAAATCCCCAGTAGCGGGGGTATCCACCTCTTCGGCCTCGCTTTCCGCAGGAGCTTCGGTTACTTCCGTAGTGGGGGCTGCGGTCTGTGCATTGTTCACGGTATCAGCGTCAGCCACGGTGCTGTTTACGGTAATAGGCTCGCTGCGAATATTGCGGGATGAGGATGCCGTGGGTGCGGCAGTTGCGATCGAATCAGCGGAGACGGCCGCATGGCTGCCGCAGGCAACACAGAACAACAGCAGCGCAGCAACGATCACCGCACACAAAAAACGCTTCAACGGCGCAAAACCTCCCTTTTGCATAAAATAATATATCCAATGGGCACAAAAACCATACATACATGCAAAACCGCCGGCAACAGTATCCCTGCGCCAGCATGCTATATAACATCTACATGTTACCACGTTTTACGCCAATGGTCAATATGAAGCGGTTAAAAAGCAGATGGTTCAGACAAAACAAAGCAAAAAACAGCGCAGAAATGCTGAAAATGTATGGCGGAAGCAGTAATTTGCCCCGTCGAACCCCCAGAACCCGCCATTTGAAAAACACCGGCGCAGTGTGGATTTCCTGAAAGGAAAAACAGAGCCACAACGCTAAAATCTACTTGACAGCGACAGGAAAAAACGATAAAATATTAAAACTAGTGCGGCTCCCACCGGGCCGCACGACTTTTTAATTGCTAAGGAGACATTGACAATGGCCAAAGAAGTTGTTGTTACCCATGAGGGTTATAAAAAGCTGGAAGAAGAACTGGACACCCTGAAAACTGTCAAGCGTTCCGAGATTGCTGAAAAGATCAAGGTTGCCCGTGGTTACGGTGACCTTTCTGAGAACGCGGAATACGATGCCGCCAAGGAAGAGCAGGCTGTGGTTGAAGCCCGCATTGCTGACCTGGAAGCTACCCTGAAGGTTGCCCGCATCATGGACGACAGTGACCTGAGCCTGGATACCGTTTCTATCGGTATGCATGTGCGCATCCTGGCAGAGGGCGATGAGCCGGATGAAGCTGAAGAGTATGATATCACCGGTTCTACCGAAGCCGACATCGACCAGGGCCGCATCAGCGATGAAAGTCCGGTCGGCGCTGCCCTCATCGGCCACAAGACTGGCGATAAGGTTGACGTTACCCTGCCCAACGGCAATATTTTGGAATACACCATTCTGGGTGTCAGCCGCAGCCACTGATCACCCCCGGATATAAAAACAGGAAAGGAACCTGCGCCATGGAACAGAACAAGCAGTCCGCCCCCCAGAACGCCGCATCGGAAGCGGCAGTACGGCGTCAGAAGCTGGCCGACCTCAAGGCCGCCGGCCACGACCCGTTTACCATCACCAAATGCAAGCAGGATGCTTTCTCTGCTGATTTGAAAGAAGAATATAAAGATTTGCCCGCTGAGGAAGATACCGGCCGTATGGTCAGCCTGGCTGGCCGTATGATGTCCAAGCGCGTTATGGGCAAGGCCAGCTTTGCCCACCTGCGCGATGCGAAAGGTGATATCCAAATCTTCGTCAAGCGTGATCTGCTGGGCGATGAAGCATACGCCGCATTCAAAAAGATGGATGTGGGCGATATTATTGCCTGCACCGGCGAAGTGTTCCGTACCAAAATGGGCGAACTGAGCGTGCGCGTGCATGAGCTGACCTTGGTTTCCAAGAGTCTGCTGCCTCTGCCCGAAAAGTTCCATGGCCTGACTGACCGTGAAGCCCGCTACCGCCAGCGCTATGTTGACCTGATCGTCAACCCCGAAGTCAAGGATACTTTTGTCAAACGCAGCCAGATCCTGAAAGAGATCCGCGCTTACCTGGACGAAAAGGGCTTTTTGGAGGTCGATACCCCCATCCTGACCCCGTTTGAAATCGGCGCTTCTGCCCGTCCTTTCTATACCCATCACAATACGCTGGATATGGATATGGTGCTGCGCATCGAGACAGAGCTTTACCTCAAGCGCCTGATCGTGGGTGGCATGGACCGTGTATATGAGGTTGGCCGTATCTTCCGCAACGAGGGTATGGACCCCAAGCATAACCCCGAATTCACCACCATTGAGCTGTATCAGGCATTCACTGATTTCCACGGCATGATGGATCTGGTGGAAGAGCTCTACAAACGCCTGGCTCTCAAGGTCTGCGGCAGCATGGAGATCACCTACCAGGGCAAGCAGATCGACTTGGGCCACTGGGAGCGCCTGACCATGGTGGAGGCCGTCAAGAAGTATTCCGGTGTTGATTTCAATGACTGGAAAACCGATGAGGATGCCATCACCGCTGCTAAGGAGCACCATGTGGAGCTGCCCGAAGTTCCGACCAAGGGTGCGATCCTGGCAGAGTTCTTTGATGCATTTGTTGAAGATAAGCTCATCCAGCCTACTTTTATCTATGATTATCCTGTCGAAATCAGCCCGCTGGCCAAGCGCAAGCCCGATGACCCGGCGTTTACTGAGCGGTTTGAGTATTTCATTGACTGCACCGAGTATGGCAACGCATTCAGCGAGTTGAATGACCCCATTGACCAGAAAGCACGTTTTGAGCGCCAGGTTGCTGAGCGCAAGGCCATCGAGCCCAACTGCAAAGCCCAGGTTGATTACGACTATGTTACCGCTTTGGAATACGGCCTGCCCCCCACGGGCGGCCTCGGCTTCGGCGTTGACCGTCTCGTCATGCTCCTGACCGACAGCGCCTCCATCCGCGATGTTCTGCTGTTCCCGACAATGAAGACTCTGGACCCAAAGAAGGCTGAAAACAAAGCCGAAAAAGCAGCGGTGAATGGTTCTGCAGAGGATGCAACCGTGTCCGCGCCAAGCGTACAGATTGATCTTTCCAAGGTGAAAATCGAGCCTTTGTTTGCAGATGATGTAGACTTTGAAACATTCAGCAAGTCTGATTTCAGAGTGGTTAAGATCGAAGCCTGTGAGGCAGTGCCGAAGTCCAAGAAGCTCCTGAAATTCACACTGAATGACGGAACAGACCGGAAACGCACCATTTTAAGCGGTATTCACGAGTATTACGAGCCGGAAGAGCTGGTTGGGAAGACCTGTGTGGCAATCACAAACCTGCCGCCGAGAAAGATGATGGGTATTGATTCCGAGGGTATGTTGATTTCCGCAGTGTACGAGTATGACGGACGGGAAGGCTTAAATCTTTTGATGCTGGATGACAGTATTCCGGCAGGAGCAAAGCTGTACTAAAGAGGTCATTTACTACAAAAAATCGCGTTACTACAACTTTTCTACAACTTTTGCGTGAGACCCTACGAAACCGGATGAAGCAATATGAAAGGCGGATCTGCTTATAAAATGCAGATTCGCCTTTCTTTTTACATCAGCTTCATGTTCACACTAATGTTTTTTGCCTTCTCCTGCATATTCTCTTGTGTGATATGGGTGTAGATGTCCATTGTAGTAGAGAAATCGGCATGCCCCATGACTTGCTGAATGAATTTAACATCGTTGGTGCTTTCGCAGAGCCGGGTACAGAAGGTGTGCCGCAAGTTGTGAACACTAAAATGAGGGAGCAGATCCGGTTCACGGTCTTCCAGTTCAGCCTGATCCATTTCCTCCATGTTGTAAGTTACGCTGATTCTCTCAATCGCCCGATTGATATTGTGGGCGCTCATGAATGAGCCGGTTCTGTTGCGGAAAACAAAACCGTGAACTCCTCCTAACACCAGTTGATCGTCTGGATACAATGCGTCGATGGTTTCAATTTGGAGGCGAAGCTGCTCGGCCACCTCTGGATAGAGGATAGGGATAATTCGTGTACCGCTCTCAGTTTTGGGAGTGGTAATGTGAAATCCGGCTTTTCCATCAATGACCCGGTAGATTAAGTTGTGGTTGACCGAGATTGTGTTTTCGCTCAAGTTAATATCGCTTTTGGTAATGCCGGTACATTCTGCTACACGCATTCCTGTTCCAAGGAGCACAGTCATGATGGGGAGCCAATGGCTGTATGTAGGGGACTTGGCAATAAAACGCAGGAAATTCTGCTGTTGCGTTTTAGTGAGTGCGATCCGCCGTTTAGGCTTTGGAGCGCTGCCATCCGTTTTGAGCTTGCGGTAAATGCCCTTGCTGGGATTTTTGCGGATGTAATCGTCGTCCACGGCCATTTCAAGCGTAGGGTGAACAATGGTGTTGATGCTCTCCAGTGAGTTGATAGCAAAGCCGTGTTTCAGCAGTTTGGTATAAAACGCGAGAATATCACTTCTGTGGATTTGTGGAAGAGGCATGTTAGCGAAAGGCTCTTCTTTCACATAGAAGTCCCACAGGTAAAGATAATTTGCTCTGGTAGAGGGCTTCAGTTTGATGTTGTTATTCATGTAGACCTTGAACATATCATTCAGGGTAAGCTTCATGGCTTCCTGAGTACGGATGCCATCATCCTTATCTTTGTTGATCTGCTTTTCTTTGACACGAAGACTTGCGAGATCGGAGTCGTAGAGATATTTCTTTTTAGTGCCTAATTTGTAGACATACATATAGCTGCCATCTGCCCGTTGTGTTTCTCCGGGCCGAAGATTTCGTCCTTTGTTGTCTTTTCTCACTTTTGCCATTACTGGTACCTCCTGATTATAAAAGTGTAGTGCGCCTTACAGGCATGGTTATTTAGCCGGAAATATCATAAAGATATTCTTTGATACGCTGGACACTCCATAGGACACGGGTGTTCATGGTAATGCGTGCATTGGCAAGATCCCCAATCTGTACTGCAGTGTGCCTTCCACAGCACAACAGTTTGCAAAGGGTATCGGTATCAACAGCCAAGCACTGCTCCGGCGGTAGGTCATTCGGTTTTCTTTTCTCCATAATCGTCCTCCTTTTTTCGATTACAATGATCCCTTACGATTTGTAGAAGAAGGTTTTCAACAAAAACAATGAAAACGGTCTTGAGGTCAGGAGGTATTGAAATAACAAAAGAACTCTAATGGGGCCATTTCCTACGCCAGAACGGTTCTGCCGTGTATTTCAGGCTGCTGCTGTGCAACACTTCGATTATGGGCGCGCTTCTGTGGTCATCGCACACTGTCCAGAATTCCTGTATAACTCCCCATAGAGGTTATGAACTTGTCAAGGTACTAAAAGAGCGTAGGGATCATCCGGTATTACCAAATGATCCGATACATCCTATAAATAGGCGGGGAAGAAAGAACTTCTGCAAAGAGGAAAGAAAATTTAAAGAAAATCCAAAAATCAATATATAGAATGTTTGAATTGACAAGCACTATATATTGTGTTAGAATTGCAATGTAATTGATTTTTGTGCGTTGCCCGTCAGGGTACACAGGCTTTAGGGCTTGTGTTGCGGAGTAATGACTGCATTGCACACGCTGTTAATTTTGTACTTGTGTCAGTAGTATCACTGCGCCTTTTCAGGCCGGTATATTGCTGGCTTTTTTATTTTACGGGATTTACCCACCATTGCGAGAATGACATCGGTTCATAGGCAACTATGGACGCCAGGCTTTATGCCGTCTGTCATTCTCGCTTTTTTATTGCCTGTAAGCCTGAAAGGGCTTTAAGGATAAATCAAAACTGAGAAAGGCAGGTCATGTACATGAATGTGAAGCAGAAAAGAAAGCAGAATGGTCGGCGGGTCAAGCCGGCACACTCCATGGACTGGAAGATGAAGAGACAGGCAGTATCTTCGCTCCGGCCCCAAAATGTTGCACCAATGGCGAGGGCAGTTATTTTGCCCCGAAGATCACGAAGGGGGATTTGATATGTCTGGCAGCAATAGTGCTGAACGAAAGCGGCATGAACCGCTGGTGCTGGTAGAAACGGCAGATCTTTCAGAAGAAGACTGGCTGGATTACCGGCGCCGTGGAATCGGCGGCAGCGATGTATCAGCAATCTTTGGCACTTCTCCATTCCGGACAGCCAGGGATCTGTACTACGACAAACTGAACATAGCGTCAGTGGAAGATGATGAGGGCAACTGGGTTGCCATGGAAGTGGGGCATTTGCTGGAGCCTCTGGTAGCAAAGATATTCGAGCGGAAAACCGGATATCGGGTCTACCAAATCAAAAAGATGTTCCAGCACCCACAGTATCCTTGGATGCTGGCTGATGTGGACTACTTTGTGGAACTGCCGGATGGCACCACAGCGATCCTTGAGATCAAGACCACAAACTATAATGCCAGAGATAACTGGTGGATGAATGGGAAGGAGACTGTTCCAGTCTACTATGAATCTCAGGGGCGTCATTATATGGCAGTAACGGATCTTGACCGATGTTTCTTTTGCTGCCTGTATGGTAACAACGAGGAGGAAGTTATTATCCGGGAGGTCAAGCGTGATTTCGAGTATGAGGCTGAGATGGTCTTTTTGGAGCAGTATTTCTGGGAAAACCATGTGCAGCGCCATGTGCCGCCGCCCTATACAGAAAGTGGGGCCTTGATTATTGAGAGCGCACGCAAACACTTTGGCCCGGCAGATAAAAATGCCCCGGCCGTTGCACTTGACCTGGATATGACTGCAAAACTTATGCAGTATTTGCGGCTTCTGGATGAAAAGAAAAATGCAGAGGTGTACTCCAAAGAAATCGACAAGGATATTCAGCGTCTGAAGGCGCTGTTGATTGCGGAAATGGGTACCAGCTGCACTGCAGTCTGTGAGCAGGAGGGAGTGAACTATACGGTTACCTATACCCCTGTTCGCAAGTCCGTCATCGACAAGGATAACCTGCTTCGGTTGAAACTGGAGCATCCGGATATTTACGAGCAGTTTGTTACAGTATCCGAATCCAGACGGTTCAGTGTTAGAGCCTCGATTATGGAGGCCGCTTAGTGAGGTGAAAAAGGATGAATTGTATTGGTACCTACGACGGGACGATTTTTTATAATCCTGCCAATAAGTTTTGTATCATCAGTGTAAAAACCGCAGACCAGAGTGTGCCAGCTGAGGCCAGGTCAAACAGGCGGTACAAAGACCATTTGATCCGCTTTACAGCTGTGGGGTATGAGATTCCACGGACAGATGCGGTAGAGTTGGAACTGGATGGTGAATGGGCAAAAGGCAAGTATGGTGTCCAGCTCCAGGTGGAGCAGTGGCGTGAAATTGTGCCCAGAACAAAAAACGGCGTAGAGGGCTACCTTGCCTCCGGGCTTATCAAAGGGATTGGTCCCAAAACTGCCGCAGACATTGTGGAGCGGTTCGGTGTGGACACATTGGATATTCTGGAACACCAGCCGGAGCGGCTGTTGGAGATCCGGGGCATTACGGAAAATAAATTGGAGGACATCAAAGCTTCTTATGCAGAAAACCGTATGCTCCAAGGAATTATGACCTTGCTGGCACCGTTTAAGATTACTCCCAAGACGGCATTGAAAATATATCAATATTTCGGCCCGACCAGCGTAGAGATTTTGGAAAAGAGCCCATTTGAGCTTTGCCAGATCTCCGGCTTTGGATTTCGGCGGGTAGATGCAATCGTACAAAAGAGCGGGGGCGATCTCCATGACCCCATGCGTATCAAAGGGGCTGTCTTTTGTGCGCTGGATGAGGGCAAGAGTAAACGAGGCCATCTGTACATCAGTTCTGAAGAACTGGAGAAATCAGCGCTGAAACTGCTCAATGAGAAGATACCTGTACCGGAGCTTCGCCTGCATCAGCAGGAAGTCAGGGATATGATGCAGGAAATGATCCTGAATGGAGCAATCGTTTCCGTGAAGGATAATATCTATCTTCCCAGAGTGTTTGCCCAAGAGGATGAAACGGCGCGCCGGATCGCCCAGCGTCTGGTCACCCAGATGCCAGTAGAGCATATTGCGCCGGTGCTGGAACAGGTCAAGGTTGAAATGGGACTGCGCCTGTCTGCACAGCAGGAGGCTGCGGTCTATGCTGCATTTAGGCATGGCTTGTCAGTGATTACGGGTTCTCCTGGTACTGGTAAAACAACAGTGCTGCGGACGATACTTGAGGTTTACCGGCGGCTGCACCCTGATGGCAAAATTGCTCTTATGGCGCCTACCGGTCGGGCAAGCCGCAGGATGTCGGAGAGTACCGGCTTTGAGGATGCCCGAACATTACACAGTGGTCTGGGACTGACCAGTGAAGAGGATGAGGGTAGCCGGAACAGAAAGTCAGAGCCACTGTCGGCCGATTTAATCATTGTGGATGAGTTTTCCATGGTGGATATGTGGCTTGCCGAGAAATTCTTTGAGCGCATGAAGGCAAATGCCAGAATCGTACTGGTAGGCGACCCAGATCAGCTTCCGAGCGTAGGAGCCGGAAATGTGTTTCGTGAGATCATCGAGACCCAAATCGTCCCGGTAACGGTGCTGGATCAGATTTTCCGTCAGTCGAAGGACAGTCTGATTGCCTATAACGCCAAATTTATCAACGAGGGCAATACCAAACTGTTTTATGGACCGGACTTTGTTTTCGTGTCTGGTGGTAGTCAGGAAGACACCGCTGAAAAGATTACAGAACGGTATTGTTTGGAGATACAGGAGAGTGGCATTGAGAATGTGCAGATTCTTTCACCTTTCCGTTCAGAAGGCGCCGCATCGTCGGAACAGCTGAATGAAACCATTCGTGAATTGGTCAACCCATTCCGCTCTGCGGAGGAAGAAATCAAGTTTGGCCCCAGGATATTCCGGGTCAATGACCGCATCATGCAGACCAAGAACACAGAAAAGGTCTCTAATGGAGATCTGGGCTTCATCCGGTATATTAAAGACACTGACCAGGGTAAAAAAATCGGCATGGATTTTGGCGCTGGCAGAACACTGGAATACGGCGTAGATGATTTGAGCAATGTGGATCTGGCTTATGCTACTACGATCCACAAGGCTATGGGCTCTGAGTATGAGACCGTTATTATGCCGCTGCTCAAAGCGCACACCATCATGATGTACCGTAATCTGCTCTACACCGGAATCACGCGTGCCAAAAAGCGGGTGGTTCTGATTGGGCAGAAACAGGTATTGTTTATGGCAATCCATCGTAATGAGATCGGCAAGCGGAATACGCTGCTAGGTATGCGTATTCAGATGTATTTCAAAGCCTACGCAAAGAAAGCCGGTATCCCCATTCCGGCTGCGTTGGAAGAACAATTAAAGAACGCAAGTTAAAAAAGAGAGGTCAGATGCAGAAATAGCACTTGGCGTCTCCTATTTTTATGTCAGAAAGGAGTTTCCAACATGAACGAAAAAAGTAATCCGATGCCTATGATGTACAAAACAATTCCGGCAGTGGCAGAACTGAACAAGGTGCAGGGCTTTGACCCGCTCAAATTTCTGCGCCATAAGGTATCCAGAAAGACCAATGAGGAAATGCTGCAGTTGGAATTGCCTTATCAGAAACTGTGGTTCCGTCTGCGTCACCCACAGGGCCGCATGAAACTGACTACCCTGCGAATCACGGAACAGCTTGCGATTATGGAGGCCAGAGTCTATCTGGACCGCAGTGATGCAGAGCCCATCAGCAGTTACATCTCGCAGCACAGTGCAGAAGAAGGTACTGACTATGTACAGGCTGCCCAGGATGAGGCATTGAGTGCTGCGCTGTCGGATGCCGGTTTCGGTCTGCAGTTTGCCGATGTTGCTGTTGACAGTACGGGCAAGGTGTTTGGAAGCAGTATTCCGCTTTCCGGGACGGCTCCTATCCAGCAACCGATGCCAAATGCGGCGCAGAGGCCCGTAGAAGCCACTGGAGCGGCGCTGCGGCAATCTGGCGGGGAAGTTCATGCCCGGCCGGAAAGAGCGCCTCAGAACGCCGTAGAGGGCCGTAATGCTCCTGCTCGTCCGGCACCTATTCAGAAACCTGCGGCAAAGCCGGTTCAGAATGAACAGCCCCCGGTTTCTCCGGTACAGCCAGTTGTCCAACAGATGGTTGCAGAAGAGAAGGAGAATATGGATACACTGCCTGCCGGCAAGGTAGAGGAGAATTCAGATGCTCTGTATGGAAGATACGGCGTTTGCCCGTCTGACAATCCTGCTTGCGTTTTTTTATTCTATTTTTAACTGGGGCATACTAGGGACAGTTGGAACATCTATAAGTGCTGCAAAAATTGCTTTCTTAAATTCTTTCCCAGTTATATGTGTTATGAACTGGACAAGCGGCTTAATGATGGATCATTTGCAAAAAGACAATCTTTTGCCGGAAGCCTATGCGATTGTACCAACCACTTGCCATACAATTTTTATTATGGCAATTACAGTTATACTTTCTTTGTGGCTGATCATTCGCTTCTACAAAAAATGGACGAGGTAAAAGATATGAGAAATATTATAAAAACCGAATTTTTAAAATTAAAGCGATATTCCGTAATAAAAGCCGGAATTATTATGGCAACACTTTCTCCGTTACTGTCACTGTTTTATTCTACAGCTAACGGTGGACAGACATGGACGTTTGACTATTTTATGCAACAGGTTATGATTAGTAACTGTACCTTGTTTTTTCCAATTATCATTGCATTGATAGCAGGTTATATTATAACAAGGGAATATACAGACGATACGATGAAGAATATATCAACAATTCCTATTCCATATAAACAGTTACTTTCTGGAAAACTACTTGTCCTATTGTTGTTGACAATCTGCTTTAGCCTTATAGGATGCGTGCTAGCATTAGTAATCAATGTTATTGCTGGATTTCCAGGAGTGCATTTTGGCAATCTGCTCAATATGTTTATTCGTGTTACTGGGGCGAATATAGGAATCTATATTTCAGTCTTGCCGATTATTTTGCTATTTTGTTGTTCGGCAAACAATTTTTTGGGTGGGGTTGCGCTAGCTTTTGTGTATGGATATTTCGGGACTTTTGAAGGAACACTGTTAAATTATTATCCGATTAAAGCAAGCATGATTTTAGTAGACCCTACTTGTGGCGCGGAATATGGTTATACTTATCACATTTTCCCTGCCTTTATCATAATGGTTTTGACATTCTTGATTTCTGTAATTATTCTTGCAAATAAAAAGAAAGACGCTAGGATATTGACTGTTGCTAAGAAGAAAAAAATAGTTAGAAAAAAGGGATGGTAGAATAGTATTCAGACAAAGACAATAGAAAAAATAAGTCATTGCAGGTTCTATATGTTAAAGTGGAGGGATATATGGGAAAAATCTTTGTACTGTCGGTAACAGACCATGAAGAATACATACTTAGCAGAATTATGGAGATTATTGCGGCCGAGCCAGGATTTGACCATACTGTGTCATCCCATCCGTGTAATATTCTTGTTTTTCCGGGATTGGAACTCCGCCTGAAGGAGAGAACGGTACATCGAAATGGTGAGTTGATTTCTATGACCCATCGGGAATTTGCGACATTGGTATACTTGGCAAACCATCCATCCTGGGTATTTTCTGCTGGGCAGATCTATGAAGAAGTGTGGGGGGGAGATAGCGAAAACTGTGGAACGGCTGTTGCCAGCGTTATTGGTCAGATCCGCAGAAAACTGACTCCGGATATGCCGAAAGCGGGTTATATTCGTACTGTTCTGGGGAGCGGATACAAATTTGAAGTTCCGCAGGGTATAGCAGAATAGAGGTTTTTTTAATTCAACTGCACCATACCCATGTAACTACAAAAAGATTTTATACATAGTCAGCACCGCCGCAATCGTATCGTTTGCGGCGGCGTTTTGTTGTACAACATAACATTGAAACTATTGTATGTATTCGCATTTTTGCCCTTGTGCTGAAAAGTAGGCTATCCTATAATTAAAAAGAAAAATATCTGATTAGGACATTTCTGTAACATTTGGTGTTTATCTTATTAGTATAGCTGAAAAATAAGGAAGGAAGTGAAGGTCTTGAAGAAGATTCTAATTGTAGAGGACGATCAGCTTTTGAACCGGACCTTGGCATATAATCTGACCTCTGATGGATATGAGGTCATTTCTGTTTTTAATTTTGACAGCGCGGTAAGAAAGCTGCGCGAAAATGAATTTGATGTGGCACTGTTGGATATTAACCTCCCCGATGGCAGCGGACTGGATCTGTGTGAAGAAATCCGGAATCGCGGTCAGCATACCTATATCATCTTTATCACAGCCAATGATAAGGAGAGCGATATGCTCAAGGGATATGAAGTCGGCGGTGCGGATTATGTGACCAAACCATTTTCTGTGACGGTGCTTTGCAAAAAAGTAGCGGCGGTTTTTGCAAATCTGGAACTGCGGACACCCCGGCATGATCTGTTTGATGATGGCTTTCTGAAAATCGACTTTTCCGAACAAAGTGCGTCCCTTGCCGGAGAGTCCCTGGACTTTACACCGAAGGAATACCGCACCCTGTTCCTGTTCGTAAAGAACCCCCGGATTATTCTGACCAAGCGGCAGATTTTAGAGAAGCTGTGGGACATTGATGGGGACTTTGTGGATGAGCATACGCTGACGACGATCATCAGCCGTATCCGCAAAAAAATCGAAACAGACGAGAGGAAATATATTAAGACAGCTTATGGAATGGGCTATCAGTGGATCGGCGGTGAGCCTCGATGAAGCTGCAAAATTTATCTGTCAGGGCATTTTTGAGAAAAATTGTGGCGGGGACTCTGCTCACTGCCGCTTTGCTGCTGTTGATTTTTTTCCTGTTGACGAAAGATGTGCGTGTTGTCATCTGCGGCATTATTTTGACAGCTGCATTTTTCATTTGGGGCATGGTTTTTCTGCACTATTTTCAAAAGAAACTTTCTCTGTTCACCGATGGTTTGTGCCAGACATTGGATCACATGATGGACAGTACAGACCGGCCCCAGGTAGACTATGAAGCGGAAACACTGCTGTCCCGGATCAGCCACCGTTTGGAACGGCTCTATAATGTGATGCAGAAAACCAGACATACGGCGGAGGTGGAAAAGGAAGAACTGCAATCCCTGGTATCGGATATTTCCCACCAGACCAAAACCCCCATCGCAAATTTGAAGCTAATCAACGATACGATGCTGACAAGGCCATTGACAGAAGAAAAGCGCAAGGAGTTTTTGCAGGCCACAGGCACACAGCTGGATAAACTGGATTTTCTCATTCAGGGAATACGCCTGCTGTCGGGGATGTGCTGACCTTTGAATCCATGGATGGTAAGGCCATAGAAGTAACGGTCATGGGGATTGCGAAACCGTCAGTAACATCAGGCACCGGCGCATGGGGCCTGTTTACCCTTACAGAAGAACTGGCCGATCAGCTCTACCCGGACATTGAGAACAGAGAGGCTGTTTGGAATGTCCATACATCGAAGGACTCGGATGCGCTCAGGGCGTCTATTTTCAGCCTGCTGGAAAATCCGGTGCTGACGGTCTTTTCCAGAGCAGACCACGCGGCCTCCCTGGAATCGCAGCTAAAGATGATGACCCGCGGGGTTTATCTGCTGCTGGCGTTCCTGTTTGTGTTCTCTATGGTAAATCTGGTCAACACCCTGATGACCAATCTGCTGGCAAGGCAGCAGGAGCTTGGGATTTTGCAGTCTGTGGGCATGAGCGGAAAGCAGGTTTCCCGTATGCTGATTGCAGAATGCCTGTGGTACGCGGGGGTTACGGTATTTTTGTCGGTTGGCATTGGCGGAATCCTGGGCTGGATTTTTGACTATGTGATCAGCAGTTTTAATATTTTTGGGGAACTGTCCTATCAATTCCCTTTGATGGAAACGGTTGTTTTTGTTCTGGCACTTTTGGTCGTGACCGGAATCTTCTCTGTGGTTGCGGTCCGTTACTCTAAACGGCTTTCCCTTGTAGAGCGGATCAAGACCATGGACTAACCAGAGGCGGCGGCTTCCGATATGAAGCCGCCGCTTTGTTGACAGCAGAAATATAAGACTTAAAGGAGATGATCAAAATGACAGTACCATTTGAGAATGATACAGGAAATATTGTCAGGAAACTGGCAAGAAAAAGTTTGAAAAGTGAGAAGCGTCGGAATCTCATGGTGGTGATCGCCGTTGCGCTGGCATCCTGTCTGATTTGTTTTTCGATTGTGATGGCTTTGTCTACCCGGCAGATAGAGAAAAATCATGTGGAGGATACCTATGAGGCGGTCTATACCAGGATTACCGAAGAAGATGTGTCCACCCTGAAGGGGCTGGATGACTTCTCAAGGGTAGGAGAGTATTATATGCTGGCTGTGGAACCTGCGGAGCAGGGATACAATGCCTCCTATATTTATTGTGATGAGGAAACGATGTATATTGCCCGTGACCAGATGAAGTTGCTGGAAGGCCGACTGCCCCAAAAGGAGGATGAGGTGGTGGTGAGCCGTTATTTCCTTTCCAACTATGGTGCAGACGCCGGGATAGGTGAAAAGGTTATGCTAAGCAGCGAGAGCTTTCACGGAGAATACACGGTGACTGGCATTCTGGAAGGCTATAAGGAAAAAGAGGTAAATGGCACCTCCATCCTTCTTTCCAAAGAAGCCCTGAAGGGATGGAGCGGCTACGACCCCGCTGATTATCGTGCCTATGTGCATTTTAAGAATGAGCAGCAGATGGATGAAACAGAATTGACTGCCCGTAGCCGGGAGATTGCCAAGGAATATCAGCTGGAAATGCCGGTCATGAACCTCAGCTATATGAAATTCTATAAGCAGCCGGTGAATGTCAGTATGCTTGCGCTGGTTGCCGGAATCGCAGTCCTGGTCATCATCGGAGGGTATGTTGTGATACAAAGTATCTTCCGAATCTCGATCAATGACAAAATTCAAAGCTATGGACAGCTGCGGACCATCGGCACAACGCCAAAGCAGATCCGGAGTATTGTCAAAAAGGAAGGCCGTTTCTTAGGATGGGCTGGTATCGGAATCGGTATTTTGCTGGGATGTGCAGCCGGGTTTGCGCTGTTTTCCCGTGGGTTTCATTTGCCGTTTTATGCTGCTGCGGTTGTTTTGACTGCGCTGCTTGGCAGGTTTATGGTATCCATTGCGATCCGCAGACCGGTAAAGATTGCCGCTGGTATCTCCCCGATTGAAGCGGTCCGCTTTACCGGCAGTCAGAGCGGAAATGCCCACACCCATAAGAAGAATATGCGGTTAAATCCCCTCTCCATGGGAATTGCAAATTTCAGGCGTGACCGCAAAAAGACGATCAGTATTG
>ERZ894220.716-NODE-716-length-19733-cov-15.1787_pt1 | contig 19733 bp, 13 predicted proteins | sample MGYA00380292_ERZ894220 | MGnify/ENA primary metagenome ERZ894220 (study PRJEB32331, sample SAMN06328446) | human gut metagenome | biome: human gut microbiome; feature: stool | host: Homo sapiens | collected 2014-12-05 ... | reverse complement strand
AGGAGCGAAGTATGAAACAGTTGAAACGCGCCGTCAGTCTGGTGCTGACCCTGATGCTGGCGCTGAGCCTTGCGCCCGCCGGTTTTGTGGACGCGCTGCCGGGCCTGAGCGCCCGGGCGGCAGGGGACACCATGACCATCCAAAACGTCAACGACTGGAACACCTTTGTCCGGGACGGCAAGGACTACGCCGGCGGCACCGTGACCCTGGCGGCGGACATTGAACTGAGCGGGGACATCTTCATCAAGGATACCTTCCGGGGCACGTTCAACGGAAACGGGCACACCATCCGGATCGCGCACGGTTCCCAGCTGGTCAGCCCTTCGGACACAAACGGAAACTCGATTGCCAACGTGGGCCTGTTCGGCACGCTGGACGGCGCCACGGTGGAGAATCTGAACATCCAGCTGGACGGCACGCTGGACGGTTCCAAAGTGCGCAATCTGGTGCTGGCGGAGGGGGACAACACCTACCGCTATGCCATGTACTTCGGCGTGCTGGCGGGCGCTGCCAAAAACAGCTCCACCATCCGGCGCGTGGCACTGACCAACGGTTCCGCCGGCGGCCTCGGCAGCACGACCTCCGGTACCTTCCGGGTGGCGCTGAATTATTTTCTGACCAACGACGCCAACATCGGAGGCCTGGTGGGCACCATGAACAACTCCACATTGGAGGAGTGTTTCACCGGCGCGGACATTCTCACCTACCGCTGGACGCCCAACCGCAAGCAGGCGGTTCTGCGCTCGGGCGCGTTGGTGGGCTTTGCCTCCAACTGCACCATCCGCAACTGCTACAACGCAAACGCCAGCGTGACGGCTTACCACTCCAACCCCGAGCAGGAAGATCACACCGCCGCTCAGGCGGGCGGCATTGCGGCCACCCTGTCCAACGGCAGCACCGTGGCCAACTGCGTGGTGGAGGTCTCCGTCATGTCCGTTATGGACCTCACCGACACCCGGCTGACCACCGACAGCACCGTGGACGGGTACCTGCCCATCAACAGCTACAGCTCGGGGCGGGCGGGCTACATCTACGCGCTGAAGGACAGTGACTGCACGGTCAGCCAGTGCTATGCCTACAACGGCGCGCGCATCGGCCGCGCCGGTTACACCGTGGTGGACAACGTGACCACCGGCACCGCTGCCGAGAGCAGCGCAAAGCAGGCACTGCTGGGCAACGGAACCGTCTGGGTGGAGAGCACCAGCGCCAAGCTGGGGCTGGCCTGGATGTTCCAGACCCCCAGCGTGACCCTGACGCCCACCGAAGACGGCGCGGACGTGACCATCGAAGTGTCCCAGCAGGACCCGGTCACGCCCCGCCCCGCGGCCACCAGCTGGTCGTACACGGTGCAGGGCGCTTTGATGGGCCGCAAGGCCACACCTGCGGCCCCGGAAATTCAGGCACAGGTGCCCAGCCAGGTGAGCAGCGTGAAAATTCTGGAGAGCCGCACCGGCGATCTGTCCGGTGAGCCCACCAGCTACGAACATTACAGCGGCGGCACCTACCAGCTGTACGCGGAGGTGACGGGCACCAATCTGGACCCGGACACCGCCGTGACCTGGTCGCTGGAGGGCGTCACCGAAGAGGCGGCCACCGTGGACCAGAACGGCCTTTTGACCATCCAGCAGCCCTACTTCGGCACTTTTACGGTGAAGGCGGAGGCGGGCGGCAAGTCCGCCAGCTGCCCCATCACCGTCCGGCCCGCCCAGCTGAGCATCTCGCCTGCCGCGACCGAAGCGGCCAAGGGCGGCAGCGTGGACTTCGGCGCGGTGATGACCGGCTATTTCGGCACCGGGGGCAGCAAGTACAAAGTGCTGTGGAGCGTGGAAGGGGGCCAGGCGGGCACGTCCATCGACGAAAACGGCACCCTGACCGTGGCCGCCGGCGAAACGGCTTCCACCCTGACCGTGTCGGCCACCTTTGAGGCATCCGGCGCCAGTGAGGAGGAGCAGAAGCTGATCCCCGTGGCGACGGCCACCGTCACGGTGAAAGACGCCCCCGACCCGGTGGAAAAAACCGTGACGCCCAGCGCATCCGGGCAGAATCTGGGCACGGCGACGCTGGCCCTGGGCCAGGAACTGAAGCTGAACCTGGCCAGCATCACCGTCACGCCGCCTCAGGGGTACGCCGAGGAGGACGGAAAGCCCCCGGTCACCGAGTATACCCTGACCCCCGCCGACACAGGGATTTTGAGCGGGTCCCAGGGCAACTACACCGCCGCCAAGGCGGGCACGGTCACGATTGAGACCGCGGTCAGCCGCACCTTTGAAAAAGAGGGCGCCGCGGGCGGGGAGCCCCAATCGACCACGGTCCGGTGGACCTCGGAACTGAAAGTGAACGTCAGCCCGGTGGCGGCGGTGGAAAACCGCACCGCGGCCATGGCTGAGGTGAAGGGGACCAAAAACACCCCGGAACTGAAAAACAGCACCACCCAGGAGTACACCCTGACCTTTGCGGCCAGCGAGAGCGACGTGCGCTGGTACCAGCTGACCACCACCAGCACCCCGCCCACTTCCAGCGGATGGGTGAGCATACCTGCAGAGGGGCTTACCTGCGAGCTGACCAAAGAGCAGAAAAACGCCTTCAACGGAAACGGCCTGTACCTGTGGATGTACCGGGAAGGCGACAAAGAGACCACCGAGGACAGCCCCGTTGTGGGATATCTTCTGAAAGCGGGCGCGGACGGCGCGGCCCAGTGCACCGAGCTGGATTCCGCCCCGGCCCGGGCGGAGCTGCCCTACAAGGCGCAGTTCAGCGTCAGCGGCACCTGGACCGTGGAAAACGGACAGGTGGCGGGAAGCCCCTTCTCCGCGGTGGAGCTGCTGCGGGGCGTGGAAACGGAGTACACCACTCTGGCCGCCTGCGAGCTGCGGGTGAGCGTGCGCCAGACAGAAGGCAGCAGCGGCCTGTACGCCAGCAGGGGCACCAGCTTTATTTCAGAGGCGGTTCAGTCGGTGGCGGTGGGCAACACGGCGCTGAAACCCACCATTCAGCCCAACGCCGAAGGCCAGCTGTCCAACAACAAATTCACCATCACCGTTCCGGACCAGCCCGACGTGGAGGTCTATTACCAGATCTACCCCAACCGGAGCGCGGGACAGATTTCCTCGGCCGAGTATCCCGACAAGGAGAACGGCATCTTGTACGACCCGGCCGGCCAGAAGGAGATCGCCTATCCCACAGGCGTGTATGAGCAGGTGACCGTGATCGCCATCACGTACCCAAAAAGCGGTTCCGCCATGAAGGCCAGCGAGCCGGAGATCGTCACCTACACACCCGAAAACCTGGTCGCGCCCGAGGCGCCTCAGCTGGTGATCGGCGAGAGCGAAGCCGAATTTGTGGGCGGCGATCTGTACGACGACGGACAGATTTTCAAATTCCGCTACACGGCCAACACCGCGGGCGGCGAGCCGCATCGGGTGTACTACACCGTCAACGGCCGCCAGCCGGACGCTTCTTCCGGCCTGCTGTACGACCCCGAGAACCCGCCCGCCATGGACTTCGGCATTGACAGCAAAATTGAGATCAACGCCATTGTGTACGACCCCAACTACGGGCTTTCCTCCAGCGTGGCCACCTTCACGGTGAACCTGCGCTCAAGCGCAGAGCCGCCGGTGGCCAGCGCCGAATCCGGCTCTACGGTGCGGCCGTCTCAGTCGCTGACGCTGGAACTGGACGAAAATTTTGTGGAGCGGCTGCCCAATGTGAGCAACTTTTTGTCCGCCCAGTACGCGGAGTACTCGGCTGAGTCCGAGGTGTTCCGCCAGTATGCGGATTATACGATGGCCGCCAATTCCGACGAACCCATCGAGGGCGTGCGGTACCTGATTGTGGATTCCGGTTCCACCTTCAGCAGCGCCGAGCTGCCCACCATCCGGTATCTGAAAAACGATTCCGAGACCTCGCTGGACAACGCGTCCGTGTATCAGTACGCCGTGTGCCAGATCTGGAACGAGGTCGCCCAGGAGGAAAACGAGGAGACCGGTGAAATCCAGGAAGTGATCACCCGGTACATCCGCTACAAGAACCCCAGCGAACTTCTGCTGGACGGCGCGCCCGGAGACAAAATCACCATCCGCGCCAAGCTGTATCCCCCCACCGGCGTGACCAGCTATCTGGCCAGCAGTGAGACCAGCTTTAGTTATACCGTGCGCGGCAGCGTGGCCGCGCCCCAGGCCGTTCCCGCCACCGACATGCAGGGCGGCACCGCCGTGGACATCGGCAGCCGCATCGCCCTGACCAGCGACGCGAACAGCGAGATCTTCTACACCGTCAACGGCACGCAGCCGGCGGTGCAATGGAACCAGGACCACTGGGAACCCGCCAACGAAAGCACGCTCAAGTACGATTCCGCCGCGGGCATCCGCGTGCCCAATGAGGACGCGCCCCTGTTTGTGCTGTACGCCATCGCGGTCTCCGCAAACGACACGCTGGAGCAGAGTTCCCTGGCCAGCTTTGTGTATACCGTGACGCCGCTGCCCCAGGCGGCGGCCCCTACGGCCAGCCCGGCCACGGACAGCGCCAATCCCACCCGCCTTGCCAACGGCGAGCGCATCACCCTGACCACCACCACCCTGAATACGGACATCTATTACACCACCGACGGCAGCGTGCCCAGCTACGCCGACCGGGATACGTGGGACGCAGGCTATGCGGCCGCACAGGAAAAGGGCGAGGAAAATGGAGTGCGCTGGTACACCGATGGGGAAGGCCAGCGGCAGACCGAGCCCGCCACCCGCATTTACGATGTACAGCAGGGCATCACCATGGCGGCCAGCGAGGCGCAGCCCTTCTTTACGGTGACGGCCATCGCTCTGGACAAAGACCGGAACGCGCCCGCCAGCTCGGTGTCCGACGCGGTCAGCTTTGTGTACCGCCTGGCCCAGACCGAAGCGCCTGCCGCCAGCCCCGCGACCAGTGCCGAAGCGGTGACCACGCTGGAGCCGGACACCACCATCACCCTGACCTGCGGCACCGCCGGCGCGAAGATCTATTACACCCGGGACACCACTCTGCCGGATGTGTCCGACACCGCCCGGGTGGAGCAGGAGTACGCCGCCTGGCTGGCAGGCTGGAACAGCGCGGAAGAAAAGGGCACCGATGAAAAGGGTGTGCGCTGGTACACCGATGAAAACGGCGATACCCGCACCGAGCCCTCCACCATTCCCTACGACGCGGCCCGGGGCATCTCCATGCCGGACACCGTGACCACCTTCTTTACGCTGCGGGCTGTGGCTGTGGTGACCGACGGGTCCCGGGCGGCCAGTGACCCGGTGACCTTCAGCTATCAGCTGCCCGCGCCGGTGCAGGCCGTATACGCCAGCCCGGTGGACGGCACCGCCGTGGAGCACGGCACCGCCGTGACGCTGCAGTGCGGCACCGAGGGCGCTCAGATCTTCTATAAAATCTACACAAGCCAGCCCGGGCCGAACGACGCGCCCGTGGTCAATCAGGACTTGAGCTACACCGAGCCCATTTCCATCACCAAAGAGGTTTGGATTCAGGCCGTGGCCGTGCGCCAGGGCGTGAAGAGCGTGGTCTCCACCTATCACTACACCGTGGCGCCCACCGCCGCCGCGCCCGGCATCTCGCTGCCCAGCGGCAGCGTGGTGCCCAAGGGGACCCGGGTGGCCCTGAGCGGCGAGGGGACCATCGTGTTCACCACCGACGGTTCCGACCCCAAAGCCGCCGACGCGGCCCGCCAGTACGGCACCGCCGTGAATCTGGACGGGGAGTACGGCTCCACCATCACGGTGCGCGCCTACATCCAGCGGGACGGCTACACCCCCAGTGACACCGTGTCCTTCAGCTACACCATCTGCCCGGAAGAGGATTATCTGAACATTTCCACCGAGAGCGGCAGCGTGGTGGCAAACGGCACCGGCCTGACCCTGAGCACGGGCGTCACCAACGGACAGATTTTCTACACCCTGGACGGGTCCACCCCGCAGGTGAAAAACGTGTACGCCGCCGGGGACAAAAACTACACCACCTACGAGTGGGCCGCCGCCACCGACGCCACCAAAGCGGGTTCCACCGTCACCCTGTCGGGCAACCCGGACACCGCCGTGACGGTGCGGGCCATCGCGGTGGTCAACGGCGGCGAGGGCGGCCAGGTGGCCACCTTCACCTACAAGTTCCAGCCCCGGACGGCAGCCCCCACGGCCAGCATTCTCACGGGCGCGGTGGTCTTTGACGGGGCCGCCGTCACCCTGACGGCCAAAGAGGGCACCATCTACTACACCACCGACGGCACCGATCCCACCACTTCCTCCCGGGTGTACACCGACCCCATCGACGTGTCCGGGTCCTCCAGCACGGTATTGAAAGCCATTGCCGTGGTTGACGGAAAGGCCGCCAGCGAGGTGGCAACGTTCCGCTACACCCGGGCGGGCCAGGTGGCCGACCCGGTGTTCAGCGTGGCGTCCGGCGAGATCGACACGGGCACCCAGGTGGCCATCACCAGCGCCACCGAGGACGCAGTGATCTACTATTCCACCGACGGTACCGAGCCGACCGCCGGCAATCTGAAAGACCTGACCATGTACGTGGCCCCCGTGACCATCACCCGGGCCGTGACCATCAAGGCCATCGCCGTGTCCGAAAAGCTGGACCCCAGCGGCGTGCAATCGGCCACCTACACGGTGAAAAAGCCCGCGGAAAAGGAGCCGGAAGAACCGGCGTCCAGCGCACCCCAGACCACGGTGACCGACCGGCTGACCAGCCGCCGCACCTACAACAGCGCCCAGGACGGGCCCACCTACTCCGACACGGTGCTGCGGGAGAGCGCATGCAACACGGTGCTGTCCGCCCCGGATGGCGTGGTGCCTGAGGGCGCGGTGCTGAATGTGCAGCAGGTTGACCCGTCCCAGAGCGACGAGGCCTCGGTGAAGAGCAGCCTGGGCCAGGACATCGCCCGGGTGTACGAGGCGCAGCTGACGCTGAACGGCGAGAGCGTGACCCCCGCGGGCAAGGTGGAGCTGGGATTTGCCATTCCCACCCAGTACCAGAACGGCGTGGTGAGCGTCAGCCGCATCAACGACGACGGCACCCTGACCCAGTTCACGGCCCGGCGCTCGGGCGGCGTGGCCTACATTGAGACCGACGCTCTGGGCCGCTTTGCCCTGAGCGTACCCGCCGAGGCGCAGGCGGCAGACACCGTCAGCACTGCCCTTTTGTGGGGCGGCGCCCTGGCTGTGATTCTGGCGGCGCTGCTGATATTCCTTTTGCGCCGGCGGCGCAGACAGGCCGAAGACGGCGAAACGGACATTCAAAGTCTGGAAGAGTTCCAGAATTTCGACGGACCATCCAACACTTAAAAGAAAGCAGGCGGACCGATGCTGAACCGTAAATACTTTCCCTTCCAGCGCAACAACTACTACTACGGCAAGCTGCTCACCGCGCGGGATTTTGAAGACGAGCAGCGCTATTTCAACGACAAGCGCCGCCTGGCAAACCGCCTGACCGGCGCCAACGGAATCGTGGCCGGTCTGGGCGTCATCCGGGCGGACGACGCCTCTCTGGTGATCCAGGCGGGCTGCGCCACCGACGCGGCCGGCCGGGAGATCGTGGTGCCGGCCACCCGGGTGGTGAAGCTGTCCACCATCGAAGGGTTTGCCCAGCTGGCCTCTTCCAGCGCGCTGCTGGGCATCCGCTACGACGAACAGCCCGCCGAGGAGATGTACGCGGTCATGGACCCCAGCGGCGAGACCCGCTACAACCGGGTGCGGGAGCAGTACGCCCTGACTTTGCTGGACGAGGAGCTGGCCGCGGCCGTCCCCTCGCCCCTGGACGGGTTTGTGGGCGTGACGGCCCTGTACTCAGACCCGGAGGTGGAGCTGGTGCAGCGCACCCCGCTGTACGTGACCCGGGGCAGCTGCGTGCGGGTGGCCACCACCATCCGGCGCACCGGGCCGGGCACCGGCGAATACGCCTTCGCCTACCGGCTGGACGCGCCGGGCTTTGCCGGGCCGGAGGGCCCGGGGGCGGACGTGGCCTGTGAAAACCTGCGCCTTTCCCAGGGGCAGGAGCACACGGTGTACACGGTGCTGCGGCCCGAGGAGTACCTGTGGGGCGGCGGCGACACGGCGCTGACGCTGTCCAATTTTGCCATCCGCCGGGGCGACGAGACCTTCGCGGTCAGCCAGAATCTGGAGATCCCCTTAAAGCCCGTGGACTGCTCCATCGAGGAGCGGTACCTGGCGGACTACTACGAAAAATCCATGGACACGGAGCTGGAGGAGAGCTACGACGAGCGGCTCTGGCTGGCCCGGGTCCGGCTGATCCGGCAGGGCAGCGCGGTGATCATCGACCGGGTGGAGCCCGCGCCCTGGGGCCAGTACAGCTACAACGCCCAGCAGCTGATGACGCTGCGCCGGCTGGAGAAATTTTATCCCGGCCGGGAGACGGCCGCCGCCCCGACCGCGGCCGCCGTGCCCGCGGCAGGCGCCCGGGTGACCGCCGACCGGCCCGAACCCGCCCGCAGCACCGCCTGCGGCGTGTTCGACTTCCCCCTGGGCATGGGCGCGGGAAAGGGGCCGCTCTTCTCCGATGAGATCATGCACGGGCTGGGGCCCGGCCCCGTGTGCGTGCAGGTGGGCGTGGAGTACATCACCTCCGACGCAAACGGCAACGCCTCGGGCGAGGTGCTGTTCGGGGACGCGTCCCTGTTCGCCGCCGACCGCCCCGCCGCAGGGGCCGAGCGGGTGTATCAGGTGACCACCGGGGTCAAGGTGCTGCCCGAGCGGGGCACCTTCGTGGTGGGCCTGCGCCTGGGCGAGGAGACGGGCCTCATCAGCCTGCGCATCCGGTGGTTTGCCTTCCGCGCCGGGGAGATCGACAAGCAGTTCCAGCCCCACCGGGCGGGCGAGCCCATGCTGCTGGTGAACCCGGACACCATCGTGCTGCAGCCCAAGAGCACGGCCCACATTGCGCCGGTGTTCATCAACATGCCCAGCGAGGCGTGCAACTTCTCCATCAAGGACCCCGAGGGCGGCAGCATCGACAACAACGGAACCTACACCGCTCCCGCCCGGGAGGGTGTGTACGAAATTCGGGTGGAGGCCGTCAGCGATCCCTCGGTGTACACCTATGCCTTTGCCATCGTGAGCCAGAAAAAGAAGGAAACGGCCGAATAACCGGCCATACGGAGAGGAGGACCGCCCGTGATCGCGGTGCTGAACATGGACCTTGCACCGGTGCGGCTGGTGCTGGAAAACGGGGTGAACCGCATCGCCGTGTGCGAGGACCGGCGCAGAGCCGCCGGGGCGCTGTACACGGTGGTGAGCGTGGTTTCGCCCGATGTCCGGCGCACTCTGGCCGGGCTGACGGCGGGCGGCGCCTTTGACCAAAACGGCGACTTTGTGGGCAGCGCGGCCCAGGGCGAGGCGCTGCATCTGGTGTTCCGGTACCGGCCCGAGAGCCTTCTGGCCAGCCGGGAGTCCATCTACGGGGTGGATTTTGTGCACCGGCGGGCCATGGCCGAACAGTTTCTGGCGGCCTGTGCCGAGACGCAGCTGCCGCCGGACGTGGGCGCGCTGCTGTTGAACGGCCGGTGCGTGAACCTGAGCGCCGGGGGTGAAGTGTACTTCAACTATTTTCTGGATTTTGCCGACTACCGGCCCGGCCGCACCCGGGCGGAGTTCTGCCGGGCGGCCGCGAACCTGGTGTTCGACGTGCTCAGCCGCCCCTGGGCGGTGAGCACCGGCGGCCAGGTGCCCCAGTACCCCCGGGAGCTGGTGGCCTTTTTTAAGAAAGCGCAGGTGGGCGGGTTCGCCAGCCTGGGCGTACTGCTGACGGCGGTGCGGGCTCTGCCCGACCGGCCCGAGCCGCCCCATCAGGGCCCGCGCCTTCTGTGGGACCGGGTGCTGGGCATCTGGGCCGGGCTGCGGCGGCATTCGCTGGCGATTTTTATGACGGCGCTGGTGTGCCTGACGCTGGCGTACGCCGTCTGGCAGATCGCCGCCCGGCTGAACGCCAAAAACGCCGCCCGGGAAAACAGCAGCTACGGCGGCGTGCAGATGATCGGCGAGGTATCTCTGGCCGATGAGAACGAATAAACCGGAAGAGGGGAACGAAGGGTGAAAAAAGCGAGCAAGGCCATTCTGACCGGGGCGCTGGTGCTGGCGGTATGCCTGTCGGTGCTGCAGAACCTGGTGCCGGCGTTCCACACCTTTACCAACATCGCCGCGGTGCAGTACGCCCAGGGCGGCGCGCTGGTGGCCCAGTACCGGGCCGGCGGCCTTGTGGTGGAGCGGGTGGAATCCGGCGGCACAGTGTCCCAGAGCTTCACCGTGCCCGCCAAAAGCGGCGGCCGGCAGGTGACGCTGTGCGATCTGGCGGCCGACGGCGAGGGCAATGTGTATCTGCTGCTGGACCTGAGCGACCCGCTGACCGGCGAGCGCACGGGCCAGCGGCTGGAAGTGTACCGGCCGGACCGTCTGCTGCTGAAAAAGACCGAATCTCTGGATCTGGACCCGGGAGAGACCGGCGTGCGCTGGCGCTGGCTGACGGTGACAAGTTCCGTCAGCGTGCTGGGCGCCACCCCCGACGGCGCCCACCTGGTGCGGCAGGTGTACGAGCCCGGGGCGCTGGTGTCCGGCGCGGAAAAGAGCACCCGCACCTATGCGCTCAACCGGGACGAGGGCATCTGGCGGGCCTGGGCCATGGGCAGCGGTGCGGCATACCTGTCAAGCTCGGGCAAGCTGTTTCTGGCCCGGGAAGATCAGGACGCCGTGGAAGTGTATCCCGCCCGGGTGCTGGACCGGGTGATGTACCCCATCTTCGCCTCGCCCATGGACACCGAGACCATGTATCTGGGCGAGCAGGAGAGCGGCGACATCCTGACCATCGAACTTTCCACCGGCGAGACAACGGTGCTCAAGATCGGCACCGAGCCCTTCTCGGGCACGGGCAGCTACGCCCCGGTGGATCTGGTGCAGGCCTCCATGGAGAGCGACCAGAACTTTGTGGGCGTGGTGAAAAACGAAACCGAGAACCGGTACGAACTGATTCTGTCCGTGGACGGCCAGGCCGAAGTCATCGCCTCGGCCCGGCCGGCGGCGGGCGCTGCGGGCCGGGTGTTGCTGTGGAGCGTGATCTGGGCCGTGGTGTTCTTTGCGGTGCTGCGGGCGCTGGCGGCGCTCTTCCGGGACCGGGGCACACGCCGCACCCTGACGGCCCGGCTGATGCGCACGGCAGTGCCTTTGCTGGCGCTGGCCGTGGCGGCGCTGGGCGCGGTGTCCTGGCAGACCTACTCCGCCGCCATCCGCGAGAGCTTTGAAAAACAGGTGGTGGACGAGGGCAACATGCTCATGGCCCTGTTCGGCACCGAGAGCTTTGAGGGCATTGAGTATCCTTACGACTACACCGGCGACGACTACGGGTATCTGATGAACCAGATGAACACCCGGTCCGTGTACACCCGCACCGCCTACTACGAGCGGGGGCAGCTGTACACGGGCGTGGACCGGGACGCGCCCTGCTTTTATCCCTTTGAGGTGAACATGAACGCCGAGGCGGACGCTCTGTATTTGAAAGCCGCCTACACGGGCACGGCCCAGACGGGGATTTTGCAGGACAAAAACGGCCGGCGGCTGGTGTGCGTGACCCCGGTGGGCGGCGTGTCCGGCGGCACGGTGTATCTGCTGGAGACGGGCATTCTGTTAGACAACGTGCAGGCGTACACCCGGGGGTATCTGCTGGTGTTCTGCGCCGTGGGCGCGGGGTTCCTGGCACTGGTCAGCCTGGTGCTGGTCATCGCCTTCCGGCGGGTGTTGCGGCCGGTGAGCCGCATCCGGCAGGGGCTGGAGCTGTTCGCCCAGGGCGACCGAACCGTGCGGCTGGAGGACGCGGACACCGATGAATTTTCCGGCATTGTGCGGGTGTTCAACAAAATGGCCGGGGACATCGACGTGCAGATTTACAATCTGCGCCAGACCAGCGCCACCTACTTCCGGTTCATTCCCCAGAAGGTGTTCCAGCTGCTGGGCAAGGAAAATCTGGGCGATCTGGACCTGGCCAGCGGCCAGCGGGCGGCGTACCACATTCTCAGCGTGGATTTGCAGCTGCCCAGTCGGCTGACCCAGGACCAGACCAAGGAGCGCACGGACCGGTTTTTTGCCATTGTGGATGAATTGTGCGAAGAGCACGGCGCCGTGCTTTTGACGGACAGCGTGAATCTGCGCCGGCTGCAGATCATCTGTCCGGCGGGCGGCACCAGCGCGGTGGACATTGCGCTGTCGGCGCTGTCCCGGCTGGACGGCGTGAACGCATCGGCCCCGGTGAACAGCCGGATGGAGGCGTTCTTCCTGGTGCACAAAACCGAGGTGTATTACGGCATCTGCGGCGACGAAAAGCGGCTGGTGCCCGCCATGATCAGCGCCGAGATGGACCAGCTGGCCGCCCAGGCCGCCGAGCTGCGGCGCTTTTCCAGCCGGCTGGTGGTCACCCGGGCGGCCCTGGACGGGGTGGACGGAGAGCATTATTTCCACCGGTACATCGGCTGCCCCGAGGGCGCGGACGAAGCGCGGCTGGGCCTGTACGATTTCTACGACAGCTGCCCGCCCGAGCAGATTCGTCTGATCAACGAGACCCGGGCCACCTTTGACAAGGCCATGGAGCTGTACGCCGAAGGCCGATTTTACGACGCAAAGAACATGTTCGCCGTGGTGCTGCGGGAAAACCAGTTCGACAACGTGGCCCGCACGTATATCTTCCGCTGTGAAAAGCGGCTGTAATGATTTGAAAGGAGGGGTTTTGGCTTGTTCAAACTGCTGTCGAGCGTGCTCAAGCGCGTGGTGACCGCCGTCACCAACCCCTTCCGCATGCTGGTGGTGCGGGCTCAGCGGCTGTTCAATGTAAACATCCTCACGGCAAAGCTCATCCCGCCGCTGACCAAAAAGGTCAAGTCTTTGGTGACGCTGAAGCCCCAGTCCCCGGCGGACTACTTCAGCATCGGCCGGTACTGGGTGTACAAAAAGCTGTTTCTCACCCTGGTGCTGGCGCTGTGCGCGGGGGTGTTCCTGTACTTTTCCATGTTTGCGGAAAAACTGCCCGCCCAGACCGCTTCCACCCAGACGGTGATGACCACGGTCACCTTTGATTACGACGATCTGGATTTGGCCGAATACACGGGCGTGGCCAACATCCGCGCGGCGGACGGCACGGTGGTGTACACCGGCGATGTGGCCGCCGGCGTGTGCACCGGAAACGGCACCCTGCGGGACCGCAAAGGCCGCCTTGTGTACGAAGGCGGGTTTGAAAACAATCAGTACAGCGGGCAGGGGGTTCAGTACTGGCCCTCGGGCAACCGGAAGTACGAGGGCGAGTTCAAAAACAACCAGTACAGCGGCGAGGGCGTGCTGTACGCCGAGGACGGCGAGACCGTCCTGTACACCGGCGGGTTCCAGAACGGCCGCAAAAGCGGCACGGGCAAGGCCTACAGCGAGACCGGCACGCTGCTGTACGAGGGCGCATTTGCCGAGGACCAGTACCACGGCGAGGGCACCCAGTACTACGACAGCGGCGTGGTGGCCTACACGGGGCAGTTCTTTGAAGGCCAGCCCCAGGGCCAGGGCACCCTGTACAGCGCCCAGGGCCGGGCTTTGTACACCGGCCCCGTGTACGAGGGCAAAATCCAGTACAGCGCTCTGGTGGGCGCCACCCTGGCCGATCTGGAGGCCGCTTTCACTGAGACGCCCCGCATCTACTACACCGAGGACGCCAGCGTGTTCCTGTACGAGGAAGCGGGCGTGGTGGTCACCATGGACTGCCGGGTGAAGGTGGATGTGTGGGAGAACGAGGCCGCCGAGAGCGAGACCGAAACCTACTACTATCTGCCCAGCGCCGCGCAGCCCGGCACGGGTGCGGTCCGGCTTTTGGGCGCGTCCGCCACGGTGGCGGCCCGGCCGCTGGCCTGGATTGTCACCGACGACAGCTCTTCTTCCTCTTCGGCTTCGTCGGATTCTGCATCCTCTTCGTCGTCCTCGTCCGCTTCGTCGGACGCTGCGTCCTCTTCCGCGTCTTCCCAGGCGCCGGAAGAACCCACCACACCGGAGTTCATCCAGAAGAACCTGACGCTGTATTTTGAGATCGACTCCAACGTGTGGCAGGCCGAGGAGGAGCTGGACAAAACCAAGGTGTTTGTGCAGAAGGCGACCGTCTGCGGGGACCATGTGCCCCTGGACACCCTGCCCGAGGAAGCTTGGGAAGAAGACCGGGCCCCGGCCATCGAGGACTGTGTGGCCATCCGGCAGCTGCGCACCGGCGAAGCCACGGCCTTTTCCAACGTGACCTTCCAGCTGGACGAACAGAACAAGCTGTTCGTGGCCGTGAGCGGCATCAACTACGCAAACCAGATCCAGCGCCGGGTGCTGGAGGCGGACGGACTTGTGTACGAATACTGTTATCCCTACCAGACGGGCACGGTGCTGGACGACGGCACCGGCGCGGATGTGATGTATTATTCCATTCGAAAGGGGTGAGCGACCATGGCTGATTTTTCCATTGTGGCGGACGTGAGCGCCGAGCTTTTGAAACTGCTGCGCACCCAGATGTGCCCCGCGCCCGTGAGCGCGCCGGAGTCCATCCGGCTGGCGGCCCCCACGGACAAAAACGGCGATTTTCAGCTGGGGCTGTACCTGTACGATCTGCGGGAGCTGGGCGAGTACCGGGCGGGCGCTTTACAGCGGGGCGCGGACAACATCCGCCGCCGCCCGCCCCGGCCGCTGACGCTGCACTATCTGCTGTTTTTGAACAGCAAAGCCCAGATTGCCACCGGCGCCGAGACCGAGCAGCGCATTCTGGGCCGGGCCATGCAGGTGCTGGGGGACTACCCCACCCTGGACGTGAACCGGGCCCACCCCTATTCGCCGGAGCAGGAGGAACAGGCGGCCATCTCCTTTCTGACGCTGAGCTTTGAGGAGAAGACCAAAATCTGGTCGGCGCTGTCCATTCCCTACCAGCTGGCAGTATATTTTTCCGTGTCCCCGCTGATGCTGTCCTCCCGCCGGGAAGAGACCTTTACCCGTGTGCGGCAGGTGGAAGTGCGGGGCACAAACCCCCAATGAGCGCGCTGCGGGCGCGCCGAAAGAAGGTGATGCCGTTTTGATTGTGATTTCCGTGCGTTTCGCACTGCTGCTGAAAGATGATTTCAGCGGCGCGACCCTGACGGACGGCGGGCAGCGGTTCTTTGTGGACGGCCGCCCGGCCCGTCCGGTGCGAAAGCCAGAGGGATTTTTTGTGTTCACCGGCGGGGAGCGGGAGAGCTGGGACGTGCGCATTGAAAGCGCCCGGTATTTTCCCCGCACGGTGCACATCCGGGCCGCGGACCTTGCGCCCGGCATGCCCCTTTGCACGGTGCGCCTGTACCGGCGGCCCCACTGCGGCTTTGCGGACTGCGGCTGGCTGGAGGCCTTCGCACCGCCGGGCTGTCTGGCCGCGGCCCTGGCCGACACGGACCCGCCTTTGACCCTGAAAGGCCTGAACGGCGGGCTGCGGCTGCGGGGCTACACGGCCCGGAACCTGACAGGGTGCCGGGTGTGCGTGGGCGAAGGGGACACGGCCGAGCTGTTCGCCCTGACCACCCGTCTGCCGGACGGCTACGGGGTGGACCGGCCGGCCCGGCACGACCACGGCGAGGGAGAACCCGTGCGCCTTGCCTTCTGCGCCGTGGCGGATGAGACGGGCCGGTGCAGCATTCCCGTGCACCCGGGCACCGGGCCGGCGCAGATTCGATGGTACGACGAGGAGGCGATGCAATGGCGGGAAATCTCGTGTGCGCGGGCGCACAGCTGATGTGCAGCTTCGGCATGGCGCCGTCCGTTCTGGCCGTCACACCCCAGAACAAGGTGCTGTGCGGCGGCCCGCCGGCGGCCAACATTCTGGACAACAAGCCCGTGGCCAACATTCCGCCCTTCGGCATGTGCTCTTCGCTGGCAAACCCCACGGTGGCCTCGGCCACGGCGGCGGCCCTGGGCGTGCTGACACCCATGCCCTGCGTGCCGGTGATCCCGGCGCCCTGGGCTCCGGGCAGCGCCACGGTGCTGCTGGGAAACATGCCGGCGCTGAACAGCACCTGCAAACTGATGTGCGCTTACGGGGGAGTGATTCAGATCGTGTCCCCCGGGCAGATAAAAACAACCGTAGGAAACTGACCCCCATGCAAAAAATCAAATCGAAAAGGAGGAGCGGTCCGGCGAAGAACCGGCCGGACCCACACAATTATGGCTGAGTATTTATCCCCTGGAGTGTACGTGGAAGAGTTTGAATCCGGCATGCGCGCCATGGAAGGCGTCAGCACCAGCACGGCGGGCTTCGTCGGCATGGCCGAGCGCGGCCCGGTGGTGGGCACGCCCGAATTCCTCACCAGCTTTGCCGACTACAAACGCAAATTCGGCGGCTATCTGTCGGAAAACACCCACGGCGCAAACCGTTATCTGCCCTACGCGGTGGAACAGTTCTTCGCCAACGGCGGCGCCCGCTGCTATGTGATGCGCGTGGCCCCGGCCGATGCAAAACCCGCCAGCGCGGTCATGAGCTGCGTGGTGCTGACCGCCAAAAACCCCGGCAAGTGGGGCAACGCCATCCGGGTGACCGTGACCGCCTCGTCCAAGGGCAGGACCCAGGCCGTGGCCGTCAGCGAGGACGCGGCCGCCGCCAAGACCTACACCCTGAAAAACGCCTCCGCCTTCAGCGCGGGCGACGTGGTGGCGTTGTACGAGAACGGCCGTCTGGCCGGGCACAACCGGGTGGCCCGGGTGCAGGGCAGCGAGGTTGCCTTTGAGAACGAGTTCGAGCAGGACGTCGTGGACACCGGCCTTGTGCCCCGCCGGGTGCTGGCCAGCTGCGAAGTGGACATCGAGATCGTGTGCGAGGACGTGGTGGAAACCTACGAGACCGTGTCGCTGAATCCCCAGGATTCCAGCTACATCGAGAACAAGCTGGCCCGCTCGGCGCTGGTGAGCGTGAAAGTGACCCCCGTGGAGGACGTGTGCCCGCCCATGCTGGCGCTGGCCGGCGACGCGGCCGGCGAAAAGGCCGTGTTCACCCTGTCCGGCGGTGCGGACGGCAGCTGCAAAAAGGCCGACGACGGCATGTACATCGGCGGCGGCGACGCACCGGGCAAGCGCACGGGTCTGGCCGCCTTTGAAGAGATCACCAACGTGAGCATCATGGCCATTCCCGGCATCACCAGCGCCGCGGTGCAGCTGGCACTGGTGGCCCACTGCCAGAACCTGGCCAACCGCTTTGCCGTGCTGGACATGCCTTTGGAGATGACCAAACCCCAGGACCTTCTGACCCACCGGGAGATCGTGGATTCCGACTACGCGGCCATGTATCACCCCTGGCTGGAAGTGTACGATGCAGCGGCCAAGCGCCCGGCGTACATTCCGCCCTCCGGCGCGGTGTGCGGCATCTACGCCCGCAGCGACAACACCCGCGGCGTGCACAAAGCCCCCGCCAACGAGGTGGTCAACAACTGCATGGGCCTGTCCTGCATGTACAACAAGGGCGAACAGGACCTTTTGAACCCCGCGGGCGTGAACCTGATCCGCGCACTGCCCGGTCAGGGCATCCGCGTGTGGGGCGCGCGCACCTGCTCGTCCAACAGCCTGTGGAAATACGTCAACGTGCGGCGCCTGTTCATCTATCTCGAGGAGACCATCCGCACCCAGACCAGCTGGGCCGTGTTCGAGCCCAACGACGAGGTGCTGTGGCTGCGGGTACAGCGCACCATCGTGTCCTTCCTGCGGGATATGTACCGCTCCGGCGCGCTGGTGGGCGCCACTGAGGACGAGGCCTTCTTCGTCAACATCGGCCGCGACACCATGACTCAGCAGGACATCGCCAACGGCCGCTTGATCTGCGTCATCGGCGCCGCGCCCAGCCGTCCCGCGGAGTTTGTCATCTTCCGCATCACCCAGAACATGAAAGAGTGACGCCAACGGGCGATCAGTGAACGAAAGGATGGAAAACGATTATGGCAGTGAACACCTATCCCTTTAAAAAATACAACTACCGCGTGGAGATCGACAGCATCGACGTGGCGGCCTTCTCCGAGGTCAGCGGCTTCGACGCCAGCGTGGACGTGATCGAGTACCGCGAGGGCACCGACCCCATCAACTCCCCGCGCAAAATGCCCGGCCTGACCAAGTACGGCAACGTGACGTTGAAATGGGGCATGACCGAGAATATGTCCTTCTATGAGTGGGTTTCCGGCATCTCCGACGGCACCAAAGCCTCCCCCGAGGACCGGGTGCAGGACATCACCATCTATCTGCAGGACGACGCCCACAACGACATCGCCAGCTGGACGCTGGTGAACGCCTGGCCCTGCAAATACACCGCGCCGGACTTCAACGCCTCCTCCAGCGAGATCGCCTTTGAAAGCGTGGAGCTGGCCTTTGAAGAAATGCGCCGCGATCAGTAATCGTCAGCGCCCCGGCCTCGGGTGAGGCCGGGGCGGAAAGGAACGGATCATGGAAGAGTTTGCAACGGAATTTGAGTTCGATCTGCCCAAAGGGTACATCGATTCCACCGGCACGCTGCACAAACACGGGGTCATGCGTCTGGCCACTGCGGCCGACGAGATCCTGCCCCTGCGGGACCCCCGGGTGGTGCAGAACCCCGGCTATCTGACCATCATCCTGCTGTCCCGGGTCATCACCAGCCTGGGCACTTTGCCCAAGATCGACCCCCGGGTCATCGAAAAGCTGTTCTCCTCGGACTTGGCGTTTCTGCAGAGCATGTACCAGCGCGTCAACGCCGTGGAGCCCGTGATGGAGACCTGTGTGTGCCCCGAGTGCGGCCACAAGTTCCAGCAGCAGGTAAATTTTACGCAGGCGGAGTAACCCTCTATCCCGAGGCGGAGCTGTACAAGGAGATGTCCTTTCTCTCCTACTACTATCACTGGGATTACAAGACGGTTATGACGCTGGACCATCAGACCCGGCGGCGGTTCTGCGCGGAGATCTCCGCCATCCACAAGGAGCTGAACCAGACGCCGAAAAACATTTTCGAGGTATAAGTCATGGACGTGGGAAAGGCGCTTTTGAACCTGCAGCCCGAGCCGGTGCCCGGGTATAAGTTTCAGGTGTTCATCAACAACATCCGGCTGGGGTTCTCCCGGGTGACCAACATCGAGGAGTCCATCGAGACCGAGCCCTTTCAGGAGGGCGGAGTCAACGACCGGGTGTATTCGCTGCGCCGCCCCATCAGCGCCGAGCGCACGCTGGTGTTCGAGCGGGGTCTGGCGGACCGGGGTCTGGTCACGGACCTGCTCACCCTGCGCTTTGCCGTGGGCCAGCGCATCCCCCAGGACATTCTGATTCTGGTGGGCGGCCGCAACGGGGCCATCGCCACCCTGTACCAGGTGCACGGCGCGGTGGTGAAAAAGTGGAGCGTAAACGATCTGGACGCCATGAACAGCCAGGTGCTCATCGAGCGCTTTGAAGTGGCCTACGAAACGCTGGAAAACCACCAGATCGCGGGCAAATTGCTGGGCGGGGCCCTGTCGGCCCTGGGCGTGTCCGTATTCTAAAAAGGGGGAATTTGCATGCTGCGGCCTGTATTGGAGCCGGTTCTCGCCCAGGACATTCTGGCGCGGTACACCCGGTTTGCGTCCAGCGTGGGCGCGCCCGCGCCCCTGGAACTGCTGGCCCCCGCCGCAGCCCCGGCCCCCGCGGAAACTCATGTGGAAAACCTGTACCAGATCACCCGGCTTGTGCAGGAAA
>ERZ894220.712-NODE-712-length-19915-cov-7.74945_pt1 | contig 19915 bp, 9 predicted proteins | sample MGYA00380292_ERZ894220 | MGnify/ENA primary metagenome ERZ894220 (study PRJEB32331, sample SAMN06328446) | human gut metagenome | biome: human gut microbiome; feature: stool | host: Homo sapiens | collected 2014-12-05 ... | reverse complement strand
GGTCGGTGGAGACCATGAAGTTCGTGGTGAACGGCTTGCCGGGGCAGATTTCTTCGATGGCGTCGCGTTCGGCCTTGTAGAAGTCGAGCAGCATGTCGTTGCCGAACCGCTCGTAATCCAACTGCTGGGGCGGGTTGACCATGCTGTCGCCGCCCATGTGGCGAGGCAGCAACACCTCGTCGAAGCTGTTCACGTGCTGGGACCAGAAGGCCGTGCCCCACGCTTCGTTCAACGCGTCGACGGTCCCGTATTTGGCCTCGCACCACGTGCGGAACGCGGCCAAGGCGTTGTCGGAGTAGTCGTAGCGGTTGTTCCAGCCGTATTCGTTGCCCATGTGCCAGGCGGTCACATACGGGTTGTCCTTGTAGTGTTCGGCAAGTTTGCGGCACAGGCGCAGCGCGTATTCCTTGAACACCGGGCTTGTGGGCTGCCACGACTGACGTGAGCCCGCATTGACCACATGGCCATACCGATCGATTGGCAGCACCTCAGGATGACGCTCGTACAGCCACAACGGGGCCGTGGCAGTGGCCGATGCCAGGTCCACGGCGATGCCCGCCGCGCCGAGCTTGTCGATCACGTGGTCAAGCCACTCGAACGTGAACTCGCCCTCGCGCGGTTCGATCTTGTCCCAGCTGAAGATGGCGAGGGCCACAGTGTTGACGCCAGCCTGGGTCATCAGGTGGATGTCCTCGTCCAGCGTCTCCTCCGGCCACTGATCCGGATTGTAGTCACCGCCGAACGCGATGCCACGACCATTCGGCGTCAACAAAGACGGCCAACGGAATGCTCTGCGAGTAGTCATATCAATCAAGTCCTTTATTGTATCGGCTTATGGCCGATGCTATGTTGCTGGCGGCGGCCGTTGCTGCGATGACCTTCTTGGTGTTGCGCATGTTATCTCCTCCTGAGCCGTTGGGATTGGTCGTGGCTTCGGGACTTTGGTACTTACCTTGGGCCTGGGTTCTTCGCCTGCGATATGCTCCGCTGACGGTCTTTTTTTGGGTGTTTTCTTTGGTACATCCGTGTACCAATATCTATGACGATACACCCGTGTACCAATTTGTCAAAATCAAGCGACACGCCTGATTTCCCGCCAAAACTCGCCACCTCGGGCACACAGAAGAATCTTCAGCCTCCGACATCCACAATTCCGAGAGCGTTCACATTCGTGGATGTCCAGCGCCAGACGGAGCCAGTTCGGCTAGTATGAATAGGCACCACCATAGCTGTATTGAGAGGAAGAGCACATGGCGGGACTGTTTCGGACTGCTTCCAAGCAGCCCAATCCTTTAGGAACAGCCATACGCACCCGCGGATCAGGAAAATATACATTCGGACTGGCTTTGAGTGCGGGTCTTGCCGGATTACTGTACGGCTACGACACCGTCTCCATCTCCGGTGCCATCGAATTCCTGCGCGCCAGATACGGGCTCAGTACTCTCATGGAGGGCCTCGTCGTTTCCTCCATCATGCTCGGTGCCGTCATCGGAGCGGCCACCGCCGGATTCCTTTCCGACCGATTCGGCAGGAAACGTATCCTTATTATCGGCGGCGCGTTCTTCCTCGTTGCGGCTGTATGGAGTGCGCTGACGATAGGTCCCATAGCGCTTATCGTGGCGCGCGTGGCCGGCGGCTACGGCATCGGCCTGACCGCCGCGCTGGCCGTCACATACATCACCGAATCGGCTCCGGCCAACATCCGTGGTCTGCTCGCCTTCTCTTATCAGCTGCTTGCGGTTTGCGGTATCTTCCTGACCAACGTCATCAACTACATCATCGCCTCCCACGGATCAAACGACTGGGATATCGCCACTGGATGGCGCTGGATGCTGGGATTAGGCGCGATTCCGGCCGCCGCCTTCCTGCTGGCTATGCGGAGGGCACCGGAAAGCCCACGATTCCTCATTCAGATAGGCAGAACCGATGAAGGTTTCGCGGTGCTCGAGCACATCCTCGGCACCGAACGCGCACGCCTGCGCACCGATGACATCCAAGCCTCGGTCAAACTGGAAACCGAGATGTCGCACGAATTCCATGATTTGTTCCGTCCAGGCCTGCGACGGGCACTCGTCATCGGCATCTTTCTCGCCGTGTTCAACCAGTTCATCGGCATGAACGCCATCTCCTACTATGGGCCGGTGATGTTCTCGGATCTCGGGTTCGCCGGGGACACTCAGTTCCTCGCGGCCGCCAGCGTAGGCGGCGTGGAGCTGGTGGCCACCGTGGTAGGCATGTACCTGATCGACACGTTCGGCCGTAAACGTCTTATGGAAATAGGCACCGGCATGATGTGCGTGTTCGCGCTATGCATTTCGGGCTCGTATTTCATGGGCAATTCGCTGCTGACGCTTATATTCGTCATGGCGTTCACCATATCGTTCGCCTTTTCGATGGGACCGATTCCCTGGATTGTGATTCCCGAGCTCTTCCCCACGTATCTGCGCGGTCGCGCCACCGGATTGTGTGTGATGTGTCTGCTGTTCGCCAACTGGATCATCGCACAATTCACGCCGATGATGATCGATGGATTGGGCGGCGGCATATCGTTCGCGATTTTCGCGGTTCTGGATCTGATTTGCCTGTTCGGCATCGTGGCGTTGGTGCCGGAGACAATGGGACGCACGCTGGAGGAAATCGAGCATCTATGGCAGCCGAAAACCGATTTGGCCTACGCAAAATACGCGCTGAGCACGGCTGATGCGAATATCCGCCACGCGGAAGCCACGCTGCGTCGTATTGAAAACGAACGTCAGCAGGCATTGGGCATTATGGATGCGGCTGAGCGGGCTCGCGCTGCGGCACAGCAGAAGATTTTCGCCATAGAGACCGCCGAACGGCTGGCGGCGCAGCGCGCTGCCGAGGAAGCCGCCAAGGCAGCGGCGAATATGGCTGCAGAAGAAGACACGGCAGCGACCGTCTCGGAAGTTACGACGGATGAGAACGTGCCGTCGCTTATGCGGCGTACGAGGGGCGCTGTTCTGGTTGGTAAGTCATCCAGTAGACGGCACGACGGTGAGTATACGGACGGCTCTGCGAACGGCCCTGCGGATGGCTCTGTGGATGGCTCCGTGACTGACTCTGCGGATGGTGCGATGCTGGACGGCGCGGCGGCCGAGGCAGCGGCCAGCGCAGCAGTCGCGGCCTTGGCCGATTCACTGCCCGACGATCCATTCACGCTGGAGAATCGGCCGACTACGCGCAGTGGTGCGGATGATACAGATAGCGTTGATGCCGCAGATGCCGTTGATTCCGCGAATGACGCGAATCGAAACCGCAAGCAGACAAATGCCGTGCAGCCGGCACATATGGCCTCTATTGGGCACGCGCACAGTGCCGATATGCCTCGCGGAGTGTTGTTGCCCAGTGCCGACGAGGATTCCTACAGCGAGCATTCCTTCGCCGAGACGGATGACGACCGCGAGGCTCAGGCCATCAACGCGGCCCTCGACTCTCTGGATACCCTTATCAGAGGCTGATATATAAGGAAATCCTGTATTGCAGAGTATTGCGGCCTGTGACTGTGCGACTTTACAGATTCAGCACCGCATCGGCAACGCGCATGGCGGATTCACGGTGAGAGACCAGCACCACAGCCACGTCTTGCCCCTTATCCGCATTCTGCTCGCTCTTGGACAGCTCATGAATGGAACGCAGAATGATGGCTTCATTCAAGGCATCCAGACGACTGGTCGGCTCGTCGAAGAGCACCAAGTCGGCATTGCGCAGGAATACACGGGCCAAGCCGATGCGCTGGCGTTCGCCTTCAGACAGTCGGTCGCCCAGCTCGCCCACCTGGGTGTCGAGCCCATCCGGCAGGGAATCGATCAGGTCGAGCACGGATGCCTTGGCGAGGGCTTCGCGGAGTCGGGCGTCAAGAACACCGGCCGCTCCCCCATCGCGAATCTCTGCCTCGGGCAAGGCGATAAGCAGGTTATCGCGAATCATGCCGTCGAACAGGTGGGTCTCCTGACTCATCATGGCCTGAATACGGCGGCGGGCATGCACATCGATTTGCGGTAGCGGCGTGCCGGACAGCGTCACTTGGCCGCGCTGCGGATCCCAATAGCGCATCAGCAGCTTCAGCATAGTGGACTTGCCCCGGCCGGACGGGCCTTGGATACCGAGGATGCCGTGCTGCGGCACATCGAGCGAGAAGTCGGCGAGAATCGCCTCGCTCTCCTCCCCCGGGTACGCGAAGATGACGCGGTCAAGGCGCATGCCCTCATAATCCGAGTTCGCAGTGCCAGTTTCCACCACGGCCGGCGCTTCGTCCATCAGACCGAACAGACGACGGGCGGAGGCGAAGGTCTGGGTGAGGTTCGCGGGCAGGGCGGCGAGCGCCAGCGTCGGCCCGAACGAGCTGGCGAGCAGCGCGAAGGCGGCGACCAGCGCCGGGATATCGTAGAGGTTCACGCCGGCAAGATTGATGGCGATGCCGGCAGCCGCCGAGGTAAGCAATGCAACCAGCAATCCGCCGACACCGGCGAACCGGCCGTTGACACGGCTGAGTTTGGCATGGTCACGCCATAGCGCGCGCGTGCGATCTTCGATGGCCTGCGCACGATCTTCACCCCGACCGAATCGGATGATCTCGTCGAGACCGCGCATGTCGTCGAGCATCACGTTGTCGAGTTCGCCGGCCGCGCCACGGATGGCGGGGCCCAGATTGCGCACGCCGGTGGCGAAGAAGCGCGGCACAATGATGCCGATGATCAGATGGGAGACGATCAGCGCCAACGCCATCCAGGGGCTCAGCGTGGCCGCCACGATGGCGTAGACGATGGTGGTGGTCACGGCTATGGCCACGGGGCTGATGGTATGCGCGAAGAAGATTTCGAGCAGTTCCACGTCGGTGGTGAGCATGGCGATGAGGTCGCCCTTGCCCTTGCCGGCGAGCTTGGCCGGAGCGAGGCGGCGAAGGGCGGCGAAAGCCTTGGAGCGGAAGAGCGCGAGCAGGTGGAAGGCCACGTTGTGGTTCAGATATTGCTCAACGTAGCGCGTCAGGCCGCGCAACACCGCGCAAACAATCATGGCGGTGATTGCACCGGCCGCACTCATGCCCCACACGGGGTTGCCGGCGAGCGCGAATCCGGCGATGATGCCGAACACCGGTAGGAAGGTTGCGGCAAGGTGACCGATGGTGCCGGCCGTGGAAGCCGCGACCATAAGCCCGGCCAGTGGCTTGGCCTCCCCGAGTAGTCGCTTGATGACCTGGAACGTGCTCATCTCGGCCGGAGCTGCAGCCGGAGCTGCGCCCACAGCCGCCCCGCTCCCGCTGGCGGAAGCTGTCAGCGAAGCTGGCTGAGGGTGGTCAGCCGTTACGTCGGTCTCTGTGCTTACTCGCGTCGAACCACCCTCAGTCCGACTGTCGTCGGCCAGCTCCCGCCAGCGGGAGCTTATCTGCGTCCCATGCTGAGGGTTGTCAGCCCCAAAGTTCTCGATATCCGCCTGAGTAGTGAACAATTTGGCGTACACGCCGCCGGCCGCCATGAGTTCGGCATGCGTGCCGGCTTCCACCGACTTGCCGTGTTCGAGCACCACCACTTGGTCGGCGTGCTCGGCGTTGGCCATGCGATGGGTAATCATAATCACCGTCTTGCTGCGGGATTGCACCAGTTCGCGGATGGTCGCGAGAATCAGTTCCTCGGATTCCACATCCACACTGCTGGTGGCCTCGTCGAATACGAACACCGGCGAATCGTGCAGAAGCGCACGGGCGATGGCGATGCGCTGGCGCTGGCCACCGGACAGGTTGGCGGCGTCGGGCTCAATCGTCATGTCAAGGCCGTCCTGCTGCGAACGCACGAAGTCGGCGATACGGGCCTGTTCGAGCGCGTCCCAGAGACGGGAATCCACGGCGTCGGACGCGGCGTCACCGTTCTGGCCGTCATCGGGCAAAGCCATCAGAAGGTTCTCACGCAGAGTACCGGCAAACAGATGGCTACTGGCACCGATCAGGGTGATGGTTCGGGCGAGCGTCTCTCCGGACAGGTCGGATACCTTGACGCCGTTCAGCGTAAGCGAGCCTTGGTATCCGGTCAGCGTACCGGCAAGCAGCGCGGCAGCCGTGGATTTGCCGGAACCGGAGATGCCGACGATGGCGGTGAGTTGACCGGGGTAGGCAGTGAAGGTGAGGTCGGTGAGCGCAGGTGCCGGCGCGGAATTCGTTTGTTGAACGGCGGCACCGGAATCGGCGCTGTCATAGGAATAGCCGACGTGGTCGAAGCTGACGGTGATTCCGCCATCGGCCTTGGCCCCGGCCTTGGTACCGGCATCAGTCCCGGCATCGGTACCAGCGGTGGCCGGCAGCGTGGCAGTGCCATGGGCGGGCTCGGGGGTGTCCAGCAGGGCGAAGATGCGTTTGGTGGAGGTCATGCCGTTCATCGCCACGTGGAAGTAGGAGCCGAGCTGGCGCATGGGGATGAAGAATTCGGCGGACAGCAGCACGATCAGCAACAGTCCGGCGAGGGTGAGCGGGAAGCCCGCACCGAACGGCATCAGGTATTGCAGGCCGTAGGCCAGGTAGGCGAACGCACCGGGCAGGTGGGCGGCGAGCATGACCGGCGACCAGCCGGCGGCGCCGGCTCCTGCGGCGGCCGCGGCGGTATGCGCATACTGCCATAGAGCCACACCAATGCCGGCCGCCGCACCGCCGTAGGCCACGATATCCATGGCGGTCAGCGAGCGCAGCTGGATCTGCAGCACGCGCATGGTCATGACGCGGAAGCCTTCAGCCTTCTTGTCCATTTCGGCGGCGGCACGGTCGTCGGCGTCGAAGTTCTTCAGGGTTTCGAGGCCTTGCAGGTTGTCGAGGAATGCGGCACCCATGTCGGTGTATCGGCCCCAGTATTTTTTGAAGGCGCGGGCGGCGGTCATGGATACGATGCCGGTGACAATAATAATGAGCGGCGCGCAGACGAGCATGGTCACGGCGGCCGGCATGTTGATCGGCGCAATCACGGCGAACAGGGTGATCGGCGCAAGAATCGCATAGAAGAGCTGCGGCAGGAACAGTTCGAAGAAGCTTTGAATCTGCTCGACGCCTTCGCCGGCGGACTGGACCACATCCGAGGTCTTGACGCGCGACCTGTAGGACGGGCCGAGGGCCACCATTTTGCGGTACAGCTTGGAACGCAAAGCGAGCTTGACCCGTTCGGCGGCTTCGGTGCCGAGGCGTGTGGCGTGTGTGGTGGCCAGGTAGCGAACCAGCATGCAGACGATCGCCAAGGCCACGTAAACCATGAGGTCGCCGGCCATCGGGGCGACGGTGGTGCCCGGAACGCCGAACAGATTGGCGGGGCACTCGGAGGCCGAGGCGGCGTTACAGGAGAAAGTGTGTGGGTCGGCTGCGGCGAGCAGTCCTTGCAGCAGCATGACCAGCGAAAGCATGAAGCCGATATTGGCAAGCAGCCCAACCCACATCAGAGCCACTTTGCCGGCTATGAGCTTGCCGAGACCTGGTGCCAATTGGAACAGTCGTTTGTCGAACATGGTTCGCTTCCCCTTGCCGTGTTGTTGCGGTGTTGGTTGCCGTGGTACTGCAGTAGGTCTCGTCATGCATCAGTCGCGGGTGCCACCAATCGCATACCTGCACATACCGATGGCGTGCACTGCGCAATCCTATTTACCTTAGGCGAAAGCGCACATACACGCCAGACCTTCAGCTGAGACGACTGTCACGCTGAGCTTCGTTCCCAAATAAGAAGCCACAGACTCCCCAATGCCGACGCCGCCGATGATGCTGGAGCTGATGACCGGACCCTGCAGGGCCGGGCTCAGCACGTACTTGTCCTGCAGGAAGTCGATGGCTCCCGAAATGGACACGGTCATAACCGTAGAGCAAACCGGTTAGACACGGCGTTGTATACAATCCACAAAACCAGACAGACAACTTCTCCATTGCCCACAACGCGCGCAACCTTACGCCAGCGTAATCTAACTCGTCAGAATGGCTCGGGTTGTCAACTTGCCATCATGTTTGTAAGGAATAAACGGCCGTATGCTTACCGAATACACCACGCCCGGCGAATCCATCGAGATCCGCGATGACCAAACTATCTATTCACTGCTCACCGATCGCCTTGCCCGCACCGGCGCGGACACGGTAATCGCCGCCAAGAAAATCGGCCCCGGCCGCTGGCAGAACGTCACCACCGGCGAATTCCACGAGCGCGTGGTCTCGGCCGCCAAGGGCCTGATCGCGCTCGGCATCGCCAAGGGCGACGCGGTGACCATCTTCTCCTCCACCCGTCTCGAATGGGGCATTCTCGATTTCGCACTGGCCGCAGTGGGCGCGGTAAGCGTGCCGATCTACGACACCGACTCCGCCCCGCAAGCCCAGCGCATCATGAACGATTCGGCGGTCAAGCTGGCCTTTGCCGACAACCGCGAGCGCTTCGACCGGCTCGACTCGGTCAAGGACCACTGTCCTGCCTTGAAGCAGATTCTCATGATCGAGGGCAACGCGCTGGGCGCGCTCGAAGGTCTGGGCGTGGCTGTTTCGGACGAGGAACTGAACGAGCGCGTGGCCACCGTGCGCGCCGACGATCTGGCCACCATCGTCTACACTTCGGGCTCCACCGGCAACCCGAAGGGTGCCGAACTGACCCACAAGAACTTCGTGTCCATCACCATCTCCGCCTCGCAGGCGTTGCATGAAGTGGTGCTTGACGACCATCCGCGCCTGCTGCTCTTCCTGCCGCTGGCCCACTGCTTCGCGCGATTCATCCAGTACGCCTCCATCGCCTCCGATGACGGCGTGGTCGGTTATCTGCCGGACACCAAAACCCTGCTGCCGGACCTGCGTTCGTTTGAACCGACCTACCTGCTGGGCGTGCCGCGCGTGTTCGAGAAGGTATACAACGCCGCCTCGCACAAGGCCGGTGCCGGCTGGAAGGGCCGCCTGTTTGTCAAGGCCGCCGAGGCCGCGCGCGTCTGGAGCCGCAAGGAGCAGGCCGGCGAGCAGCACACGTTTGCCGAAATCGCCGAGCGCGCCAAGTACGAAACGCTCGTCTACCGCACGGTGCGCGGTGCTCTGGGCCCGAAGATCAAGTACGTGGCCTGCGGCGGCGCACCACTGTCGCTCGATCTGGCGCATTTCTACAACGGCATCGGACTGCCGATGATTCAGGGTTATGGCATGACCGAAACCGCCGCCCCGTTCGCCGCCACGCGCGTGACCGACAATGTGATCGGCACCGTAGGCCAGCCCGCGCCCGGCTCCTCGATTCGCATTTCCGACGAAGGCGAACTGCAGGTCAAGGGCCCGAACGTGTTCCGCGGCTACCACAATCTGCCGGAGAAGACGGCCGAGGCGTTCACCGCCGACGGCTGGCTCAGGACCGGCGACTTGGCCGAGATCGATGATGAGGGCCACATCGTCATCACCGGCCGCATCAAGGACATTATTATTACTGCCGGCGGCAAGAACGTCTCCCCCATTCCGCTGGAGGAAGAGATCGCCAAGTGCCCGATCGTGGAGCACTGCGTGGTGGTGGGCGACCAGCGCCCGTTCATCGGCGCGTTGGTGACGCTCGATCCGGAGTCGCTGGCATTGTGGCTGCCCGCGCACGGCCTGTCCACGGAGACGCCGGTCGACCGGCTCGCCACGAACGCCGCGGTGCGCGAGGAGATTCAGCAGTACGTGGACAAGGCGAATGCGACGGTCTCGCGCGCCGAATCCGTACGCAAGTTCGCCGTGCTGGACACGCAGTTCACGCAGGAGAACAAGTGCCTGACACCGTCGCTGAAAGTGGTGCGCCCGGCCGTCAATCGCGTGTTCGCCGATGTGATCGACAACGAGATCTACAACGGCAAGCGGTGAGACGCGCGGTTCGTAATCCGACACAAAAAAAGGGCCTTTTGAACCGCACCCCGATTGTTGGACTGGAGTAATCCAGATTCGATGATCGGAGGTGCGGTTTCTCATGTCCAGGGATCGCAGGCGTCATTATGACGATGATTCCATGCGGGTCGTCGCCGGGGTGCCGCCCGGCCCAGGTGGGTCATGCCCGGGTCAGTTTCTTGCTCCTGAGACGCAGCACGACATCGGCGGAGTTGGCGACGCGCTTGGAATGCGTCACCACGATCACGCATTTGCCGAGCTGATGGGCGGCGTGCTGCAGCAGATGAATCACCTCGTCGGTCATCTCCGGGTCGAGGCTGCCCGTCGGCTCGTCCGCGAGGATCGCGCGGCCCGGGGCGACCAGCGCGCGGCCGACCGCCACCCGTTGACGCTGGCCGCCCGACAGGTGCATGATGTTGCGCTTGGATTCCTCACGGCTCAAACCCAGTTCCTCGAGGATCTTCATATCGGCCTTGGCGCTGACCAGCCGCAGGTTCTCTTCGGGGGTGAGGTAGTCGATCAGGTTATGGTCCTGGAACACCAGGGACACGTGCTCCCGGCGGTGCTTCGCATAGCCCGATGCGGCGATGTCCTCCCCTTCGAAGCGGACCACTCCCCGGGAGGGGGCGTCCAGGCCGGCCAGCAGCGACAGCAGCGTGCTCTTGCCGGCGCCGGACGGGCCGGTGATCGCATACATCTTCCCGGATTCGAAATCCGCGCTGACATCCGAAAGAACACGGATCTTCGCCGCGCCGTAGGCGTAATCGACATGGTCCAGTTGCAGACAGTTAGACATGATTGGTGACTCCTAACGCATAGAGGAAAGAATGGATTTCGGGGATTTGGACAGCACGGCGGCGCATGACACGGCAAGAGCCACGGCGATGACCGCGCATCCGAGCAGCAGGATGAGCATCGTCTGCTCAGGCGGCAAGGCCTCCACGTGCAACGATTCCAACGGCGCGACGCCCGAATCGCGCAACAGTCGGGAAGACACGTATCCCGACAGCATGGCGCCGGTGCCCAGCGAACACAGGGCGGCGACCGCCGCCATGAGTCCGGTTTCGATGGCGAGTTGTGCGACGATCCGCATCTTGTCGATGCCGAGGGCCAGAAGCGTGCCTATCTCATGGATGCGTGAGCGAATCCAGAAGACCAGCGCCATCGCCAGCACCAGTACGTCCGCGAGGCAGACGGACAGCAGCACCATGCGCACCAGATTACGCACCGTCTGCACGGATTGCAGGACGCCGGAGAGCCGGGCCGAATCGTCGGTGACGTCGTACTTGCCGCCGGCCATGGTCTTGGCCCGTCCAATAGCCGCGGACAGGTCCTGCGGATTATCCGACAGGCATCGGATCATGTCGATCCGGTCGTTTCCGGTCAGAGCGGAAGCTACTCGCCTACCCGAATAGATGAGGTTCTCGGAAGTGTCCGAGGGCAGGGGGCTTTGGGCCTGCACGTTGCCGGAGAAGATCCCGGCCACACGCACCGTGGCGTTGCGCCCCTCCTGCCGGAGACGGAATGTCGAGCCGACCGATAGGCCGTTCTGCATCGCGAAGTCGCGGTGGACCAGCACATTGTCGCCGTCGCCCGAGATATGGCGGCCCTGCTCCAGGCGGTACAGGCCGCTCTGGAATTCCTCGGACAATGAGGAATCGGTGGTGCCCAGCACGCTGACCTGCATGGCCAGATCGGAGTCCAATCGGGGGCCCTGCCGGGGCATGACCGGGCGCGCGCCATCCACCTGCGCCAAGGTCTTCGTCGCATAGGCGGTCTTCGTCACACCGGGGATACGCGAGAACCGGCTCGCCTCCTCGGCGCTAATGGGATTCTCGCCGGCGCTGACGGTAAACCCTATGCCCATGCCCGCGCCGATGCCGTCGGACATGGTACGCAGGGCCGTCGAGACTCCAACCTGCGCCACCAGGCTCGTGAAGACCATCAGCATCAGCAGACCGATGATGCCGCTACGTACCGGCTTGCGTACGATCGCCAACGTGGCACGCTTCCACACATTCATGCTCATCATCGAATCTCCGACAGGTCTCGCGGCGATTTGCGCAGCATCGGCATGCACGCCACCGCGACGCACACCAGCATCACCGCCAACAATCCGAGCGCCACGTACAGCATGGCGGTCCCGTCGACCGACACCGTGAGCGAATCCAGGGTGCGCACCGACATGCTGGATTCAAGATCGCCGCCGACCTGCCCCATGCTGCTCAGCTCCTTCGCCGCGGAGGCGTTCACGGAATGGAGCGCCGTGGCGCCGAGCCATTGGGCCATTCCCTGCGCGCACAGCCAGCCGAGGGCGAGGGACGGCAGACCGATCAGCACCATCTCGGTGAGGTATTGGGCGACCAGGGAGGGCTTGCCGACGCCAAGGGACACCAGTATGCCCATCTCTTGACGGCGGTCGTTCATCCACAGCAGCAGCATGAGACTGAGCACGAGCACGGCCGAGACGGTCACGCCGATCAGGGCGCCGCGCATCATGGAGCGCACGCCGCGGGCGGCATGCAGCATGCTCGATGAATACTGGTCGTTGCGCGTGATCTGATAGTTGTTCCAATCCACCGGGAGTTTCTTCGCGGCATCCATGGTCTTCTCCACGTCAACGCCCTTGGACAGCACGAAGGTGGCGTCCTGGTATATTTCCTTGCCGTCCTTGTACTGGTACAGGTCGCGTGTGGTATCCAGATCGGTGTAGATGGTGTTGGCGGTGAGTTCCGCTCGGCTGGATACCTTTCTGGCGCTGTCGCCCTTGAATATGCCCACGATGGTGGTCTTGACGGTCGCCGTCGAATGTGATTCGTTGTCGGCGTCATAGGCGTTGGCCTTGAGCGTGAGCGTGTCTCCGACTTTGAGCCCGTTGGCTTTGGCGAGATCCTCATGGATCATCGACGTGTACTTGTCGGAGGCCTTCAGATGTCGTCCTTCGGCCATGCCGAGCGTGCGCGACGTGAACACGTTGAGTTTCGACGAATCATTCGTGCCCATGACGTTGGCGGCGTTGCCAAACTGCTGCTCCTGGGTCGCATCGTAATCATCGCCGCCGGGGACCTTCGCCACATTCGCCCCCACGAGATCGGCGGTGGCGTTCTGACGGACCATATACGAATCGACCCCGGGCAGTTGGGCGATCCTGCGCACGTCGGCGGGGCGCACCATGCCGCCTCCGCGAGGCGTGAGCATGCTGCCCTGCATGTTGCTGGACAGCACGAATCCACCGACCGCTTCCTTCTCGATTCGTCCGGCGGCCTGTTGAGCTGCCCGAGAAACCGCGATCGTGGATAGCATGCTCGCCGTTATGATGGTCAGTATTATAAGGAGCACTATGGTTCGCACTCGTTTTCTGAGCACATAGCGCACCGACCGTGCAACGAACGTCATCAATACCTCCTGTGGGCCTTGGGCTTTTCGCCCAAAATGCGAAACATGCCGCGTTTCGCCGATTAGTTAGCCGCGACGATACATGATGCACCTCAAGATACGGGAGATATACGCCTTGAGCGAAAAACGGAACAGCGGCGAATGTCGGTTATTCTGGATTTTGGTCCATCTCGGGCCGCGTCGATGCGTCGGCCCGCGAGAAATCAGGCTCGCGCCTCACCTTCGAGGCGGCGAACACAAGAAGCGGCAGAGCGGCGAACGCATAGTTCTCGCATTGGATGTACAGGTATGCGACCAGGACGAGCCAGCAGATGACGGTCTTGTGCCAGACGCCGGATTCGCCCGAACCCGCGCCGGCAACGCCACCACCACTATTACCCCCGGCAACATCAGCAACGTCGGCAACGTCGGCGACACAAACACCGTGCGCCAGCTCGTCGGACGATGCGCCATCCGCACCGCCACGGCATACCGTCCTCCCGCGCGTCATGCAGACCATCGAGGCTCCGACCAGCATGGCCAGCCCGATCAGCCCGTATTCGGCGATGACGCTGGTATACGCGCACATCGTCCACACCGTGTCCGCGTTCACGCCGGCCGCGAATCCCGTGGCCGCGCCGCCGTTCATGCCAAGACCGTCCAGCAGCCGTCCGGCTTTGGCCGCGCCGGCCCACACCGCATTGATGATGTTGCCCGCGCCATAACCGGTGAGCAGCGTCCACGGATGGGTGAGCAATCCGCATATCGGATCGAGGCTTTGGTAGATCCGCGCGAAGAACGAGCCGTCTCCCTCGGCCCCGTTTTCCGCGATGGCGGAGAGTCTGGAATCCGCCAGCACACCCAGCAGGCCCAGTGCGCATGCGCCGAGAATCTGCAGCATGCCCCGGACGCGGCGTGCGCCGTCATGCCAATCGGTGCGCGCCACAAGGGCGATCAGCAACGCCACGACGGAATCGATGACGATTCTGGTGCCGGCTTGCATGAGCACCGCGCCGACGGCATACGTGACGATGAGGTCACGCAGCCGTTTGGCGTAGATGCGGTCGCGCCCGCGCATGAGCCACATGAGCGGAAGCAGTATGCCGAACAGGTGCATGCCGATATAGCTGGGCTCGGCGAACAGGAACTGCGGACGGCCGCCGCCCCACACCGAGTTGTCGCTGATGTATTGCCGGTACATGAGGTGCGAGAAATAGTCGGTCAACGGTTTGGCGTGCAGACGGATGGACAGCCATTGCACGACGCCCACTCCGAAGGAAACCCAGTATGATGCGATGAGAATCCGCAATGGCGTACGCCACGGAATGCGTTTGATGTCGAACGCAAGGGCGATCGCACCCAAAGTGGCGAGCACGCCCAGCAATCCGGTGATGCTCATGAACGCGGCGTTGAGGTGGATGCCGAACTTCAGCCATCCCGGGATGGACAGGATTATGCAGGCCACCGGTAGGAGGAACATTGGCAGGTACCGGTTGGCTGCGATGCGCAGTTGCCGCCAATTGCATAGGCAGTACACGGCGAACAGCGCCGGACTGATTGGCGACCAGAACGGCGCGTACAGGCCAAGCGTGGTGCCGTCCACCGGAAGAAAAGCAATGGCCAGCAACAGCCAAATGACGTTGCGTTCCTGCGATGTCAGAAATCGCAGGAACGACCGGTATTGCGGTCGGCCATGATGGTTGCCCGCGTCGATGGTGTCGTTGCGTACGCATGCCTGGTTCATGTGATTCTCCCTCCCCGTCAACCTTACTCGTTCATCATGATGCGCGGACGGGGCATGCTTTCCCCGCTGAAAGTGCAATGGCCCGAACATTGACAAGGTCACACCGAATGCCCCCATCATTGGCACATTGTGCGATCTCGTCGCGGCTGGCTAACGAAATAATGTTGGCCGACCGGTTACATTGGTTCGGTACAGTGGCGGCATTATCGGCCACTGAATCAAGCGATTCGCGGCAGAACGACGAAAACAACACCTGGGCGAAAAGAGGCAGGCATGACTACGAATCGACCGCTCATTGCGGTGACTCCGCTGATGGATTACGGGCGCGATAGTCTGTGGATGCTGCCCGGATATATGGAGGCGATAATGCGGGCCGGCGGTACGCCCGTCATGTTGCCGCTGACCGATGACACCGACATTCTTGCGCAATGCGCCGAACGGTTTGACGCGTTTCTGTTTACGGGCGGGCCGGATGTGGGACCGATGGTTGGTGCAGCGGCCTCCGCCACCGGCCGTAGCGAGGTGCTCTCTCCTGAGCGCGACCGAATGGAATCGATTCTGCTGCCAGCTGTAATGGCTTGGGACAAGCCGATTCTGGGCATCTGCCGTGGCATTCAGTTCATCAACGCAGCGCTGCGCGGCACGTTGTGGCAGGATCTGCCAAGCCAGCATCCGAGCGATATCGAACACCATATGAATCCGCCGTACGATGCGTTCGGACATAACGTTTCCTTGGTGCCCGGCACTCCCCTGGCTTCATTGTTCGCAGGGCAGACTGAGATTGCGGTGAATAGCTATCACCATCAGGCGGTTCGTGAGCCTGCTGCTGGACTCGAGGTCATGGCCGTCGCGCCCGACGGCGTGATCGAGGCCCTGTACCGGCCGGCAAGCCACTTCCTGTGGGCCGTGCAGTGGCATCCCGAGTTTCTCTACAAGGTAGATCCACGCTCGCAGGCGATTTTTGATGCGTTTGTGGGGAGTTGCTAACAGCGGATTTTTTTTGCGTGACCACGAAAGCATAATCGAGATTGCCACCTCATGCCAACGGTTCCGCACCAGGCAGCGGCGCGTCTGTGTTATCTGGAAACATGGCTGCATCTTGCTGGAAAACATCACCTGAAGTGCTCTAAGGTCATTGGATGTTATTTTTTTATCACATAAAATATCATTTTTTTATACAGCATGTGATAAACTTATCAACATGATTCCATCGAATGTTCGATACGTAACTCGACCGTTGGCACAAGTCCTCCGTCAGTGTCCAAGCAAAGTAGCGGTGCTGGAAGGAGCACGAGCAGTCGGCAAAACCATGCTTGTTCAGACAGAATTGCCAGACGGCTATCATTATGAGACGCTTGCTGACAAGAGGACATTCGAGTACGCCTCATCTCATTTGGATGAGTGGGTTGATTCGCTACCCACGCCGTGCATTATCGACGAAGCTCAACGTATTCCCGACTTGCCTCTATCCGTCAAGGGAGTAATCGACAAGCAAACTGGTTCTACTCCTTTTTTCATTCTTACTGGTTCAGCATCAATCACCCGAGATGGGCTAGACGGACAGGATCCCCTTACCCGCCGTTCCCTGCGTTACACCTTATATCCCCTAACACGCAGAGAAATCAATAAAAATACTGATACCAGCATCATTGACTTGTTGTGGAACGGTACCCCAAATGCGAACTATCATTCAGAGACCAATAGGGACACACTAGCTAGGTATATGACTGTGGGAGGTTTCCCCTCGTATGCAATGCCCTCCATACCTATTGCAGAGAGCGATTTACGTTTTTCCGTAAAAACGGATATCGATAATGTTTTGGGCGATACCATACTTCCCGGAGAGCGATTGGATAAAGCAATAGCTGATTCCATACTCAAAGAGTTACTTGCAGTCCCTGGCGGGATTTTGAATGTAAAAAGAATATCCGACACTATTCATTCGAATCCCTCCACCATTGAGCGATACATCAGTATTTTCATGCGCCGATTCCTAATCTCCGCCTTACCGAACCTACGCTCAGCACCTGGCAAGCAACTGTTTACCCGCGCAAAAATACATCCAGTAGACACGTCATTCAGCGTTGAAACAATACGACAATCTGGCAGAGATTTTCATAATGATCGCGTTCTGTTTGGCGAGCTTTTTGAATCATTCGCCGTCAATCAAATCATTCCGGAAATACAATGGTCCGATATACACCCCGACGCTTTCTACTGGCGGGAAACTGGCAATAAACCCAAAGAGGTTGATCTCGTGCTGCTACACGATAATCAACTTGTCGCTTTGGAAATGAAGTCCAACAATACCGTGGACCGCAAAGATTTTTCTGGTATTGCAGCATTGCGCGACAGCGACAAGCGCTTCCACCGAGGCTACGTCTTATACACAGGAGACAAGGTGCAGCAGTTCACTAACAACATATGGGCTCTGCCAATTTCATCATTGTGGGACAGTGACGGATTCCAGACAGCTACTTCGGATGCTGAACATTACTCATTATCGATTCCATCAGTTTTACCTATTCGGCCGTCCGACACCAATGTGGCAGCTCATGCCAATGCCCCTACTGATGCCAACCTGTTTTTAAGCTACTGCCATGCAGACAATGACCACCTCAAGGGGGCAATACTTCAATTCGTGAATGATATTATCGACGAATACAATTACGAGACCAGCAATACACTCGGGTTATTCGTCGACAAGACCTCTATAAACTGGGGTGAAGATTGGCGTCAGGCACTTGATCGAGGTATTGGTAATGCAAATATCATTCTTCCAATAATTACTCCCAGATATGTGCGTAGTGAGGCCTGTCGTAAAGAACTGCTGGATTTCAATACTCGGGTCACGGAACATGGACCGAATCGTATACTTCCATTGATGTTGCAAAGCATAGATGGCATGACTGGAATTAGTGATCGTGATCCTGTTTGGGACATCGCGCATAATCGACAGTATCTACCAGTGGGCGATTTGCGTTTAATGTCTGCCGAAGATCGTCAAAAGAGAATCCTTGAAATCGTGAAAGAACTTCGCGCAGTAATAGAGGATATTACTGCCCAATCACAATCTGATGGCACATCAGAGTCAGTTGTGAGCAAGTTTAAGGGAGACAACACACCGGATTTATTGAGTGCCTGGAATGAGATAGAAAAGCTTACACCACAAGTTAATGTGGGCGCGCAAGAATTTGCCGTATCATTTCAAAATATCTCAAAGACATTAAGTACCCATCCTGCTCCTGCAAACGGCAATGCATCTGTCTATTCCTCATGGGCGATACAACTATCAGAACAACTACAACCTGACATTGATTCGCTCAACAAGGCATCGGATAATCTGTCAGAACTATGGAATAACGCCTATGCCGTCATGTCTCAATACGTGGGCTTCATTCAGGGCCTTCCACAAGGCGCTCTACGCAACAGCCAGATTGACAGCATGGGAGCGACATTCGATGGATTGCGCACTTCGCTATCCATGCCTCCGGAAGTGACACAGATGCTGTCCCTTATTCGTATGCTTGGTAATTTTGCGCGTCCCCTTCGCCCATTTGCTGATGCCGTAAACCAATCATTCAATGTAATCGAAAATATGGGCACCATGACGGCTGCATTACAAAATCAGCTTGATCGCATACCTCGATAAATCGGAATTCAATTCAGTGCGCATCGGATTAATGCGAATCATCTAAACCACCTAAAAAAGGGCTGCTCCGGTTTCCCGGAACAGCCCCTTTTCAGCGGTAGCAGTCAGAGATTGATTTAGTCATCAGTGCTGGTTGTTGAGACGGTGGTACATCTCGGACAGCTCCAGTTCCTTCTCGAACTGGCGAGCGGTGGTGTTCTCGTCGATGACGGCGAGCTCAACACCGGCGATGCGGGCGAAGTCTTCCCAAGCCTCACGACCAACGGAGGTGGTCATGCAGGTGTGGTGAGAACCACCGGCGGTGATCCAGCACTCAACAGCGGTCTTCAGGCTCGGCTTCGGCTCCCAGACGGCGCGGGCGCACGGAAGCTCCTTGAGGGAGCCCTGCGGCTCAACGACGTCGACGACGTCCATGAGCAGGCGGAAGCGTTCGCGAACGTCGGACATGGAGACCACGACAGCGTCCTTGGCGGGCTTGCCGGAGAAGACCAGGCGGACCGGGTCGGCCTTGCCGCCGATGCCCAGCGGGTGGATCTCCAGCTTCGGCTTGGCGATGGTGCCGATGGACGGGGAAACCTCGAGCATGTGGGAGCCCATGTCGAGCTCGTCACCCTCGGTGAAGTTGTAGGAGTAGTCCTCCATGAGGGAGGCGCCACCCTCAAGGCCGTAGCCCATGACGGCGCCGATGCGCACGAGGACGGCGGTCTTCCAGTCGCCTTCAGCGGAGAAGCCCCAGCCGTACTCGGACGGGAAGCGCTGCGGGCCAACGCCCGGCAGCTGCGGCAGAGCGCCGAGGTCCTCGAAGTTGTCGACGCCGGCGGTGCAGCCATTGGCGCGCATCATGTTGACCATCGCGGCCTCTTCCTTGGCGGCGATGAACAGGGAGTCGTACTTGGCGTCCAGCAGAGCCGGGTCGACGTCGTACTTGGCCTTGTAGTCCTCGATGATCTCCTTGACCTGGTCGTCCTTGACGGCGTCGTACGCAGCGACGAGCTCGTTGACGGCCCAAGTGTTGATGGAGGCGCCGAACACGCGCTCGGCCTCGGTCTTGTCGCCCTCGGTGACGGCGACGTTACGCATGTTGTCGCCCCAGCGCATGACCTTCATGTTGTTGGAGGCATCCCAGCCGGCGCAGGCGCGGGCCCAGGTGCCGAGCTTCTCGGCGACCTCAGGATCGGTGTAGTGGCCGACGACAACCTTGCGCTTGATGCCGAGGCGGGAGACGATGTAACCGAACTCACGGTCGCCGTGGGCGGCCTGGTTCAGGTTCATGAAGTCCATGTCGATGGTTTCCCAC
>ERZ894220.709-NODE-709-length-20028-cov-7.49547_pt1 | contig 20028 bp, 17 predicted proteins | sample MGYA00380292_ERZ894220 | MGnify/ENA primary metagenome ERZ894220 (study PRJEB32331, sample SAMN06328446) | human gut metagenome | biome: human gut microbiome; feature: stool | host: Homo sapiens | collected 2014-12-05 ... | reverse complement strand
GCAAGGTGGAGCTGAGCATGACCGTGCAGAATGTGGACGCTGCCGATACGGTGGTGGCCGTCAACATGGAGCTGGCACGCAGCTACCAGCAGGCCATGCGGGATATTTCGGAACAGCTGGGTGTCAAGAACGATATCTCTGCGGGCGTGCTGACCCGCTTCCCGGATGTGCTCACCACCCGCCACGCGGATGTGGACGAGGAACAGCTGTGGGAAGATGTTTCTGCCGTTACCGCACAGGCGCTGGACCGCTTTGTGGAGATGCGCGCCGCCGAGGGTGCCAAAATGAAGGCAGACGTGGAAAACCGTCTGAACTTCCTCGAGGAGTGCGTGGGCAGGGTGGAGACTTTGAGCGCAGGCCGCGTGGAAGCCTACACCAACCGCCTGTACGAGAAGCTCAAGGTCATTCTGGAGGACCGCGATATCGACGATGCCCGCGTGCTGACCGAGGCCGCTATTTTTGGTGATAAGACCGCTGTGGATGAAGAGACGGTGCGCCTGCGCAGCCACATTGCGCAGTACCGCGATATCCTCAAGCTGGACGAGCCGGTGGGCCGCAAGTTGGACTTTTTGACGCAGGAGCTGAACCGCGAGACCAATACCATCGGCTCCAAGTGTCAGGATCTGGATATCACCCGCATCGTGGTGGATATGAAGGCGGAGATCGAAAAAATCCGCGAACAGATCCAGAATCTGGAGTGATACAGAAAATTCGGAGGGGTTTATGAAGCTCATCAACATCGGGTTTGGCAATATGGTCAGTGCAGGCCGTGTGGTGGCAGTGGTCAGCCCGGATTCCGCCCCGGTCAAGCGCCTTGTAAAGGAAGCGCGGGAGCGCGGAATGCTGATCGATGCATCCTATGGCCGCAGCACCCGTGCAGTGCTTATCATGGACTCCGATCATGTGGTACTCTCGGCGCTTCAGCCGGAAACGGTGGCCAACCGTGCGGCAGGGCAGGAGGGCAAAACACCAGCAGAGGAGGAACAGACCCATGGCGAACGATAAATATTTGTTTGTGGTCTCCGGCGCGGCCGGTACCGGCAAGGACAGCGTGGTGAAGGCACTGCGCGAAGCACACCCGGAGATCGAAAAGACTGTTTCCGCCACCACCCGCGCACCGCGTCCCGGTGAGCAGGAGGGCGTGGATTATTATTACCGCACCCGGGAGCAGTTCCAGCAGCTGATCGAGAACGATCAGGTGGTGGAGCACAACTTCTACAACGGCAACTACTACGGTACCCTGCGCGAAGAGGTGGACAAGCGCCTTGCAGCCCGGAAGGTGGTCGTTCTGGTCATCGATGTGCACGGCGCAGCGAACATCCGCCGCATGTTCCCGGGCGCGACCACCGTGTTCCTGCTGCCGCCGTCGGTGGAGGAGCTGGAGCGCCGTCTGCGCGGCCGCGGCACCGAGACCGAGGACAGCATTCAGGAGCGTCTTGCCACCGCCCGGCAGGAGCTGGCCCAGCAGGATAAATTCACCCTGAAGCTGGTCAACGACCAGGTCGATACCTGCGCCGATGCACTGTATCAGGCCATCTGCCAGCGCATTGGTGCCGCAGAATAACATTTTGAAGGAGCTGGACGAATGCCCAAAACGGTAGGCGTTGCCGTCAGCAATGCGACCTTCCACTTTGATAAGCTTTATACCTATGCCGTCATGCCGGATCAGCAGAATGCGGTAAAACTTGGCAGCATGGTGCTGGTGCCCTTTGGCCGCGGCAGCCGCGCCCGCATGGGCGTGGTGCTGGCCTGCGATGCCGAACCGGAAAGTGCAAAGCTGAAATATCTTTTCGACGTGGCCCCGGCATCCGCCTGCCTGACCCCGGAACTGCTGCGGCTGGTGCACTTTTTGAAGGAGCGCACCTTCTGCACCTATTATGAAGCGGTCAAGGCGGTCATTCCCTATGGTGCACAGTACAAGCCTGCCGTGGCGGCGGACGGTGTAACGCCGGTGCTGCAAAAGCAGCTCACCCGCCACACCGAGAACTCCTACCGCCTTGTGGGCGGGCTGCCGCCAAAGCCGAAGCCGACAGCCAAGCAATTGGCGGCAGTGGCGCTGCTGGGCGGCGGGCCGCGCACCCTGAACGAACTGGAAGATAAGGGCATCAGCCGTGCCGTGCTGGATAACCTGTGCGCCAAAGGCGTGCTGGAATGCAGCAAGGTGAATAAATCCATCGACCTGTATTCGTCCATTCCGCTGAAAAACGAGCCGATCACCCTCACGCAGGAGCAGCAGGCAGCTTACGATGCTCTGCTGCCAAAGCTGGAAGATGATGCACCCCACTCGGCGCTGCTCTACGGCGTGACCGGCAGCGGCAAGACGCTGGTGTTTTTAAAGCTCATTGCCCGCTGTCTGGAGCAGGGCAGGCGTGCGCTGGTGCTGGTGCCGGAGATCAGCCTGACCCCGCAGATGATCCTGCGGCTCAAGAGTCAGTTTGGCCGCCGGGTGGCGGTGCAGCACTCTGCCCTCAACCACACCGAACGCCTTTTGCAGTGGCAGATGATCCAGGATGGCGGCGCAGACATCGTGGTGGGTACCCGCAGTGCCATCTTTTCGCCGCTGGAAAACATCGGGCTCATCATCATCGATGAAGAGCAGGAGCACACCTACCGCTCGGAATCCGCGCCCCGCTATTCTGCCCACGAGGTGGCCCGGCAGCGCGCGGCGGAAAACGGTGCATTGCTTCTGCTGGCAAGCGCCACCCCCAGCACCGAGAGCTTTTACGCGGCCCAGCATGGCCGCACCCAGCTGGTGCGGCTGACCCAGCGCTACGGCGGCAACCCGCTGCCCACGGTGCAGATCGTGGATATGCGCGCAGAGCTGGCGGCAGGTAACCCGCGGGAGATCAGTCTGTCGCTGGAAGATGCCATCCGCCGCAATTTGGATGCAGGCAAGCAGACCATTTTGCTGCTGAACCGCCGGGGCTACCAGACCATGGCCCAGTGCGAGGACTGCCGCGAGGTGCTCAAGTGCACAAAGTGCAGCGTGCCGATGGTGTACCACAAAGCGGCGCACAAGGTATTGTGCCACTACTGCGGCAGCCAGATGGAACCGCCCACCGTCTGCCCCGCCTGCGGCGGCAAGCTGCAGTACCGGGGCTTCGGCACCCAGAAAGCCGAGGAAGAGCTGGCAAAGCTGTTCCCGGATGCGCGGGTGCTGCGCATGGATCAGGATTCTACCGCGGCCAAGGACGCCCACGAAAAGCTGCTGGCAAGGTTTGCGAACCACGAATATGACATCATGGTGGGCACCCAGATGGTGGCCAAGGGACTGGATTTTGAGGATGTGACCCTTGTGGGCGTGCTGGGCATCGACTCGCTGCTGTTTGCGCAGGGCTTCCGCGCGTATGAGAATGTGTTCAGCCTCATCACGCAGGTGGTGGGCCGCAGCGGCCGGGCCAAAGACCCCGGCTTTGCCATCATCCAGACCACCGACCCCGATAACCCGGTGCTGAACCTTGCCGCCGCGCAGGACTACGATGCCTTTTTTGAGCAGGAGATCGCCTACCGCAAGCTGGGCCTGTACCCGCCCTTCTGCGGGCTGTGCGTCATTGGCTTTGCAGGCGCAAAGGAGATCGAGGTGGCACGGGCGGCGGCGCGCTTTGCGGCCCTGCTTGGTCAGCAGGCGGCAAAACAGCCGGACCTGCCGCTGCGGGTGCTTGGCCCCACGCCCGGCAGCATTGAGAAGATCAACGACACCTACCGCTACAAACTTACCATCAAGTGCCGCAACGACCGCCGCTTCCGCGACCTTGTGCGCAGCACACTGGAAAGATACGAACAGGAAAAACTTCCGTCCAAGGCCACCGTTGCGGTGGACCTGCACTCGGACGGTGACATCTGATTTGGAGGTACCATAAATGGCAATCCGTAACATTGTAAAAGAGGGCGATCCCATCCTGAACAAGGTCTGCCGCCCCGTCACCACCTTTGATGACCGTCTGGCTACCCTGCTGGACGACATGCACGAGACCATGATCGCCGCCGACGGCGTGGGTCTGGCCGGCCCGCAGGTGGGCATGCTGCGCCGCCTGTTCGTGGTGTGGGACACCACCGACGCGCCCGAGGAGATCCCCGAAGATTACGAATATAAGTTCATCGACTTCGTCAACCCGGAAATTCTGGCTGTATCCGAGGAAGAGGAGACCGCCTACGAGGGCTGTCTGTCCTTCCCGGGCCACAACGGCGCCGTGACCCGCCCCGCCGCGGTCAAGGTGCGCGCACAGGACCGCCACGGTGAGTGGTTCGAGCTGGAAGCGGAGGATCTGCTGGGCCGCTGCATCCAGCACGAGAACGACCATCTGGACGGCATTACCATCATGCAGTCCAGCGAGTATTTCTATGAGGATACCGAAGAGGGCAAAAAAGCTGCCCGCGAAGCGAAAGGAAACAAGTAATGCGCATTTTGTTCATGGGCACGCCGGATATTGCCGCAGAGTGCCTCAAAGCCCTGTATGCCGCCGGGCATGACATCTGCGCGGTGTACACCCGGCGGGACAAGCCGGTTGGCCGCAAGCAGGTGCTTACCGCACCCCCGGTCAAGGAAGTGGCCCTTGCCCACGGCACGCCGGTGTTCCAGCCCCGCACCCTGCGGGACGGCAGCGAGGACGAGAACATCCGCGCACTGGCCCCGGAACTGATCGTGGTGGTGGCTTACGGCTGCATCCTGCCGAAGTCTGTGCTGGAAGCGCCGAAGTACGGCTGCATCAACCTGCATGTTTCGCTGCTGCCCAAGTACCGCGGCAGCGCCCCGGTGCAGTGGGCCGTGCTGAACGGCGATGCCGAGACCGGCGTTTCCATCATGCAGATGGACGAGGGCCTTGACACCGGCGATGTGCTCTGCTGCGAGAAGATCACCATTGACCCGGAGGAGACCAGCGGCCAGCTGTTTGACCGCGTGACTGCCGTGGGTGCACGGGTGCTGTGCGAGGTGGTGCCCGCCATCGCCGCCGGAACGCTGAAACCCCAGCCGCAGGATCATGAGAACGCCTGCCTTGCGCCTATGCTGAACAAGGAGATGGCAGAGTTCCACCTGACCGAATCGGCTGCCCACATCCACAACTGGGTGCGCGGCATGAACCCGTGGCCCGGTGCATGGTTCGTCACCTCCGGCGGCAAAAAGCTCAAGGTGATGGAGTGCCGTGCCGTGGAAGCTCACGGCGAAGCGCCCGGCACCGTGCTGGCCACAAAGCCGCTCACGGTGGCTTGCGGTGAGGGGGCCGTCCAGCTGCTGAATGTGGTGCCGGAAGGCAAAAAGCCCATGGACGGCACCGCCTTTGCGGCCGGTCAGCGCCTGAAAACGGGGGATATCCTCTGATGGCGGCGAATCCCCGCGCGGCGGCAGTGGCGGCGCTGGTGCGGCAGGAGCAGGATGGTTTTTCCAACCTTGTTCTGGATGCCGAACTCAAGCGCCAGCAGCTGGAAGGCCGCGATAAAGCTTTTGCCAGCGCCATCTTTTACACGGTGCTGGAACACCGGGGCACGCTGGACTACATCCTGTGCCAGTTCCTGCCCAAGGGCCTTGCCAAGCTGGATGCACCGGTGCGCGAAATATTGCGCGCGGCGCTGGCGCAGGCCCGCTATATGCAGGTGCCGGTGTCCGCTGCGGTGAACGAAGCCGTCAAGCTGACCCGTGCCTTCAAAAAATCCAGCGCATCCGGTCTGGTCAACGCCGTGCTGCGCAAGGCGTGCAGCTACGACCTGAGCACCGCAAGCTTCAAAAACGAAGTGGAACGGCTTATGGTGCTTGGCTCTGCCGGGCGGGATGTGGCGGAATTTCTGCACAAAAACTACCCGGACGAAGCACTGGATATCCTTACCTACAAGGCCGACGGCGGCATGACCAGCCTGCGGGCGAACCCGCTGAAAGGCAGTGCCGATGAGCTTTGTGCAAAGCTGCTGGCTTCCGGCGCAAAGGAAGCAAAGCGGGGCATTGTGCCCGGCAGTGTGCTGGCCCGCTTCGAGGGCAGCCCGGCGGAAAATGAGCTGTTCCGGCAGGGGTACTTCCATGTGGAAGGGCAGGCCAGCCAGCTGGCGGCGCTCTGCGTGGACGCACAGCCCGGAGAAACAGTCATCGACCTGTGCGCCGCGCCCGGCGGCAAGACCATCCTGCTGGCCGAGCAGATGCACAGCACCGGCAGGCTTTACAGCTGCGATGCCGCCGAGAACCGCGTGGGCCTGATCCGCACGGCAGTGCAGCGCATGGGCTTGACTAATGTGGAAGCCCTGTGCAACGATGCCACAAAGGTGAACCCGGCCCTGCCGCAGGCCGACCGCATTTTAGCGGATGTGCCCTGCAGCGGCCTTGGCATTCTGGCAAAAAAGCCGGATCTGCGCTACAAAAAGCTGGAACCGGCCCGCGAAGCTGAATTATTGGCCACGCAGTCGGCCATCCTCGATACGGCGGCACAGCTGCTGAAAGCGGGCGGCAGGCTGGTGTACTCCACCTGCACCATCGACCCGGCAGAAAACCAGCAGCAGATCGCGGCATTTCTGGCCCGCCACCCGGAGTTTACGGTGGTGGAGCCTGCCGCAGCGCTGCCCGCCGGGATGACGGCAGGGGAGCACGGCGCGCTTTCGGTGCCCACCCGTACCGGCATGGACGGCTTTTTCCTGTGTGCCATGCAGAAAAACGGGGAAAAGCTGCAATGAAACAGGTGGCTTGTTCGTAAAAAACAATAGGAGAACACAATGGAACAAAAACGCTGTATCTCTTCCTTTACGCTGGCAGAGCTGACCGCTGAACTGAAAGCGATGGGTCAGCCAGGCTTCCGGGCAAAGCAGATCTTCCACTGGGTGCACCAGAAGCTGGTCACCGAGTTTTCTGCCATGACCGACCAGCCCAAGACCCTGCTGGCAAAGCTGGAAGAGCAGTTTTACATTGCTGCCCCCAAGATCGAGCGCCGGCAGGAAGCCAAGGACGGCACCGTGAAATATCTGCTGCGGATGGCCGACGGCAACTGCATCGAGACCGTTGTCATGCGCTACCACTACGGCAATACGGTCTGCGTCTCCACGCAGGTGGGCTGCCGGATGGGCTGCCGCTTCTGCGCCTCCACCCAGGCAGGCCGGGTGCGCAACCTGGAAGCCGGTGAGATCTGCTCTGAGATCTATACCGCCCAGAAGGACATCGGGGAGCGCATCTCCCACATCGTCCTCATGGGCATCGGGGAACCGCTGGATAATTTTGACGAGGTCATGCGCTTCCTTGAGAACATCTCCTCCCCGGAGGGCGTGAACATCGGAATGCGCAACATCAGCCTTTCCACCTGCGGTCTGGTGCCCAAAATCGACCAGCTGGCTGAGAAAAAGCTGCAGCTGACCCTTTCGGTCTCCCTGCACGCTCCCAACAACGAGATCCGCAGCGGCATGATGCCGGTCAATGATGCCTACCCCGTGGAGGTGCTGATGCCCGCTGTCCGCCGCTATCAGGAGACCACGGGCCGCCGGGTCAGCTTTGAGTATTCGATGGTGCGCGGTGTCAATGATTCCGATGCCTGTGCCAGACAGCTGGCCGACCTCATCCGGGGCATGGGTGCTCATGTGAACCTCATTCCCATCAACCCGGTGGACGGAAGCCCCTACTCGGCTACCGATGCCGCCAATGTCCAGCGCTTCCAGAAAAAGCTGGAGAGCCTGGGGGTCAACGCCACGGTACGCCGCCGTCTTGGCAGCGAGATCAGCGCCGCCTGCGGCCAGCTGCGCCGGGACGAAATGAATGGTAAGGCGTAAATCGCAAGAGGAGAAGCCTATGAAACTAGCAGGAAAAACGGATGTGGGCCGCGTCCGGCAGGAAAATCAGGATGATTACCGTGCCGGGGAGCTGCCCGGCGGTGCTGTCTGGGCATTGGTATGTGATGGCATGGGCGGTGCCAAAGGCGGCCGCGAGGCCTCACAAGGGGCCTGCAATGTCATCGAACAGGTGTTTCAGGAGCAGTACGCCCAGTGCGGAGCAGGGCAGGAGGGAGCTTTTTTGAAAAAGGCCCTCATCAGCGCCAACCGCTATGTGTTCAACAAAGCCGCCCACGAGGAATCGCTGGCCGGTATGGGAACCACGGCAGTCTGTGCCCTGGTGCGGGGCGGGGAAGCCACCCTCTGCCACGCGGGCGATTCCCGCGCCTACCTCTGCCGGGGCGGTAAACTGACCCAGCTCACCCACGACCACTCCTATGTGCAGGAGCTGGTGGACTGCGGCACCATCACGGAGGAGGAAGCCGAGCACCATCCCCAGAAGAATATCATCACGAAGGCGCTGGGCGTGGATTACCGGCTGGAGCCGGAGGTCACTTCGGTGCAGCTGCAGGCAAAGGATCTGCTGCTACTCTGCTCGGACGGCCTGACCAACATGGTGCCGGTGGAGCAGATGGAGCAGCTGCTGGCGCAGGGCCCGTTCTACGACCTGCCTGACCGGCTGGTGGATGCCGCCAACGAGAACGGCGGCTCCGACAACATCACCGCCCTGCTGCTGGCTGTGGAACCTACGGAGGTGCATCATGGATAACCTGATCGGCAAAACGCTGGACGGCCTTTACACGGTGCGGGAACTCATCGGCACCGGCGGCATGGCCAATGTCTACAAGGCTGTTGTGGGGCCGGGCGGCCCGGTGCCGGAGGGCACGGTCGTGGCCGTCAAGGTGCTGCGGCAGGAGCTTATGCACGACCCCGACCTTGTGCGCCGCTTCAAGAACGAGTCCAAGGCCATCTCGCTGCTCAACCACCCCAACATCGTCAAGGTGTATGATGTCTCGGTGAGCGACCATCTGCAGTATATCGTCATGGAATATGTGGACGGCATGACCCTGCGCGAGTATCTGAACGAGCGGGGCGGCAAGCTGACCAGCCGGGAGACCGTCCATTTTATCTCCCAGATCCTGAAAGCGCTGGACCATGCTCACCGCAACGGCGTGGTGCACCGGGACATCAAGCCCCAGAATATCATGCTGCTGGACAACGGCCAGCTGCGGATGATGGATTTCGGCATTGCCCGCATCTCCCGGGCCGAGAACCAGCTCTCGGGCGGCAAGGCCATGGGCAGCGTCCACTATATCAGCCCGGAGCAGGCCAAGGGCGATGAGACCGACTTCACCAGTGACCTCTATTCGGTGGGCGTGATGATGTACGAGATGCTCTCAGGGCATCTGCCCTTCGATGCCGATGACGTGGTGGAGGTGGCCATCAAGCAGATCTCGGATCAGCCCAGGAGCCTGCGGGAACTGGCTCCCTGGGTGCCGGTGGGGCTGGTGGAGATCACCGAGCGTGCCATGGCAAAGCGGCCCGAAAACCGCTACAAGAGCGCTGCTGAGATGCTGGAAGCCCTCAACGCCTATGTAGAGAACCCGGCCATTGTGTTCAACTACACCTATCTCCCCGATGAAATTCCTGAAAAGGTGGTGGAACCCCCTATGCCCAGAAAAGAATCCCGTCCGGAGCGCGGCAGTGCTCCGGCAAAAGGCAGAAAAAAGAAAAAGCGCACCGTGTTCCTGCCGGTGCTGTTCGGCATCACCGTGGCCTTTGCACTGGCCTGCGCGGCCCTGTGCTGGATGATCCTGAATGATTCCAGCTCCCTGATGGGGGAAAAGGCCGATGTGGTGCTGGCAGATTACAGCGGCATGACCCAGGATGAGGTCAACGCTTCCCAGCAGGTGGCATCCGGCCAGATCGTCATCAACTGGGAGCAGGCCTACAGCAACGATTACGCCGCCGGTTACGTCTACCGGCAGTCCCCGGTGGCGGGCCGTACCGTCCGTGAGGGCCAGAGCGTGACCCTGACCGTCAGCCTGGGCATCCAGTATGTCACTGTGCCGGATGTCTCCAACTATGTGCAGGCAGATGGTGAGCAGCAGCTCAAGGATCTGGGGGTCTCTGTTCTGATCACCCAGGCGGTGGAACCCAGCGTGGCCGCAGGCTCCATCATCCGCACCGAACCTGCTGCGGGCAGTCAGGTGGCCGCAGGTTCCACGGTGGTGGTTTATGTCAGCCGCCCGCAGGTCAACACCACGGCCAAGGTGCCTGCCCTGATCGGTCTCAAGAGCGTGAACGATGCCCGCTCCGTGCTGGTGCAGAACAAGCTGGGCCTTGGCAGCACCACCGAGCAGTACAGCGACCAGCCCGCCGGTACCATCATCGGCCAGAGCCCGGCAGCAGGATCTACCGTCAAGGTGAACAGTCGTGTCAGCATTACCGTGAGCGCAGGCCCCGAGCCGGTGCCTGAGACCCCGGCTGAACAGCCGGGCAGCTCCTCCAGCGATTGGTGGAGCGGCCTGATCGGGGGCAGCTCTTCCAGCAGCGGCGATTCTTCCAGCAGCGAGGGCACCGGCCTGGGCGACTGGTGGAGCGCGCTGCTGTCCTGAGGGAGGAACGGATGAAGGGATATATCGTAAAAGGAATTGGCGGATTTTACTACGTCAAGACCGAAGAGGGTGTGATCGAGTGCAAGCCCCGGGGCATCTTCCGCAAACAGAAGATCACCCCCGTGGCGGGCGACGAGGTGACGCTGGAGACCGAGAACGGCGCGGCAGTCATTGCCGAGATCGCACCCCGCAAAAACGTGTTTGTCCGGCCGCCTGTGGCCAATCTGGATGTGTTGTTCCTTGTGGCCAGCACCACCCAGCCCACCCCCAGCACACTGGTGCTGGACAAGCTCTCGGCCATCGCCGTGGACAAGGGCGTGCAGCCCGTCATCGTCTGCACCAAGGCTGACCTTGGTGAGGTGGAGTTCCTGCGCAGCGCCTATGAAAGATCCACTCTGCCCTTCATTGCCATCCGCTACGACAGCGGGGAAGGGCTGGACGAGGTCAGGCAGTGGATCAGCGGGCGGCTCTGCGCCTTCTGCGGCAACTCCGGTGTAGGCAAATCGACCCTGCTGAACACCCTGCTGCCTCAGGCCGAGCGGGAGACCAGTGCCATCAGCCAGAAGCTGGGGCGTGGCCGCCACACCACCCGCGAGGTGACCATCTTTGAGGCCTTTGGAGGCCGTATTGCGGATACCCCCGGCTTTGCCAGCCTGGAAGCCAACCGCGCCGGGTTCATCCCCAAGGAGAATCTGGAGCACGCCTTCCCGGAGTTCGGGCCCTACCTTGGGCAGTGTCAGTTTACGGGCTGCTCCCACCGCACGGAAAAGGGCTGTGCCATCCGTGCCGCTCTGGCCGAGGGAAAACTCTCCCAGACCCGGTACGACAGCTACTGTGCCATGTATGAGGAAGTCAAGGATGTCAAGGACTGGCAGAGGAGGGGAATGTGATGCGCTGCGTGATCCTCTCGGCCTGCCCGGTCTCGCCGGAGCTGAAGCGTCTGCTCCGCCCCGATGACTTCATCATCGCCTGTGATGCTGGCTACCGCAACTGCGCGCCGCTGGGCTGCAAGCCCAATATCATCCTGGGAGATTTCGATACCGCGCCCTGTCCGGTGCAGCAGAACGACGATATCATCGTCCTGCCTCACGTCAAGGACGACACCGACACCGAATATGCCGCCAAGCTTGCCAGTGAGAAGGGCTTTACCGAGGTGCTTCTTCTGGGCGCGCTGGGCGGCAGGCGGATCGAGCATACCCTCTCGAATCTTGCCACCGGCCTTGGGCTGGAAGAACGGGGGGTGCGGGCAACGCTTCAGGATGAGCGCAGCCGCGTCACCTTTGTCCGCTCCGGCGAGACCCGCGCCTACCCGAAGGAGGAGTTCTTCTATTTCTCCGCTTTCCCCATGGAGGGCAGGGCGGAGGGCGTGTGTGAGCACGGTTCCTACTATGAGCTCACCGATGATGTGCTGGTGGCCGGTTATCCGCTGGGGGTCAGCAATGAGTATGCCGAAGGCTCAGACTGCATCACCATCTCCACCCGCAAGGGGGCGCTGGTGGTCGTGGAAACGGTGCCGGATACACCGATCCTGACCGGGAACAAGGCTTGAGCCGCACACTTTGCCGTCCTGCCGCTTATATTGTGGTATCACACCACGAAAGGCGGGAGAGCGATGCAGGTGGTCGTTATCAAAAGCCCAAAGTGTCTGCGCGGCGTTCTGCGCAGGCTGTTCGGCATCAAAAAAGGATAAGAAAAATACCGGGGCAGGCGGCTGCTCCGGTATTTTTTGTGGCACATCATTCTTTTGTGGTATAGGTCAGATCCAGCACCGGGCCAAAGGGGTCAAAGATGAGGTTCTGGATGCCGGGTGCGATCAGCAGGCGCTTCTGCTGGGCAAACAGAGGGACCGCCACGGCATCGCTGAGCAGCTGGCGCTCACAATCGCCCAGCAGGCGGCAGCGGGAGCTTCCGGTGGCCTGGGTGCTGGCCTGCAGCTGGGTGGCATACAGGGAATCTGCATAGCCGGTCAGGCCGCCGCCCGCTGCGGTGAACTGGTTCAGCATGTTGTACACACTGCCGCCCTCGGCGCTGATGGGGGCCAAGGCGATGGTGTAGTCCCCTTCGGCCAGCCGTTTCGCAAAGGTCTCCTCGTCCACTTCCTCTACGGAGAAGAAGAGGGAAAACTCCTTTTGCCACACGCCATTGATCTCCTCGGCGGCGCTGGTCACGCCGGAACCGGCGGGCACCATCAGGCTGACCTTGTTGAAGTCGGAGGTGGTCAGCGTCTGCCGCGCCGTGAGGTAGAGCGCTCGGGCATCCATCGCGGCGGGAGTCACATCCCCGGCGGTATCCCGGTAGTTCATGCCGTCCACAGTCAGGCCGTCCGGTACCAGACCGTTGGCGGCGGCATAGAGCCCGCCGTCCGGCACCTCGGCTGCACCCCGCGCGGCGGAGGCCAGTGCCTGCCGCAGCTCGGTGGAAGCAAACACGCTGCTGCAGTTGAACAGCAGACTCCATGTGGTATCGGAGTAGGAGAGGGAAGTCAGGGTGGTGGGCGCGGCGGTGTCGTCCGGGGCGGCAGAGCACTTCTCGTTGGCAATCAGCTCTGCGGCGGACTGCCCGGCGCTGTTGGTGTTCTGCACCAGCCGCAGGCTGTCGATGAGGCTGTCCGAGGGGGCACGCCGCAGGAACAGGCCGCTGGCTGTCCAGTTGTAGATGTAAAAGCTGCCGCTGGAAAGGGAGGACGAAGCATTCAGACCGTAGGTGCCCCGGGTGGAATTGAAAAATTCCTCATCGCAGGGCATGGCACCGGGCAGGGTGAGCTTCTCGAGGAAGTTGTCATCGGCACTGCTCAGGTGGAACACCAGCGTCAGCGGCCCGGAGGCCGTGACTCCCAGCGCGCTCTCGGGCATCTGCCCGGCCAGCACGGCGACGCTGTTTTCAAGGGCCGCAAACTCCACCGCGTAGGGGGAGTTGGTCTCCGCCCGGAACAAGCGTCGGAAAGCGAACACAAAATCCTCGGCGGTGATGGCGTAGTCGGTGGCGTTGCCCTTGGCGGCGGTGTAAGTCAGGCCGTCCTTGAGGTAGAAGGTGTAGGTGAGGCCATCGGAGGACTTCTCCCACCGTTCGCAGAGGGCAGGCTCATATTTGCCGCTGGGATCTTTGCGGACAAGGCCGCTGTACAGGTTCTCGCAGGCGATGACATCCGCAGAAGCCGAGGCTACCTGCGGGTCAAGGTTGGCCGGGATGCTGTCCACGAACCAGGTGAAGCTGTTGGAGCCCGAACCACAGCCGGTCAGGGCAAAAACAAACGCAATGGTCAGCACCACTGCGGAAAAGCGGATCAGGGAATGTTTCAAGAAAATGCGCTCCTTGTAAGATGATACAATTAAAGTATAGCGGAAACGGTCGGAAAAGACAATCGACATTTTGTGAATTCAGATAGGATTTCGGTGCATCCGGGGCCAGAACAAGGTTTGGCGTTGCCAATTGGCTGGAAAAGGTGTAAAATGGAGCAGTGAATCAATTTCAGCCTGAATTTTCATAGAGGAGGTTCTTTCCTTATGCAGAAAGATCAGCAGAAGCTTGCAGAACTCATCCGGGGCAAAAAGGTGGCGTTCATCGGTGCCGGTGTCAGCCACAAGACTCTTATCAAGGAGTTTGTGGAGCTGGGGGCCCATGTGACCCTGTGCGACCAGAAAAAGAGCGTGGAGGAGTTTGGCGATTATGCCGCTACCATCCGGGAACTGGGCATTGACCTGAGCCTGGGCGAACACTATCTGGACGGCTTCAAGGGCCAGGATATCATCATGCGCACCCCCGGCTTTGTGGGCTACTTTGAAAAGCCCCTGCAGGATGCCATGGCGGCGGGCACCATGGTCACCAGCGAGGTCGAGCTCTTCTTCGATTTCTGCCCCTGCGAGATCGTGGCCGTGACCGGCTCTGACGGCAAGACCACCACCACCACCCTCATCTCCAAGTTTTACGAGGCCGCAGGCCGCAAAGTACATCTGGGCGGCAACATCGGTGCGGCCCTGCTGCCCATGCTGCCTGAGGTCCGGCCGGAGGATGTGGCTGTGGTGGAGCTGTCCAGCTTCCAGCTCATCAGCATGCACCAGAGCCCGAAGATCGCTGTGGTGACCAACGTCACCCCCAACCACCTCGATCACCATAAGGATATGCAGGAGTACATCGACGCAAAACGCAACATCCTGCTCTACCAGAACCCGCCCTGCCGTGCCGTGCTGGGCTACGAGAATGAGATCAGCCGCTCCATGCAGAAGGACTGCAAGGGCAGGCAGGTCTGGTTCACCCGCCTGCACGATACCGACAACGGTGCCTTCCTGCGCAAAGAGGACAACATGCTCTGCATGGCCGAGGACGGCGTGGTAACGCCCTTCCTGGCCCAGAAGGACATCAAGCTGCGGGGCCTGCACAATATCGAGAATCTGCTGGCCGCTGCCGCCGCAGTCTGGGGTGAGGTTCCCGTGGAGGCCATCCAGAAGGTGGGCAGCACCTTTACCGGCGTGGAGCACCGCATTGAGCCGGTGCGCACGCTGGACGGCGTGCTCTACTACAACGATTCCATCGGCACCAGCCCCACCCGCACCATTGCGGGCCTGCGCAGCTTTGACCAGAAGGTCATCCTCATTGCGGGCGGCTACGATAAGCACATCCCCTATGAGCCGCTGGCCCCCGAGATCGTGGCTCACGTCAAGGATCTGGTGCTGATGGGTGCTACCGGCCCCCGCATTGAAAAGGCCCTGCGGGAAGACCCCGGCTTCAACGAGGCCGCACTGCCCATCCAGTACGCGGACAATATGCAGCACGCTGTGGAGCTGGCCCGTGCCGCCGCAAAGCCCGGCGATATCATCATCCTGTCTCCCGCCAGCGCCTCCTTCGACCTCTACCCCAACTTTGAGGTGCGCGGCCGCGAGTTCAAGAACATCGTCAACGCACTGAAATGATCACGCAGGTCAGAACGCCCCGCCAGAGGCAGCGGTTCCGCAGCGCCTGCCGCGGAAAGCTCTGCCTTGGGGTCACGATGCCGCAGGCGCTGGAGCTTTTCGGCAAAAGCCAGCCGGGCCGGTTCTTCGCCGGGCCAACGCTGGCGCTGGATGTGGGCGGCAGTACCGCCTGGCTGGCGGGCCACGCCAACCCGGACGAACTGGCCAGCTTCCTGCATTTCTGCGGCTGTAAGGCGGTCATCCTGGACGAAGCCGAGTGCCCGCCGCCCACCGGCTGGGCCCGTGCAAAGTCCCATTTTGTCTTTGGCCTGGCACCCGGAAAGCAGCTACCGGAACCCGCTGTGGAAGAAACGCTCTGGGCCTCCCTGCATTTTGACCCGGAGCCCCCGGCGGGCCCCGTTGCACAGATGCTGTTTCCGGACCGCCCCACGCGGCGGGATGATTTTTACTCTGAGCTCTGCTCAAAGCGCGCCCGCGGCAGGGCTGTGGTCTGGGCTCTGGAACAGGGCGGGGAGCTAGCCTGCACCGTGGGCGCTTACGCCATTGGAACCGAGCAGGCTTACATGGCCTGCGGCGAGACTGCGGAGCCATTGCGGGGGCGCGGCATCGGCGGGCGGCTTATCGTCCGTCTGGCCAACACCCTCTCGGCGCAGGGCCTGCAGCCCCTTTTCCTCTGCTCCCCGGAACGGGTGCGCTTTTATACCCGCCTCGGCTTTGAAAAGCTGGGAGAGTATGCCCGGTACGAAGCCACAGTCTGACACGGCGGGAGTTTCTCTGAGGACCGTCCGCTGGGGTGGGACCCTGTTGCCGCAGGCAATAGGGCGGGCGATGGAATGGCCCGTTTCACTTGCGTGGAAAAGCTCCCCGCGTGCTGCGCGCAGCCGTTCACATCAACGGGCTCAGCAGCCGCAGCACGCTGTCCAGTGCTGTGCCCGGCAGATTGGTGCGGCAGTCGGAGCGCATGATCTCCCGGCACTGCGGCAGGGTGCGCTCCACATCCTTCCGCAGTGCGGCGATCTGGCTGTTATGGAAGAGCAGTGTTCCGCACTCAAAATGGAGAAACAGGCTCCGGTAATCCATATTGATGCTGCCCACCACGGCGACACGGTCATCGCTGACATAGCACTTGGCGTGGAGGAAACCGGGCGTGAATTCATAAATGCGCACACCCGCCCTGAGCAGGGGCAGATAGTAGGAACGGCTGAGCCGGAACACCAGCTTCTTATCCGGGATCCCGGGCAGGATGAGCCGCACGTCCACCCCGCGCTTGGCCGCATTTTTCAGAGCATCCAGCATCTCTTCGCCCACGGCCAGGTAGGGCGTGTAGATATAAACATATCGCTGGGCCTGAGAGAGGATGTCCAGATAGACCGTCTCGGCCAGCGGTTCCTCATCCAGCGGGCTGTCCGCGTAGGGCTGTACCACGCCATCCTGCACTGCAGGCAGGTGGGTGGGCGCAAAGGCGGTGTAATCGGTCTCCTGCGGGCGGAAGGCGTTCCATACATTGAGGAACATCACGGTAAAGTTCCAGACAGCGGCTCCTTCCAACCGGATGGCCGCATCCTTCCAGTAGCCAAAGCGCTGCTCGGCATTGATATACTCATCCGCCAGATTCACACCGCCGGTGTAGGCCACATTGCCGTCAACCACCACGATCTTGCGGTGGTCGCGGTGGTTCATCACCAGCGAGACCAGCGGCACCACCGGGTTGAAAGGGATGCAGCGGATATGCGCCTTCTCCATGCGGATGACAAAATCACTGGGCAGGCCCAGCAGGCTGCCAAAATCATCGTAGATCAGCCGCACATCCACGCCCTGGGCGGCCTTGCGGCGGAGGATCTGCTCCACGCCGTCCCACATTTTGCCGGAACGGAGAATAAAGAATTCCAGAAAGATGAACTTCTCTGCCTTGTCCAGATCTGCCAGCAGCTGGGGATACATCTCCTCCCCGCAGGAAAAGTAGTGAGCAGCGGTATCCCTCCAGGCCGGATACGGCCCGAACTTTGCCACGTAGCGGCTCAGGTTCCGGCTGGAGATATCCAGCGCATCGGTCTGGCCCTCGGGCTGGGCAAGCTCGGTCTGATGGGCCTGTTCCACCTTCTGCATCCGCTCCCGCAGATACTTGGCGGGGGCCTTGTTGCCAAAAGCCAGATAAAGCGCACCGCCCAGCAGGGGCAGAAGACCGATCAGAACGATCCAGCCGATCTTATAAGCACTGTTTTCATCCTTGCGCACCAGATACAGCACGATCATGATGCTCAGCGCCTTCAGGGCACCGTTCAGCCAGACCCGCCCCGCCGTGAAGGACCAGAACGCCCAGAGCAGCCAGAGCACCTGTAGAGCCACCAGCACCACTGTGATCGTGACACGGTTGAAGATGCGGTTGAAAAACTTGACGATGGGCAATCTGAACATGTGGTATCCCTCCCCTGCCGCCCACGGCGATTTTTGATGCTGTTAGTATAGCGCAGAGCGGAAGATTTTGCAAACAAAAAAGCGCCCACAACGGCTTCCCCCGCTATGAGCGCCTATTCAATCGTGGGCAGAATTTTTTCGCGGGTCGTCCGCTTATGCTTCCGCGTCCTCATAACCAACCAGCAGGCCGCCCAGCTCTGCATAATAGCTGCACAGACCGCCGCATTCGCTGATGTCCACCTTTGCTCCATCAAACACAGCCTTTACCATGTGCTTCAGGCGCTCGGCGGCGGCGGGATTGCCGCAGTGAGAGATATGGAGCCTGCCGTTGGTGTAGCCGTGCTCCTTGAGTTCCAGCACGATGCGCTCCAGCGCACCATGCTCGCCACGGGTCTTGCAGAGAACATCCAGCTCCCCGGCCTCACTTGCCTGTCCGATGACCCGGATGCCCAGCATCCGCGCCACAGCAGCAACGGCAGGCTTCACGCGGCCATTGCGGGCCAGATTGGCCAGCGATTCCAGCGAAAAGAGCAGATGGGTGTGCTTGTGGTAGCGGAGCATCTCTTCACAGATCTCGTCAAACTCCTCCCCCTCAGCCAGCAGATCCCGCAGATGCTCGGCCAGCAGGCGCTGCTCCGGGCCGGTGGAAAGGCTGTCCAGCACGAACACCCGCTTGCCGGGGTTCTCCTGCTGGTATTCCTCGGCGGCCAGCTGGGCGGCATTGTAGCTGCCGGACAGAGTGCCCGTGATGGTGATGGCATACACCTCGTCGGCTCCCTCGTAGGCGGCCAGCCAATCGCTGACGTTGGGGCAGGAGGTCGAGGTCTTGCCCTTATAGGTACGCAGGGTCTGGGCCATGCCCACGGCATCCATCGTGCCATTGTCCAGATATTCGGCATCGTCGGTGATGATCTTCAGGGGAACGCATTCAAAATCCACGCCCTGCAAGGTGTACAGGCTGGCGGAGGAATCCACAACAATCTTGGTGTTCATAAGCATTTATCTCCATTCCGGCGGCAGAGGATGCCGCAGCTTTTCCTGTTGTCTGAATCACTATATCAGCTTTTCAAAACCCTGTCAACTGTTTTATTGAATTATTTCAAAAGTTTTCAATTTCCTGTTGACCGCATTTCCAAAACATGGTATACTGTCCGCATGAAATTAGAATCAAACCGCCGCGTTGCGGCCTGCGCCGCAGGGTTTGCCCTGCCCCGGTATGCAGAACTCCCCACCGTAGGGCTTTATCTGGATCAGAGTGTACAGTTTGTCAACGGGTGTTTCCGCACATTTCAGGGGGTGGAGCTCACCGCTTCCATGGTGAGCAACTACGTTAAGAAAGGGATCATCAGCCACCCCATCAAAAAGAAGTATACCCGGGATCAGCTGGCCTGCCTGATCTACATCGTAGTTTCTAAAAATGTCCTGTCCATGGAAAACATCGACAGTCTGTTCAAGATGCAGCGGGCGCATTATACCTCCGCGCAGGCGTATGATACCTTTTGTGATGAGCTGGAGAATTACCTGCCCTATGTGTTCGGCCTGACCAAAAGCTTCTCCGAGCTGGAGCCGGACGTTGATGATGCACGCAAGCTCCTGCGCAGCACCATCATCTCGGCTGTGAACAAGATCTATCTGGACTGCGTTTTCACCGACCTGCGGCAGGAGCAGGCTCTCTGGCCCGATATCCTGCCGGATCTGGCATAACAACAAAAATGGCCCTGTCCGTCATGCTTTGCAAAGCAATGATGGAGAGGGCCATTTTTTCTTAAAATGTAAGTGTAGGGCTGATCTCATTGCGGCGCTGGGCCTGCACGATGCAGTCCTTTTCCGGCACGACACCTGCCGCGCCCAGGGTGTTGAACATGGTCTGCAAAGCAAGTGCCGGGGTGTTATTCTCCTGCGAGAGATGGCAGAGGGCAAACTTCTTGCATCCCTCCTGAATGAGCTCAAGCAGCTTTGCCGAGCACTCGTCGTTGGAAAGGTGGCCCCGGTTGGACTCGATGCGGGAGCGCAGGTAGTAGGGATACCGCCCGCTGCGGAGCATGTGGAGGTCGTAGTTGCTTTCCAGCGCCACCAGGTCACAGCCGCTCAGGGCCTGATGCACCGGCGGGGTCAGGACTCCCAGGTCGGTGGCAATGGTCATGGTCTTGTTGTCCGGGGTGTGGATGCGGTAGCCCACGCAGGGCACGTCGTGGCTGGTGGGGAACATCGTCACGCCGAAATCTCCCACATCCTCTTCCCCGCCGGACAGGGTGCGCAACGCACAGCTGGCGGGCACGATACCATTTGCATCCAGGAAATCCAGCGTATCGTCTGCGCCGTATACCGGCAGCGGATTCTTTTTGAGGAAGGTGGCC
>ERZ894220.680-NODE-680-length-20800-cov-11.0349_pt1 | contig 20800 bp, 18 predicted proteins | sample MGYA00380292_ERZ894220 | MGnify/ENA primary metagenome ERZ894220 (study PRJEB32331, sample SAMN06328446) | human gut metagenome | biome: human gut microbiome; feature: stool | host: Homo sapiens | collected 2014-12-05 ... | reverse complement strand
CCACAGGCGAAGCTTGAATTTTAGTGTGAAAGCTGCTCCCAAGCCTTAATGACGACGAGCTCGTAAGAGCGACAGAGGAATTTAGGCGCACGGAGCGTTGACAGATTTGATTTATGTTAAACTTAATTAGGCGGCTGATAGAGGATACGCCAGGGTGTGTGTAGAGCGCTATCCACTATTTAATATACATGAACACCACGGGCAAGTGGTTTCTAGTATATTGCTTAAAAACCGGCGGTCATTAGCCGAGAGATCGGTTGCCGGAAAGGATGCGGATACCGAACCGCATCTGGGCTGGGATATCGGACGTATCTGAGGCATTGGATACATTTTGAAAAGTCCGGTAGGGCTCTTTTTGATAACGGGATGCCCGCAGCCTCATTATAGGACAATGTGAAACCAAAAAAAGAAAGAAAATGGAGGAAATCACAAATGGCTCGTATTGCAGGTGTAGATTTACCAAGAGACAAACGTGTAGAAATCGGATTGACTTATATCTATGGAATCGGAAGAACAAGTGCAACCCGTATTCTCGCAGAAGCAGGAGTTAATCCTGATACTCGCTGCAGAGATCTTACAGACGACGAAGTTAAAAAGATCAGTGCAGTGATCGATGAAACTCAGACTGTTGAAGGTGATCTTAGAAGAGAGATCGCTCTTAACATCAAGAGACTTCAGGAAATCGGATGCTATAGAGGAATCCGTCACAGAAAAGGACTTCCGGTTCGTGGTCAGAAGACAAAGACCAATGCAAGAACAAGAAAAGGTCCTAAGAGAACAGTAGCAAACAAGAAGAAATAATTTCGACAAATAATAAATAAGGAAAGTGTAGGTTAGTTTAAATGGCTAAGAAAGTTACAAAAAAAGTGACAAAAAAACGTGTCAAGAAAAACGTTGAACGCGGACAGGCACATATCCAGTCATCTTTCAATAATACAATCGTTACTTTGACAGATGCACAGGGAAATGCTTTATCATGGGCAAGTGCCGGTGGTCTTGGTTTTAGAGGTTCAAGAAAATCTACTCCATACGCAGCTCAGATGGCAGCTGAAACAGCAGCTAAAGCAGCTCTGCCGCATGGTCTTAAATCAGTAGACGTATTCGTAAAAGGACCAGGTTCAGGAAGAGAAGCAGCAATCCGTGCTCTTCAGGCATGCGGAATTGATGTAACAAGCATCAGAGACGTAACACCGGTACCACACAATGGATGCCGCCCGCCGAAGAGAAGAAGAGTCTAGTCGAATTATTATAGGAGGATACGAACATGGCAGTAAATAGAGTCCCGGTTCTTAAAAGATGCCGTTCCCTTGGAATGGATCCGGTATATCTTGGAATTGATAAAAAGTCTAACAGACAGTTAAAGAGATCCAATAGAAAAATGAGCGAGTATGGTCTTCAGTTACGTGAAAAACAGAAAGCTAAATTCATCTATGGTGTATTAGAAAAACCGTTCCTGAACTACTTCAAGAAAGCAGATCAGATGAGCGGAATGACAGGTGAAAACCTGATGGTTCTTCTTGAATCAAGACTGGATAACGTAGTATTCCGTCTTGGATTTGCAAGAACAAGACGTGAAGCAAGACAGATCGTTGATCACAAACAGGTTCTTGTTAACGGAAAACAGGTTAACATCCCTTCTTACCTCATCAAAGCTGGTGACGTAATCGAAATCAAAGAAGGCAAAAAGTCTTCACAGAGATACAAAGATATCGTAGAAGTTACAGGCGGACGTCTTGTTCCGGAATGGCTTGAATCAGATATCGAAAACCTGAAAGGAACAGTTAAAGAACTTCCTACTCGTGAAGCAATCGATGTTCCAGTTGACGAAATGATGATCGTCGAGTTATATTCTAAATAGAACGCATTTATATAAAATGCAATACTTAACGGACCTGATTTCTGGGTTCGTTAAGGTTCTGTTAGGAAATATCCTGTTTTTTATCGAAAACAGGACAAAAACTGACACCCTCAACATACAAAAACCCATAAGGAGGGACTAAAATAGTGTTTGATTTTAATAAACCTAATATTGAAATTGCAGAGATTTCAGATGATAAGAAGTATGGCAGATTTGTTGTAGAACCACTCGAAAGAGGATATGGTACAACACTTGGAAACTCTCTGAGAAGAATTATGCTTTCTTCTCTGCCGGGAGCTGCAATCAGCCAGATTAAAATCGACGGAGTATTGCATGAGTTCAGTTCTATTCCGGGCGTAAAGGAAGACGTAACTGAAATTATCATGAACTTAAAAACACTCGCAATTAAGAATTCTTCCGAGACAGATGAGCCGAAGACAGCTTACATCGAATTTGAGGGAGAGGGCGTAGTTACAGCTGCTGATATTCAGGCAGATTCTGATATTGAAATCATGAATCCGGAAACTGTAATCGCTACACTTAACGGTGGTGCAGACAGCAAGCTTTATATGGAACTGACTATCACAAAGGGAAGAGGATATGTAGGTTCTGATAAGAATAAGACAGAAGATATGCCGATTGGTGTGATTCCGATCGACTCTATCTATACACCGGTTGAGCGTGTAAATCTTACAGTTCAGAATACTCGTGTCGGACAGATTACCGATTATGATAAACTCACACTTGATGTTTATACAAATGGTACTCTTGCACCGGATGAAGCAGTCAGCCTTGCTGCAAAAGTATTAAATGAACATCTCAAGCTCTTTATTGATCTTTCTGAAGTTGCTCAGTCAGCGGAAGTTATGATTGAAAAGGAAGACGATGAAAAAGAAAAAGTTCTTGAAATGAGTATTGATGAACTTGAACTTTCTGTTCGTTCATACAACTGTCTGAAGAGAGCAGGAATCAATACTGTAGAAGAACTTACAAACAGAACATCAGAAGATATGATGAAAGTTCGTAACCTTGGACGTAAATCTCTTGAAGAAGTTCTTGCTAAATTAAAAGAACTTGGTCTTGAACTCAGCCAGGGAGACGAATAAGAAGTTCCCGTTTCGCATGTGAATACAGGCAGAAACACTGACACACGATCTGGCTAGTAAGCCCGATGAAAGCATAACCAGATGGCATATCCGCAGTAAGACCGAAGGTGCATGCCGGTATGTCCCGAATAATGGAGGATTAAAAAAATGGCAAAGTATAGAAAACTTGGAAGAACAGCAAGTCAGAGAAAAGCATTACTGAGAAATCAGGTAACAATGCTTCTTCAGCACGGAAAAATCAGAACAACAGAAGCTAAAGCTAAAGAAATCCGTAAGATCGCAGAAGGTCTTATCGCTTCAGCTGTAAAAGAAAAAGATAACTTCGAAGAAGTTACAATCAAAGCTAAAGTTGCTAAGAAAGATGCAGAAGGCAAGAGAGTTAAAGAAGTAGTAGATGGTAAGAAAGTTACTGTATACGAAGAAGTTGAAAAGACAATCAAAAAAGACAATCCGTCAAGACTTCATGCAAGACGTCAGATGCTGAAAGTACTTTACCCTGTAACAGAAGTTCCGACTGCTGCAGCTGGAAAGAAGAAAAATACAAAAGAAGTTGATCTGGTAGACAAACTGTTTACAGAGATCGCTCCTAAGTATGCAGACCGCAACGGCGGATACACAAGAATCATCAAAATTGGACAGCGTAAAGGTGACGCTGCAATGGAAGTTATTCTTGAGCTTGTATAATCAAATGAGATCGAAAGCCACAGGCATTTATGCCTGTGGCTTTTTGTGTATATAGTGAGCCGGCCTGCTCGATTTCTACCTTTCTTTCTGATAAAAGTCAGTGTATAATAGAAAACATCTGAAAAGAATGTCCTTTAGCAGACGTGAAGGAGGAACGACATGGGACGTGTAGGACGATTTATTTTAAAGGTTGCGGCAGTATTGATATTGATTGTATCGGCGGGTACATTTGCACTTTCTTTGTTTACAGGAGAGACCAGAAATGGGGATAATCTGCAAAGCGAGTTTGATTATCTGATCACAGTGGGAATTTCACAGAGTGGAGAAGAAAGCTCATGGAAGGATGCAAATACAGCGTCTTTTATGGATACATTTGTCAAATCAAACGGCTATGAAGCGGTGTATGCAGATGCAGGTAGCGATCAGGAAAAACAGATTGAAGATGTGGAAGGATTTATAAAACAGGGCGTGGACTATATCATTCTGAATCCGATTTCAGAAATTGGCTGGGATGATGTGTTGGAAGATGCGAAAAAGGCACATATTCCTGTAATCCTTGTAAATAATGGTATTGATACGGATGACAGCAGCCTTTATTCGTGCATGCTTGGAAGTGATTACGGTAAACAGATGAAAAAGGCAGGAAAATGGCTGGATGAATATCTGAAAGAAGAGGACGAGAAAAAGGCAGAGGAAGAAAAGGCGGCTGCTGATGCACAGAGAGAAGCAGAACAGACGGAAAGTGAAGCGGTAGAGGATTCGGCGGAGGATTCTCAGAAAATGGATAGTAAGGCGTCAGATAGTTCCAAAGCGACAGATAGTTCCAAAGCGACAGATAGCAAAACATCAGTGGATGGTTCTAAAACAACCGATAGCAGTTCAAATATATCGGGCAACACCAGGACTGAGTCATCAGACAGCAGTACATCTATTCTGAATAAGATTATAAAAGGTAGTTCGTCAGCGAAAGACCAGACGGATTCGACAGAGGAGGAGCAGACAGAAGAAGACATTACCATCAAGATTGCCGCGATTCAGGAATCCATCGGCTCGGAAGAGCAGCTGACGAGAGCACAGGGATATCAGACTATGCTGGAGAAGTATTCGGACTGGGAGATGGTGGCACAGCAGACCGGTGACAATTCCAGAGAAGAGGCACAGAAAGTCATGAAACTGTTTCTTGAGCAGGAACCGGATTTACGGGTAGTGTTTGCAGAGAGTGACGAGATGGCACTGGGAGCCATCGATGCGATCGAGGAATCCGTAAAGACCTGCGGAGAGGATGGAGATATTATTGTGATTTCATTTGGGGGAAGCAAAGCAGGGATCGAAGCTGTAAAAGAAGGTAAATTGAATGTAACCTTTGAATGCAATCCAAACCAGGGACCGAAAGCGGCAGAACTGATCCAGAGACTGGAATCCGATATTTCCATTGATAAGGAACAGTACGTGGAAGAAACATATTTCGATACAACTATGGATTTGGATGAAATTATAGACAACAGAACATATTAAAGGCAGGAAAGAGAAATGATAAAAGTATTTTTGGTTGAGGATGAAATTATTATCAGAAACGGGATTAAGAACAGTATTGACTGGGAAATGCATGGATATGACTTTGTCGGAGAGGCAAGTGATGGAGAACTTGCGTTACCGATGATTCTTGAAAAGAAACCAGACATCCTGATCACGGATATTAAGATGCCTTTTATGGATGGACTGGAACTCAGTGAGCAGGTAAAAAAAGCACTTCCGGCTACGAAAATTATGATTCTGAGTGGATACAATGAGTTTGATTATGCAAAGATGGCAATCAAGATCGGTGTAACCGATTACCTTCTCAAGCCAATTTCTTCAGAAAAATTGTTGGAGGCAGTTAACAAAGTAGCAGAAGAAATTCGGAAAGAGCAAAGTGAAAAAGAGCAGATGAATCAATATGCCCGTGAAATGCAGGAAAACAAAGAAAGAGAAAAGTTTCAGTTTTTCAATCAGGTGTTTGCAGGAAGTATGCCATTTGGAGAATGCCTGGAGCAGGGAAAGCAGCTGGGAATTGAAATAAGTGCAGAGGGATATTGTGTGATTCTCTTTAAGATCATTATGATCGATCATCCGATGGATTATAACGAGGATATTGTAAGTGCAACTGAAGATATAGAAAATCTGAGTGAGCAGACAGAAAAGCTCCTGTGGTTCCGGAGAGGTGTAGAAGGATGGGGATTTATTGCACAGGGAGCTATTGGGGAAGAACTGACTGCAAGAGCTCAGACGTTTAGGGGAGATCTTGAAAAAGTTCTGGAAAAATATAAAAATCTGGGATATTTTGGAGGAATTGGAAGTCAGGTGGGGCGGTTCAGTGAGATTAAAAAATCCTACAATGATGCAAACAGAGCCTTTGCAGAGCGTTTTTCAAGAAGCTTGAGCCAGTTTGTGAGTTATTTAGAGGTTCATTAGGTGGGGGTTCAGAATGACGTTGAGATGCACAGACTCGGAACCATGGCGGAGAACCGGAAAATGCTGGAGCGTTTCCTGAAGACAGGAACAGAAAATGAAGTAAATAGTTTTATGGATGCATATTTTGATGCAGTTGGTGAGCAGAACCTGCAGTCGATGATGCTGAGACAGTATATTGTAATGGATACCTTTATCAGCGTCCAAAGTCTGGGAGACAGTCTGAACATTGAAAAAGAAGATATTGAAAGGGAGCTTGGCGATGTACGGGAGGTATCGCAGTATGTGCAGGAACTGGGGGCAACGAGAAAATATCTGGAAAATATAGTCAGACGAATGATCCGGTTAAGAGAGCAGGCATCGGGCAGACGCTATTCAGAAATTATCGAAAAAGCGAGAGATTATATCGGACAGAATTATATGTCAGAGAATATTTCACTGAACCTGGTGGCTGCGAGTGTCAACATCAGTCCGAGCTATTTTAGCTCTTTGTTTAGTCAGGAGGTTGGCTCAACCTTTGTAGAATATCTGACGGGCGTCCGTATGGAAAAAGCAAAAGAGCTTCTGATGTGTTCGGATAAGAGGACATCGGACATCGGATATGAGGTGGGATACAAGGATTCCCATTATTTCAGCTACATATTCAAAAAGACACAGGGATGTTCGCCGAAGGAATTCCGTTCAAGAGGAAGGGGATAGAATATGAAGGTGAAATATAAGAACTGGTCGATCAATAAGAAACTGCTTTCCATTTCGCTGTCAGCATTTCTGCCGATGGTAATTCTGGCCGCCTATCTGATCGTGTCTTTAAATAATGCGGCATCAGCCTATTCTGAGATTACAAAAAGTGTTGCCTATGCCAACCGTTATGTGAAAGACTTTAAAAGCCGGCTGGATTACAGCGTGTATCTTGCTGTGGTAAGTAATATGCAGCTTAAGGAGGTCGGAGATGGAGTTACGACGGTAAACGGAGTAGTGACGGTGAATCCATACGACTATATTACGGAGATGGAAGAGGCGTGTGATAAGATGACGCAAAATGCGACGGTTCCGCTTAACCAGTCACAGGCAAGACGTATTAAAAATTCACTGTCTTCACTCCGTTATTGTGTACAGGATCTGGATAAACAGATTAAAGAACGGACTCCTTATGATGAGAGAATGGAATATTTTAACAGTAATGTCAAAGATCTGACGACACTGGTACAGGCCGGAATCCAGGACTATGTTTATCTGGAAACATCTAATTTTGTGACAGTACAGACAGAGTTGAACCGGAATAACCGTCATTCAACGATGCTGGCAATCGGGGTGGCGATCGTTGCAATGAGCATTTCTCTGTTGTTAAGCGGACGGGCTTCCAGAAGTGTGACCAGACCGATCCATGATTTGTGTAATCTGACTGAAAAGGTCGCCGGTGGAGATTTCTCTGTAAAAACACAGGTTGAAACGGGAGATGAGATTGCAGTACTCACACGAAGCTTTAATGATATGACGGAAGAGATCGGAATTCTGGTAGATGATATCCGGAAGAAACAGGAGAATCTCAGAATCATTGAGAATCGGCTTCTGCAGGAGCAGATCAATCCACATTTTCTTTATAACACGCTTGATGCAATTGTATGGCTTGCTGAAGAAAACAAAAGCGCAGAGGTCGTAAAAATGGTAACTTCCCTTTCCGATTTCTTCCGCACAACTTTGAGCAAAGGACATGATTACATTACTGTGAAGGAAGAGAGAACCCATATCGAGAGTTATCTGGAGATCCAGCAGTTCCGGTATCAGGATATTCTGGATTATGAGATCCGGATGAATGAGGAGATCTATGGTTATATCATACCGAAACTGACACTTCAGCCCCTGGTTGAAAATGCACTTTATCATGGAATTAAGAATAAGCGTGGAAAAGGGAAAATCCTGATCACCGGGGAAAAACAGGGGGATAAGATCATTTTCCAGGTTGTTGATAATGGAAAAGGAATGACGGAAGAGGAGCTGAACAATCTCCGGAAAAAGATGGCAGGAACAGATACAGGAAATGAGGAAAAGGGCTTTGGTGTGTCAAATGTCAATCAGAGAATCAAGTATTATTACGGGGATGAATACGGAGTGTTCTTTGAAAGTAAGGAAAATGAAGGTACGAATGCAACGATCATTATAGCAGCGAAAAATATTCAACCTCCATCATAAAAAATCCTACTTTTTTGCTGAAAAGTGGAAGATTTTTAACAAATAAAGGAAAAATGTCCGTTTAAAAATTATATATTTTTTATTATTATAAGTACATCAAGAGGTTGAGGAAACCCAATAAAGGAGGAACATGTAAAATGAAAAAAAGAAAAGTGTTAGCAGTATTGTTATGTGCAGCGATGACAGCAGCTTTAGCAGTTGGATGCGGTGGAAGTAAAGGATCTGACAGCAGCGACAAGAGCAGTGATTCATCAAGCTCATCCGATGATGTGATCACAGTAGGTTTTTCACAGGTAGGTGCAGAATCTGACTGGCGTACAGCAAACTCTCAGTCAATGAAAGACACATTCAGCAAAGAAAACGGATATGACCTGATCTTTGATGATGCTCAGCAGAAACAGGAGAACCAGATCACAGCAATCCGTAACTTCATCCAGCAGGAGGTTGATTACATCCTTCTTGCACCTGTTACAGAGACAGGATGGGATACAGTTCTTCAGGAAGCAAAAGATGCAGACATCCCGGTAATCATCGTTGACCGTATGGTTGATGTATCTGATGACAGCCTTTACACAACATGGATCGGAACCGATGCTCTTTGCGAAGGTCGTAAAGCAGCTGAATGGCTGAACGGATTTGCAGAAGCAAAAGGAATCGCAGCATCTGATATCCATATCGCTGATATCCAGGGAACAATCGGCTCTACAGCTCAGATCGGACGTACAAAAGGTCTTGAAGAAGGCGTTGAAAAATACGGATGGGATCTTGTAGCTCAGCAGACAGGTGAATTTACACAGGCTAAAGGTCAGGAAGTTATGGAGTCTATGCTGAAACAGTATGACAACATCAACGTAGTATACTGCGAGAATGATAACGAAGCATTCGGAGCAATCGACGCAATTGAAGCAGCTGGTAAGACAGTTGGATCTGATATCGCTAACGGCGAAATTATGGTAATTTCTTTCGATACAACACATGCAGGACTTCAGGATGTTCTTGATGGAAAGATCGAATGTGATGTTGAGTGTAACCCACTTCACGGACCACGTGCAGAAGAACTTATCAAAAAACTTGAAGCTGGTGAAGATGTTGAAAAACTTAACTATGTAGATGAAGAAATCTTCGCAAAAGATGACACAGTTAAATCTGTAAAAGCTACAAACAGCTTAGACGAAGAAAAAGATTTTGATGTAACACCACTTACACAGGATATTCTTGACGGACGTGCATACTAAAATACAGTAGCAGAGGTCAGATACATCATCTGACAGACACATAAGGGTGAACTAATAGAGAGGCGTGGTAGATAATAATCGGAATGTGCCGGGTATTTATACTACGCCCTCTTTATTGAAAAAAGGAAAGCAGGTGGAAGAGTGTGGAGGGTAATGTTGTACTTACAATGCGGGATATTTCCAAGACATTTCCCGGTGTAAAAGCATTGCAGCATGTTGATTTTACACTTCGCAAGGGCGAGATTCACGCTCTGATGGGTGAGAACGGTGCAGGAAAATCTACACTGATCAAAGTTCTTACCGGTGTACATGAATTTGAAAATGGCGAGATCCGTCTGGATGGAAAAGACGGTCCGATTATCAATAGATCACCACAGGACGCACAGAATAATGGTATCAGTACTGTATATCAGGAAGTTAACCTTTGTCCGAACCTGACGGTGGCAGAAAATCTGTTTATTGGACGCGAACCAAGAAAAGCAGGATTTATTGACTGGCGTACAATGAACAAGCGTGCAACAGAATTGCTTGAAAGTTTTGAAATCGATGCTTCAGCAACACAGAAGCTGGAAGCGGTTTCTCTGGCAAGACAGCAGATGATCGCAATCGCACGTGCAGTTGATATGAAATGTAAGGTTCTGATCCTTGATGAACCAACTTCATCTCTGGATGATGATGAGGTTGCAAAGCTGTTCAAACTGATGAACAGACTGAAAGGAGAAGGCGTAGGTATTATTTTCGTAACCCACTTCCTGGAGCAGGTATATGAAGTCTGCGACAGGATCACTGTTTTGCGAAATGGTGAACTGGTTGGAGAATATGAAGTCAAAGATCTGCCAAGAGTTATGCTCGTAGCCAAGATGATGGGTAAAGACTTTGACGATCTTGCAGATATCAAAGGTGATCATGCAGAACTCAAAGAGTTTATCCCGGTTATCGAAGCTGAGGAACTTGGTCATAAAGGAACGATCAAACCGTTCGATATGACGATCAATAAAGGTGAGGTTGTCGGATTTACAGGACTTCTTGGATCCGGACGTTCTGAACTTGTCCGTGCAATTTACGGAGCAGACAAAGCAGATTCCGGTAAATTGAAAGTAAATGGAAAAGAAGTAAAGATCCATGCTCCAATCGATGCAATGAAGCTTGGTATGGCATATCTTCCGGAGGACAGAAAGAAAGATGGTATCATTGCAGACCTGTCTGTGCGTGAAAACATCATTATCGCTCTTCAGGCGAAAAAAGGTATGTTCCATCCAATGAGCAGAAAAGAGATGGATGAAGCAGCAGATAAATACATCAAGATGCTTCAGATTAAGACAGCAAGCCGTGAGACTCCGATCAAGAGTCTGTCAGGTGGTAACCAGCAGAAGGTTATCATCGGTAGATGGCTTCTTACCAATCCGGATTTCCTGATCCTGGACGAACCTACAAGAGGTATTGATATCGGAACCAAGACAGAGATCCAGAAGCTGGTACTTGATCTTGCAGATCAGGGAATGTCAGTTGCATTTATTTCTTCTGAAGTAGAAGAAATGCTCCGTACCTGCTCACGTATGGCAGTCATGCGAGACGGCAGGAAGGTTGGAGAAATTTCCGGTGATGAATTATCACAGGAAGGCATCATGAAAGCAATCGCAGGAGGTGAAGAGTAATGAGCACAAATAAATCAGGATGGAAAAAGCTTACCTCTATGAGACTTTTCATGCCACTGGTATGTCTGCTTGCAATCATTATCGTAGCAACAATTACAATTCCGGGATTCTTAAGTATATCTCTTAAAAATGGAGTTCCATACGGATATCCGGTCGATGTTATCAACCGTGCGTCCGAGCTGGTTATCCTGGCTGTTGGTATGACGCTTGTTACAGCAGCTTCCGGTGGACAGGATATCAGTGTCGGAGCTGTTATGGCAGTTGCCGCAGCTGTATGCTGCCAGATTCTTTCCGGTGGAGAAGTATCTGTAAACTCTCTGTCAGCACCGATCATCGTTGCATTTCTTGCAGCACTGGTTGCTTCAGGAATCTGCGGTGCATTTAACGGATTGCTGGTTGCGAAGCTGAACATTCAGCCGATGGTCGCAACATTGATCCTTTACACAGCAGGACGTGGTATTGCACAGCTGATCACAGACGGACAGATTACATATATCCGTGTAAAATCTTATCAGGTATTCGGAAGCTATGCCGGAAAATTCCCGATTCCGATGCCGGTTGTAATTGCGATTATCGTAGTTATCATTGCATATGCAATTTTGAAAAAGACAGCTCTTGGACTTTACATCGAGAGTGTTGGTATTAACGGAACCGCATCCAGACTGGTCGGACTGAACTCAACCATGATCAAATTCCTTACTTACCTGATCTGTGGTGTACTTGCAGGTGTTGCAGGATTTGTGGCTTCCAGCCGTATCTATTCTGCAGACGCCAACAACATTGGTCTGAACCTTGAAATGGATGCCATCCTTGCAGTTGCCCTCGGTGGAAACGCCCTTGGTGGTGGTAAGTTCAGCCTGATGGGATCTGTAATCGGAGCTTATACAATCCAGGCACTTACAACAGTTCTTTACGGACTGAATGTATCAGCCGATCAGCTTCCAGTCTACAAGGCAATCGTTGTTGTAGTCATCGTTGTCCTTCAGAGCCCGGTATTCAAGAAATTTATTGCAGTACAGAAAGAAAAAAGAACATCAAAGGCTGCAGTGAAAGGAGGAGCTAACTAATGAAAGCAAAAGTATCCGGAACAAAAAAGAAAATTAACGGAACGACATTCCTCCTTATGATCACAATTTTACTGTTTGTTGTAATGTATGCAGCAGGTATGATCGTGTTCAACGATAAAGGTTTTGCGAAACCGCAGATGTTCCTGAACCTGTTCATTTCCAATGCAGGTCTTCTGGTCATTGCAATGGGTGAAACAATTGTTATGATCACAGCCGGAATCGATATCTCAGTTGGTTCCGTTACAGCACTTGTATGTATGGTTGCTGCAAACCAGATGGAAAATCACGGCGCAAGCGCTTATACAGCACTTCTTATGGCACTGGTGATCGGACTTCTCTTTGGTCTGGTTCAGGGATTCCTGGTATCTTATCTGGAGATCCAGCCATTCATCGTAACACTGGCAGGTATGTTCTTTGGACGTGGCATGACATCGATCATCAGTACAGATATGATTTCTATCAAAAATGCAACTTTCATGGCATGGGCTAAATACAAAATTTACATGCCGTTTGGTTCTTACAGTAAGAGAGGAAAATTCCTCCCGGCATATATTTACCCGACGGTTATCATCGCAATCATCGTTCTGATCGTGATCATGATCATTATGAAGTATACAAAATTCGGACGTTCTGTATATGCGATCGGTGGAAATGAACAGAGTGCACTTATGATGGGACTGAATGTTAAGAAAACAAAAATGTGTGCATACCTTCTGGACGGCTTCCTTGCAGGACTTGGTGGATTCCTCTTCTGTATGAACAGCTGTGCCGGATTCGTAGAGCAGGCAAAAGGTCTTGAGATGGATGCGATTTCATCCGCCGTTATCGGTGGTACACTGCTTAGTGGTGGTGTCGGAACTCCATTCGGAACCCTGTTCGGTGTATTGATCAAAGGAACGATTTCCAGCCTGATCACAACACAGGGAACACTTTCAAGCTGGTGGGTACGAATCGTACTTTCCGCACTCCTCTGCTTCTTCATCGTTCTGCAGTCTGTATTTGCAAGCCTGAAGAAGAAAAACTAAAGAAAGAACAGTACTTTAAACATTACAGGCGAAAAGAGAAAACGACGGGTATTGACGGAAACTTTTTAATTGCCTATAATAAAAAAGTAGGATTTAAACACCGGATGTTCATATCGTACATCCGGTGTTCTTTTTGTAAGTATTGAGTATAAAGTGGAAGGAGAAAGATAAGATATGAAAATTGGGATTGCGAATGACCATTCTGCAGTGGATATGAAAAAGCAGGTGGTAGAGTATCTTGTGGAAAAAGGATACGAAGTTGTCAATTACGGAACAGATTCTTATGAGAGCTGTCCTTATCCGAAATATGGAGAAAAGATTGGAAAAGCAGTTGCAGACGGAGAAGTGGATCTCGGAGTTGCAATCTGTGGTACCGGTCTTGGAATTTCAATGGCAGCCAATAAGGTTCACGGTGTTCGCGCAGCGGTATGTTCTGAACCATATACGGCAAAGATGGCAAGAGAACATAACAATGCAAATGTGATTGCGTTTGGTGCAAGAGTAATTGGAATCGAGATGGCAAAGATGATCCTTGATACATTTCTTGGTGCAGAGTTCCTTGGGGGACGTCACCAGGATCGTGTAGATATGATTATGGCGATCGAAGATAATCAGTAGAGTGGATGAAAAACAAAAAGAGCGGATAAAGGCAATGAAAAAGCTTTTATCTGCTCTTTTTGTGTATACGGTGAGCCAAGTGCAGATTTGTGGCTGCACAAGGTTCTGTATCTGGTGAAGGGAAGGTGTTACAGGAGTGCAGGAACCGGAAAAAGCTTGTTATACTTGTTTTGGTGGTGTCAAAAAACAATTCCATATTACTTAATGTTTTATAAGAAGTGTACAAAAGGTACAAAAAGAAGAATACAAGTTGGAACGGCAATAAAATGCAAATATGTATTCAAGTTGTACGCATATGATAAATACAACTTAGCAAAAACATACAAAAGTTGTACGATAATTTGTAACATATTACGGGTTGAAAATCAGGTGTTTTTTAAGGTATATTAGAGATAACGAGAGCAGGGGATTTGTACGTAAATCAGGGGGGATGAAGAAAAAAGTGAAAGAAACATCAGCAAAGTATGAAGGAATTGTAAGATGGATCCGAGAACAGATTGAAGCGGAAGAACTGCAGCCGGGAGAGCGGATAGAGTCGGAATACCAGCTTTGTGACCGTTTTGGGGTAAGTCGTCAGACCGTCCGACATGCGATCGCTGTTCTGGAAAAAGAAGGTATGATCGAGAAACGCCGTGGAAGTGGGACTTATATAAAGGAAAGTGGCATCATCGGGGTGAGACGAAAAAAGACGATGCAGATCGCAGTGATGACAACTTTTGTTCAGGAATACATTTTTTCTGGTATTATTCAGGAAATCGAGAACAAGATGTCAAGCGCCGGATATGGAATCCAGATTTCCATCACCAACAATTCTGTAGAAAAAGAACGTTTTATATTGAAAAGCATTCTGGATAAGAAAAGAGTGGATGGAATTATAGCGGAACCGACAAAGAGTGGTCTTCCTAATCCAAATCTTGATCTGTACAGGCATATCATGGAGCAGGGAATCCCGGTAATCTTTATCAACAGCTATTATCCGGAACTGAAAGCGCCGCATGTAAGTCTTGATGACAAGATGGCAGGAAAGATGGCGACGGAATATCTGATCCAGTGCGGACACCGTGAGATCGCAGCGATTTTCAAGGCAGATGACGGGCAGGGACACAGAAGGTATGCCGGTTATATCGAAGCTTTGATGGAAGCAGATATCAGGATCAAAGATGAACGGGTTGTCTGGATTGATACCGAAGATGTGCGCAATCGCAATATGCGTGAGGAAAGCAGCTGGATCTTAAGAAGGATCCAGGGATGTACGGCATGTGTATGCTACAACGATGAGGTCGCGAGCAGTCTTGCAGCGACATGTCTGGAACAGAAGATCAAAGTGCCGGACAAGATGTCGATCATTGGAATCGATGATTCTGATCTGGCAAATTATTGCGAAGTACCGCTTGCTTCTGTGAAAAATCCGATCCGGGAGCTTGCGAAGAAGGCAGCAGAAGAGATCCTTGATCTTATGCAGGAGAAAGAAGTGCCGGACAGTGTGGAACTGAAACCGGAGATTATCAACCGGAGTTCTGTAAAAATTATCAAATAAAAATATTTATCAAATCAAATATATTTTATGAAAGGAAAGGTAAAGAAAAAATGAGTGATGTAAAGAGTATGATCGAAGCAGGAAAGACTTCCCTTGGAATCGAGTTTGGTTCCACACGAATCAAAGCAGTTCTGGTAGGAGAAGATAATGCACCGATTGCTTCGGGAAGCCATGAATGGGAGAACCGTCTTGACAACGGTGTCTGGACTTACACGTTAGAGGATATCTGGACAGGTCTTCAGGACTGCTACAAAGATCTTGCCGAAGATGTGAAGAAGCAGTATGGCGTTGAGCTTACTACTGTCGGAGCACTTGGATTCAGTGCCATGATGCATGGATATATGGTATTTGACAAAGCAGGAGAACAGCTTGTACCGTTCCGTACATGGAGAAATACAATGACAGAGCAGGCAGCAAAAGAACTGACAGAATTATTCCAGTTCAATATGCCACAGAGATGGAGCGGAGCACATCTGTATCAGGCAATCCTGAACAAAGAAGAGCATGTAAAGGATATTGATTTTATTACAACGCTTGCAGGTTATGTACACTGGAAACTGACAGGGGAGAAAGTCCTTGGGGTTGGTGACGCATCCGGAATGTTCCCGATCGACAGCACAACACGTAACTGGAATAAAGAGATGCTTGCCAAGTTCGATGAACTGGTTGCACCGAAGGGATATCCTTGGAAAGTAGAAGATATCCTTCCGAAAGTCCTGGTTGCAGGTGAAAAGGCAGGAACACTTACCGAAGAAGGTGCAAAGCTTCTGGACCCAACAGGAAAGCTTCAGGCAGGCATTCCGGTATGCCCTCCGGAAGGTGATGCAGGAACCGGTATGGCAGCTACGAACAGCGTCAGAGTCCGCACCGGTAATGTATCAGCAGGAACCAGCGTATTTGCAATGGTTGTTCTTGAAAAAGCACTTGTGAAAGTACATGAAGAGATCGATATGGTAACAACACCTGCAGGAGATGCCGTGGCAATGGTTCACTGCAACAACTGTACTTCAGATCTGAATGCATGGGTAAATATTTTCAAAGAATTTGCAGAAGCATTCGGTATGAAAGTCGATATGAACGATCTGTTCGGAACTCTTTACAACAAAGCTCTGGAAGGTGACGCAGACTGTGGCGGTCTGATGTCTTATAACTTCTTCGCAGGAGAACCGGTTGTTGGATTTGACGAAGGACGTCCGTTATTTGTTCGTATGCCGGACAGCAAATTCAATCTTGCAAACTTCATGAGAGCAAACTTATATGCATCTCTGGAAGTCCTGAAAGTCGGAATGGACATTCTTCTGAAAGAAGAGAAAGTAGCTGTTGATGAGATCCTCGGACACGGCGGACTCTTTAAGACAAAAGGCGTTGGACAGAGCATCCTGGCAGCAGCACTTGACACACCGGTATCTGTTATGGAGACAGCCGGAGAAGGCGGAGCATGGGGAATCGCACTTCTTGCATCTTACATGAACAACAAGGCAGAAGGCGAGGCTCTGGATGATTATCTGGATGCAAAAGTATTTGCAGGACAGAAGGGTACAAAGATGAATCCGGATCCGAAGGATGTAGAAGGATACAATGCATTTATCGAACGCTTCAAGAAGACGCTTCCGATCATGAAAGCTGCAACAGAGACTATGAAATAGAACCCGAAATATTTTACATAAACACAGGAGGCTAAAGTAATGTTAGAAGAACTGAAAAAAGAGGTTTATGAAGCCAATATGCTTCTGCCTAAGTATGGACTTGTCACATTTACCTGGGGCAATGTCAGCGGAATCGACCGTGAAAGCGGGCTTGTTGTGATCAAACCGAGCGGTGTGGATTATGACAAAATGACAGCAGATGACATGGTTGTTGTAGACCTGGAAGGAAACCGCGTGGAAGGCAACTTAAATCCGTCTTCTGATACGGCAACACATCTGGAACTCTATAAAGCGTTCCCGGAGATGGGGGGTATCGTCCATACACATTCCCCATGGGCAACCAGCTGGGCACAGGCAGGAAGAGGAATTCCTTGCTACGGAACCACACATGCCGACTATATGTACGGTGAGATCCCATGTGTCCGCAATCTGACAAAAGAAGAAATCGACGAAGCATATGAGAAGAATACAGGAGTTCTCATTGTGGAACATTTCAAAGACACAGAATACATGGCAATGCCTGCAGTACTCTGCAAGAACCACGGACCGTTCACCTGGGGAACCGATCCTCACAATGCAGTTCACAACGCAGTCGTACTCGAAGAAGTAGCAAAAATGGCAGCCCGCTGTGAAATGATCAATCCAGACGTAAAACCTGCCCCACAGGAATTACAGGATAAACACTACTACAGAAAACACGGTAAAGACGCGTACTATGGACAATAAGCTATGAGGGCGAAAACCGGGAGATAGCTGGCGTCAGCTTGCTGACAGTTAGCTATCTTACGGTTTTCATGCGAATGCCAATGAGCATCGAACGAGCTGTGCTCGCGAGATGCGCCCACATAGCGTAGTAAATCATTCAACAAAGAAATTAAATAAAAAGGAGAATAAAAACATGTTAGTACAGAAAGATTACAAATTTTGGTTTTGCACAGGATCACAGGATTTATACGGAGATGAATGCCTCGCACACGTAGCAGAACATTCACAGATCATCGTAAAAGCCCTCAACGAATCAGGAATTCTTCCATACGAAGTAGTCTGGAAACCAACCCTGATCACGAATGAAGTAATCAGAAGAACCTTCAACGAAGCAAATACAGATGAAAACTGTGCAGGTGTTATTACATGGTGCCATACATTCTCACCGGCAAAATCATGGATCCTCGGATTAAAGGAACTGAGAAAACCATTACTTCATCTTCATACACAGTTCAACCGTGAAATCCCATACGACACCATCGATATGGACTTTATGAATGAGAACCAGGCAGCTCATGGCGACCGTGAATTCGGACACATTTTCACACGCCTTCATAAGAACCGTAAAGTCATCATGGGTTACTGGGAAGACAAAGAAATACAGGAAAGAATCGGTGACTGGATGCGTACAGCAGTTGGCGTCATCGAAAGCAGCCATGTACGTGTTATGCGTGTAGCTGACAACATGAGAAACGTTGCCGTAACAGAAGGTGACAAAGTAGAGGCTCAGATCAAATTCGGATGGGAAGTTGATGCTTACCCGGTAAATGAAGTTGCTGACGCAGTAGCTCAGGTTGGACAGGGCGATGTAAATGCTCTTGTTGAAGAATATTATGACAAATATCAGATCCTTCTTGAAGGAAGAGATGAAGCTGAATTCAGAAAACATGTAGCAGTTCAGGCTCAGATCGAACTTGGATTTGAAAGATTCCTCGAAGCAAACAATTATCAGGCAATTGTTACACACTTCGGAGATCTTGGATCACTTCAGCAGCTTCCGGGACTTGCAATGCAGAGACTGATGGAAAAAGGATATGGTTTCGGTGCGGAAGGTGACTGGAAGACAGCAGCTATGGTCCGTGTAATGAAGATCATGACACAGGGCAAGAAAGATGCAAAGGGAACTTCCTTCATGGAAGACTACACATACAACCTTGTACCTGGAAAAGAAGGCATCCTGGAAGCTCATATGCTGGAAGTTTGCCCGACAATCGCAGACGGACCGATCAGCATCAAGTGCCAGCCACTTAGCATGGGTGACAGAGAAGATCCTACACGTCTTGTATTTACAGCCAAAGAAGGACCGGCTATCGCAACATCACTTGTTGATCTTGGCGACAGATTCCGCCTGATCATCAACAGTGTAGACTGCAAGAAGACAGAGAAACCGATGCCGAAGCTTCCGGTTGCAACTGCATTCTGGACACCACAGCCAGACCTCAGAACAGGCGCAGAAGCTTGGATTCTGGCAGGTGGAGCTCACCATACAGCATTCTCTTATGACCTGACACCGGAACAGATGGGTGACTGGGCAGAAGAAATGGGAATTGAAGCTGTTTATATTGATAAAGATACAAAGATCAGAGATTTCAAAAATGAATTAAGATGGAATGAAGCTGCGTATAGAAAATAAATGGCAGCAGATGAATTCTAAGGAATAGAAAGCCGGGCAGAAGCACATTTAAAAGTGAACTGCCCGGTTTTTTACAACGTATAAAGTTCTAGGTAAAGTAAAAGTTGGAAAACAGAACAGTAAAAAAGTTAAATTTTACTAAAGTGATTTATTTCTCCGAAATGTGTGCTATAATGAATTAAATAAATTGCAAAGGAAAGTCATCAAGGGAAAATGCATTAAGGCAATATTGAAAGAAAATAAAAAGAAAGAGAAATAATGGGGAAGGACATGGCGACGATTAAGGACATTGCGGCAAAAGCGGGGGTTTCAATAGCGACAGTATCCAGAGTGTTGAATCATGATGAAACTTTGAATGCGCAGGAAGAAACAAAAAAAAGAATTTTTGAAATTGCGGAGGAATTAGAATACGAAGTACGCGCACAGAAAAAACGAAGGCGAAAACTGAAGATAGGTGTATTTTATTCTTATTCTCCTGAAGAAGAACTTCAAGATCCTTATTATCTTTGTATCAGACTTGCTATAGAAAAAAAACTGGAAGAAGAAGGATATACAAAGGTGATTGTGAAACTGGATGATTCGCCGGAGATGATCAACGGATTAGATGGTGTAATCTGTACTGGTACATTTACAAAAAAAATGGTAGAAGCAATAGAGATATGGGAATGCCCGGTTATATTTATTGATGCAGATCCAAACCCAAAGAGATTCGATTCAATTGTGGTAGACTATAGACGGGCAGTAGAAGAGATTGTTTCCTATCTGGTAGAGTGTGGACATACGAAAATAGGGATGATCGGCTGTCGAGAAGTTGATAAGGAGGGGGATGAAGTACTGGATACGAGAATACAGCATTTTCAAGACGCTTTGAAAAAACGGGGACTGTATCACCCGGAATATACAAAGTTTGGTGCTTATTATGCAAAATATGGATACAAACTTCTGAAAGAGTTTTACGAGGAAGGAAATCTGCCGACTGCTTTGTTTGTTGCGAATGATTCGATGGCAGCAGGAAGTTATCGGGCTGCATATGAACTTGGGCTTAAAATACCGGATGATATCAGTATTATTGGCTTTAATGATATCCCAACTGCGAAATACATGGTTCCTCCACTTACTACAGTGAGATTGTACATGGAGTTCATGGGAGAATATGCAGTAAAACTTCTGGAAGAGCGAATTATGCATGGAAGAGAGATTTGTGTAAAAGTTTCAATCCCGACTAAACTTTATATACGTGACAGTGTTAAAAAATTTTAATAAGGTAAAAAGTAAGAGGGATAATCAAAGTTCTTGAGGGTTTGCCGAACTAATTGAGGGTCAGTCGTGAGGG
>ERZ894220.674-NODE-674-length-20995-cov-15.7128_pt1 | contig 20995 bp, 20 predicted proteins | sample MGYA00380292_ERZ894220 | MGnify/ENA primary metagenome ERZ894220 (study PRJEB32331, sample SAMN06328446) | human gut metagenome | biome: human gut microbiome; feature: stool | host: Homo sapiens | collected 2014-12-05 ... | reverse complement strand
TATTATGCCCTTCCAGGGCTTACTCAAGCCCCCGGCTTAGCCGGGGGTCCTGACTTACTTGCGGCGTTTGAACACCACGAATGCCGCGATGAGCACGGCGACGAACAACACTCCGATGATAACATACATCACAATGCTGCCCGAAGAAGAGGGCTGCGCTTCGCTTTCCAGCGCGGAAGACGAAGAGGATGCCGCACTGGAGGAAGCAGAGACAGAGGTGCTTTCCGACACCTGAGAAACAGAACTGTCCTGAGAAACCGACACAGAGTCAGAATCGCTCTGGGCGTTCTGCTTGCCTCCGGATGTTTTGGAGGAAGAGGAGGGTTGCGTTGTGCCGCCGGTGGGGGCGTTCCCGGCGGGCTGCGAGGCAGCCGGCGCCGAAGAAGCAGAGGAGGAAGAGGCGGCGGACGAGGAAGAAGAACTGCCTTCCTCCGGGGTTTCGGGCTGCTGCGTGCTGCTTACCGCCAATTCCACGGTTTGAACGTCCACACCGGGTTTTTCCGCGCCATGGGCAGCGTTGGCCAGCTCCAGCGAGTTTTCCACCACGCTGACTGAGGCGGTAGCGCCTGCCGCGTCGCTGCTGGTCAGCACCAGCGAACCCAGGTGAACGGTGTTGTCGGTAAACAGCTTGTCGCGGCCTGCCACGTACAAGTTCAGCCGCCCGGTCTGAGCGTCGTAACGATATTCGTGAACCGAGCCAGGCAGCGCGCCGTCAAAGGAGAACTGGGCGCTGGTTTTCTCAGAGTCGCCCCCGGTCAGCTGCACCTGAAAACTCAGGCGAAGCGAAGTCACGCCGCTGTCCACACCCTGGGGCAAAGTGACGGTGACACCGGCGCTGTCCTGGCGGGGCGTCAGCGTTACCGCGCCCGACTCCGCAAAAGCGGAGGCAGGCAGCAGCAACGTGAACAGCACCAAGCACAGAAACAGGCTCAGAAAATGTTTTTTCATGCGTTGGCTCCTTTGTTTACTGAATGGTGATGTCGGGCAGCGAATCGGGCAGGCGCACCGGCAAGGTGTCGCTCACAAGGCGCTGTCCCTCGTTGGTCAGAGCGTTGTCCACACGGTACAGTTCCGCACGTACCTGTGTGGGCAACTGCTGGGGCAGCTGGTCCGGCGTCAGCCAGTAAATCCAGCGGCCGTCACTGGTCTCGCCCAGCTCGCCTTCCTCAGGCACCGGGGCGAGGATGATCTGTTCGCTGAGGATGTTGCCCTCGGCGTCCACGTTGCCCACCACGTTTCCGTTTTCATCGTACACCATGACCACGTTGTAGGCAGGGTTGCCTTTGTACGTGCCGGTGAACAGAATGGAACCAGCGGGAATGGCTGCGCCGGTGGACTCGTCGTACACATAATCCGCGGTCAGGCGGCCGATGGCAGGCACGCCGTCCTCGGTCGCACCCAGCTCAATGTTGTCTCCGGTGGGGCCGAACACATCCAGCTCCGACACGGAAATTTCGCCCTTGGGCGCCTTCACGGTCAGACGCAGCTGCTGGGCGTCGTAAGTGCACACCCAGGGATCCTCTCCGTTGGTGAAGAACAGTTTGGCCACGCCTTTTTCAAGGGTGAAGGTGCCGGATGCCACGGTGGTCCACTCGCCGTTGTTGGAAACTTCCACGGTGTACTCCTGAACAGGTGTTCCCTCGGTGGCGGTGTAGCGAAGTCCGGTTACAGCCAGCGTCTGATGGAAATCCAGCGTGATGGTGGCTTCGCCGGAAGCGCTTCCCGTGTAAGTGGTAGAGGCATCGTTGTCCAGAATGCGGTCAATGGCAGACTGGGGCTGCGGGGCACAGGGATCTTCCTCGGTGCCGGGCGCGGTTACGCCGTCGTCCGCAGAGGTCATGTTGGTGGATGCACTCCACAAAGTCTTGTCGTAATCGCCTTCGTGCGCGATTTTTACCGGCTCCAGCGTTTTGACAGCCGAGCGGTTCAGCCAGCGGTCAATGACGGTGATTTCATAGGTCACGGTGCGGTTGTTCAGTGTGGTCACCGTGTCTGTGTAGGTACTGCCGGTGGAGAAGCCCACAACCTGGCGCTGCGGCTGGCCGTTGGCGTAGATCACGCGGGCAATCTCGTAGCCCAGCACCGCGTCCGGATCGGCCGTGGTGGTCAGCTGGAAGTGTACCTGGTTGGCCGCTTTCTGGTCCACTGTGGCGGTGGTGTCCGCTCCCACAACGTCCAGACCGGTGACAGAACCTGCTGCATCCGGATGTTCCATCGCATAATTGCGGGCACTGTCGTTGGTGTAGTAGATGGCCCGCTCTTCCGCCGGGAACTGTGCCATGTAGGCGGCTGTGGTCTCGTCGGGGGTCATACCCCAGCGGGTGAAGAAGTCCGTCAGATCCTTCTCAGCAGCAGCCGAGGCAAGACGCATGAAGTTCTGATCCGCATTGCCGCCCAGTTTCAACGCCACATCACCGGGCGCCTGAGACGGGTTGCGGGAATAGCTGTCCACACGGGCAAAGAAGCGGTTTGCGGTGATTTCGGCATAGTTGTCATACAGCTCGTATTCGTATCCGGTGTCGTATGCCAGGTGCAGCTGCCAGTACATGGCCAGCTGTGTAAATACGTCGCTGGAAGGTCCGGTGGTGTTGCTGGTGACCTTTTTGTACACCGCGTCATAACCAAAGCGCACGCCCTCGTAGGACTGGGAAATCTGGGAGAAATAGTTGTTGGTCACTTCCGCCACGGCATAGCTGCCCTGGTTGATGTTGTGGCCGATTTCGTGGGCAATGCCCCAGCCGAACCACTGGCCGCTGACATAGCGCCCGCTGTCATCCAGCACCACAGGCTGGCCCTGGGCCAGACCGGGCACAGAACCCCAGCCGATGCCGATGTGGTTGCCGGCGGCATACATGAATGCGCCCGCGAACATGCGGTGATAACGAATGTTCAGATGCTGGGCCGGCAGACGGTTTTTCTCGCCCGCGTCCGCAGCGTCGGTCAGGCCCTTGTGCTGGTAGAACACCCGCATCATCTGGTCCATGGCGTCCAGAGAGTCGCACAGCTGCTGTGCTTTTTCATCCAGCGAGCCGGACAGACCGGCCAGAAGCTGCTGCGCGGAAACAGAGTACATCATCTGGTCCAGAACAATGTCTGTGGAGCCCAGAATGCAGTCCTGTTCGTTGTAATCAAAGTCAACGGCTCCGATGCCGCTGCCCTGGTGCTGCTCTTTGTGGGTCTGCTCCAAAGCGGCTACCTGCTGCTCCAGCTGCTCCACATAAGTGCGGGTGAGCGCCAGACGCTGCTCTGCATCGGTCACACCGTGCAGGTCCAGCACCGCAATGGGGGTGCCGCCGCTGACACGCACTGAGTACTGGTCCGAAGCATTGCTGCCGATGTACTGGATGTACAGTGCCCCGCCCTGCTCGGTGTCCAGGGTCTGAATCTGCGGAATGGTGATCTCGTTGCGGCCCACGTTCAGGGTGATGGGCTTGGACTGATAGTTGGACACCTCAGCATTGTACTGGGTGGCAATCAGCTGCAGGTTGGTTTTTGCTCCGGTTTTCAGCGTGTTGTGTCCCACATAGATCACAATCTGCTCGCCGGCATGGGCGGTTACGCCCAGCGGCTGCCAGGCGTTCAGCCCGGTGAAGCCCACATGCTTGTCCGCGGAGGCGGTGATGGTGGGATCGATGGAAATGGTCTGGCGCAGCTGAGAATCCAGCAGGCCCTCTGCATTTTCCAGCTCTTTCAGCAGCGTGCTGTATTCCGGATGTTTCTCGCCGCTGACCGGGTCCGGAGTGTCCAGACGGGTGCGCAGCGCGGCGATGGTGTCGGCGTCCACCTCAGGTTTCAGGGTGATGTGCAGATCGTCTGCGTACAAAGCCATGATGTCGTCTTCCAAACTGTCATAGGCATAGAAACGTACTTCCGCGACCGTTACATAGTTGCCGCCGTACATGTGACCCACGCACAGCCGCAGGGACTGGGTGGTCACACCGCCGGGAATTTTAATGTAATAGTATTTACGCCCATTCTCACTGGTGCGCTGGCCGATGGTAACGCCGTTGAACAGCTGCTCTTTTCCGTTTTCATCGGTAGCCAGCAGGCGCACATGTCCGTATATGCCCAAATCCTCGGGCTGAGCCAGGGCGATGGCGCCGATGTGATAGGGTTGATCGAAGGTGAAGCGAAGGCCGCCGTTGTCAGGATACGTAGCGCCGTCGTCCCAGTCGTTGAGCTGATAGAAGGAAGTGTAGTCGCCGTCCACAACGCCCAGAGCGCTGGTGGAACTTCCCTCGTCCAGAGGGCTGTCCTTCATGAAGCCCACCGCGTGGGTGACGCTGGTGATATGCTCGGTGACTTTACCGGCCTTGTCGGTCGTGTTGATCAGCTGATAGGCGGGCAGGGTGGGCGGTGTTACGTTGGCCGTGGAAGCCGCGGCCACCAGAGAGGGATCGCCCTCGCCCAGATCGTTCACGCCGGTGACATAGACCTGATAGCGCACATTGTTCTTCAGTCCGTTGATGGTGTAGGAATTGGTTGCGATGCCGCTGACACAGATGTACTCTCCGGTGTCGGCCTCGCGGTAATATACATTATAAGTATCGGTGTCGTCCATGGCCTTCCAGCTGGCTTCAATGCGCTGGAACTTGCCGGTCAGGGTCAGATAGTCCGGTGCGGCAGGTTTTTTGGTAGCCACAGGGCGGGCGATGACCGCCTCGCTGTAACCGCTGCGCCATTCGCCGTTCAAAGACTGCACCTGAACCGTGTACTCGGTCTGGTTGGTCAGCTTTTCACCGGCAAACCGGGTAATGGTCAGCTGGTTGACCGCGGTCTTGTAGGTTTCCTGCACGCCGCCGTGCTGCACCAGCACTTCGTAACCGGTCACGTTCACAGCGTTGTCCCAGGACACGGTGAACTCCCGGTTGCCGTTTTCTACGCGCACATTGGCGGGAATGTCCATCTGCGGCGCGGGAATGCGGCTCTCCATATCGTTCAAGAACTCCACTTTGGAGATTTCCGCCAGATTGCTGCTGCCGGAAGTGGCCGTGATGCGCAGAGACACTTTTTTGACGGCGATCTGGCCGCCAAAGTCCACCACCAGGGTGCCGTCCGCCTGCTGCTGTACGCCGCCCAGCCGGGCCAGCGTAGCCACGCTGCTCACGGGGATCTCCATCTCCCGCTCGACACCGTCGGCATCCTCATATACCACCTGAATGGTGGCCTGGGTAACGGTATTGTCCGTGCCAAGGGGCGATTGAATGCTCATGCCCTCCATGACCACCGGGGCCTGACCTTCGCCCGCAAAGTCGAAATCCAGAACAGCGGGGGTGTCGGGGGTAATGGCGCCGGAAGTGTTCTCCAGCAGAACGCTGCCCGTGCTGGTCAGCACGTCGTTTACATCGCCCTGCACCCGGGTCTGTTCACCGGCGGTTGTCTGGGCCAAAGCGGCTGCAGGCAGACGGGTGGACAGGAAGGCCTGGCCGTTGATGGTGCTGTTATAGCTGCCCGCCAGAAGCTGCAGATCCAGCAGATCCACCGCGCCGTCGCCATTCAAATCGCAGGCACTGTCGTATCCGTCCGCCTCCAGAACATCGATCAGGTTCGACAGGTCTGCGCCGTCCACAGCGCCGCTGCCGTTGACATCACCGATGAACAGCACGCCCGGCGCTTTGCCGCTTTGGAACCCGGAAATCTGATCGGTGTACAGCTGCATTTCATACACAAGACTGTTCACTTCAAAGCTCTGAGTGTAATTTGCAAAACCTGCTCCGCGCAGTGTCAGCGTGTAGGTTCCGTTCTCCAGCCCGGTCAGGCTCAGCTTGCCCAAAGGCAGAGTGCCGGATGTGGCTGCGGGAAGAACCGCTTCGCCGCTGCGGGCGCTGGGGCCTTCCAGTGTAACCTGAAATACAGTGTCCTTCTGCAGGGGAAGCGCCGCAACCAGCGTGAGTTCCAGCGCACTCACAGGGCCGCTGGCTTCCGCTTCGGTCAGCATCTCTGCTTCCTGCTCGGGTTCCTCTTCATCGGTCAGCTGTTCCGGTTCTTCCGAAACAGAGACGGTTTCTTCGGATTCAGCAGGAATCTGCTCTTGGGGCAGAGGGTCCTCCTGGGGGATTTGCGGTTCCTGCCAGTCGGGATTTTCCGCAGGGGATTCACTGTCAGCCGCTTCGGGCTGGGTTTCTGTCACGCCCTCGGTCACGGGCGGTTCTGCGGTGTCGTCTGCCCAGAAACGGGGCGTTTGGGCAGCCAGTGAAAACACCAGGCAAAAGCTCAGTAGGTAAGCGGTTGCTCTCTTCAAGGTTGCACGTCCTTTCTCAAAAATACGCCGGGTAAAGAAAAAGCCGGAAAACAAATTTTGTTTTCCGGCGACTGATTTTTTCAAAACCCACTTTGGCGCCAAATACATTGTATCGTATTTTTCGCTACTAAGTATACCGTGAGTCCGGGGGGAAAACAAGCGGTAAGAACTGGATTGAACCATTTTTGACAAAATGCACTAAAAAGGTATAGTATCGTGAACCTTTTTGTTCTTTTAACGCATCTTTGCTGTATACAGAATATGCATTATATACAAGCGCAATTTGCAGGTGCTCGCGAATGCTTTTGAAAGGTGAAAACAGCGGAAAAGCCGCCGCTTCTTGAGCGAATCGCACAGAATTGAAAAGTGAAAAATTGATTTGCTGGCAAAATTCACGAAATGAGAAAATATGCATTCAAAGCGCTTGACTTTGCATAAATATGCGAATATAATGAAAGCACAGTGAAAGAGACAAAACCGTGAAACACACGGTATGTTTGATTGTGAGGAGAGGAAGACTTATGATGAAAAAAGTTGCGGCCCTGTTGGCGACCTTGACAATGGCTTTGAGTTTGGCGGCGTGCGGCGGCGAGCCCACGGTGAACAGCGATGTTTCTCTGGGAGAGGATTCCAGCGCTGCATCCGCCTCTTCGGCTGCGTCTGCTTCTACGGCGGAAGGCAATGTTGCCGAGCACACCGTGGAAGCGATTCAGGAACGCGGCAAATTGATCGTGGCGACCGAGAGTCAGTATGCGCCTTTTGAATTTAAGGATGTGGAAGGCAACATCATCGGTCTGGACCCGTCCATTATGCAAGCGCTGGCCGACGATTTGGGCGTGGAGCTGGAGATCATGGACATCGCGTTTGACGGCGTTGTGCCTGCGGTTCAGTCCGGCGCAGCGGACATCGCACTGGCTGGCCTGTCTGCAACGGAAGAGCGCAAGCAGAGCATTGATTTCAGCGATCTGTATTTTGAAGGCGGTCAGGTGCTGCTGGTTCCGGAAGGCCAGGAGGAAACCTATACCCAGATTTCAGATCTGGACGGCAAAACCATTGCCACCCAGAAGGGCACCATTCAGCAGACTCTGCTGGAAGAGCAGTTCCCCAATGCCACCGCAAACCTGCTGCCCCAGTTCCCGGCAGCAGTGATGGAGTTGGTTGCCGGCAACTGCGACGCGGTTATGATCGACAAGGTCAGCGCCGAGCAGTATGTGAAGAACTATGAGGGCATCGGTATCAGCACCCTCGCCATCGAGGCGGACGAAAGCGGCTTCTGCGCAGGCGTGATGAAGGGCAACACCAGTCTGCAGGAGTTCATCAATGAAAAAATTGCCGAATACAAAGAGAGCGGCAAGATTTCCGAGTGGTATGTAGAAGCCACGGAAAAAGCTTCCGAGCTGGGCATCGAGTAAGCGGACAAAATCCATTCTCCGGCGGAACGCGGGCCGTTCCGCCGGAATGTTTTGTTTTCATAAGATTAAGAGGAGGCACGTATGAGCAGCATTTTCTCCTTTGAGACCATGTGGAAAATATGGCTCAAGTATTCAAGCTTTTATTGGGACGGTGTAAAAAATACCCTGTTGGTTTCCTTTTTTGCGGTACTGATGGGCGTTTGCCTGGGCCTGCTGGTGGCGGCCGGCCGCATGTGGAAACCCACAAGTGCGGACGGCGGCCTGAAAAAAGCAGTCAAGGGCGTGGTGCGGTTCCTGTGCACCACCTATGTGGAAGTGCTGCGTGCGACTCCGCTGATGGTGCAGGTCATGATTATTTATTTCGGCGCTTCTGCAGCCGGTCTGAAATTTTCCGACACCAACTTCACCATCCTTTTCTGGGGTCTGATCTCCGTCAGCCTGAACTCCGGCGCCTACCTGAGTGAGGTCATCCGCAGCGGCATCGGCGCGGTAGAGGGCGGTCAGCTGGAAGCTGCCCGTGCCATTGGTCTCACGCAGGGGCAGGCCATGCGGTACGTAATTCTGCCTCAGGCGATCCGCAACATTCTGCCCGCGCTGGCCAACGAGTTTGTCACAATGATCAAGGAAACCAGCGTTCTGAATATGATCGGTCTGCACGAGATCATGTTCCGTGCGGGCGATGTGCGCGCCGCGACATACCGCAGCCTGGAGTGCTATGTCATTGCAGCTATTTTGTATTTTATCATCGTGTTCCCGCTGTCCAAGCTGGTGGCCGCGTTCGAGAGGAGGATGAGCAAGAGTGTCACAAGATAAGCTCATCGAGGTCAAGGGCCTTGAAAAGAAATTCAAACATCTGGAAGTGCTCAAGGGCATTACCATCGATATCTGCAAAGGTGACGTTCTGGCGATCATCGGTCCGTCCGGATCCGGAAAATCCACGTTTCTGCGCTGTTTGAACCTGTTGGAGGTTCCCACCGGCGGTCAGGTGATTTTTGAGGGTGTGGATATTACATCCAAGCAGACGGACATCAACAAAATGCGGCAGAAGATTGGCATGGTGTTCCAGAATTTCAATTTGTTCAACAATATGACCGTGCTGGACAACATCACGCTTGGACCGGTCAAAATCAAGGGAATCTCCAAAGCGGAAGCGGAGAAGAACGCACTGGAACTGCTGGCTCGGGTGGGGCTTGCAGATCGTGCCAAAGCGTATCCCATTCAGCTTTCCGGCGGTCAGAAACAGCGTGTGGCAATCGTTCGCTGCCTGGCCATGCAACCCGACGTAATGCTGTTTGACGAACCCACCAGCGCTCTGGACCCGGAGATGGTCCACGAGGTTCTGGACGTAATCAAGCAGCTGGCGCAGGACGGCATGACCATGGCGGTGGTCACCCACGAAATGGGTTTCGCGCGGGAAGTGGCCAGCCGGGTGATTTTTGTGGACGAAGGCGTCATCATGGAGGATGCGGCGCCGCAGGAGTTTTTCTCCAGTCCCAAGAATCCTCGCTTAAAAGATTTCCTCAGCAAGGTGCTGTAAGAGATAAAAGACGGTTTTGCATGTTGCAAAGTGCAAAACCGCCTTTTTTGATGCGACCGGGTAAGGGTGACAAAGTCACTTGACGGAAGCAGGTCCCGGCTGGTATGATGCAGAAAAGAGTTTTCCGGAGGTTTTTATGAAACGTTGGAAATTGGTTTTGTCGGCGGTATTGACCGCGGCGGTGCTGGCGGGCTGTTCTGCACAAAGCGGGAGCTCTTCCTCGCTGGCACAGACTGAAGAATCATCGCAGAGCAGTGTGCAGGCCAGTGAGCCGGAACAGAGCACAGAACAGGAGTCTTCTTCGGTCGGGTATCAGGTAGACCCGGATTACGATGGCAGCGACACGCCGGTGGATTTCAGCGAGCTCTCCGCACAGGATCTGAATGGAAACGCTGTGGATGCGTCACTGTTTGCAGATTACAAGCTGACGGTCATCAATGTCTGGGGAACCTATTGCAGTCCCTGCCTGCAGGAGATGCCGGATCTGGGAGAACTGGCTCAGGAGTACGCTGAAAAAGGCGTGCAGATCGTGGGCATTGTGGGCGATGTGATGAATTCCGACGGCACCCTCAGTGAAAGCCAGATGGAAAAGGCTGCGCAGATTGTAGATCAGACCGGGGCGAACTATGTCCATCTCCCTATGGATCTGGATTTGTATCGCAGTGATTTAGGAGAGAATCTGTATGCGTTCCCCACCACTTATTTTGTGGACAGCGAGGGCAAGCCTGTAGGCAATGCGCTGGTGGGAATGATCCCTTCCAAAGAGGATTGGCAGGCTTATATTGACGCCCATTTGGCCGCGGTGGAACAGTCATGACGCAGCGGGCAAAGGGATGGTTGGCGGTTGCACTGCTGACAGCTGCCGTACTCATGATGGCCGCCGGGGCCGCCCGGGGCGAGATGCAGCAGGTCTGGATGAAAGCAAGTAATATCTGTATGGAGTGCATTGGCCTTGGGTAACGAACGAAAAAAACAAAACAGACTGCGTCTGTGGGTGCAGATCGCTTTTGCAGCGTTGACAAATGGTTACGTGACGGGATTTGTAAAAGGAAAAATCTATTCGGGTCCGCTCAAACAGCTGTGCGTGCCGGGGTTGAACTGCTATTCCTGTCCGGGCGCGGTGGGGGCGTGTCCCATTGGCGCGCTGCAGGCAGTGCTGGGCAGCGCCAGTTTTCGCATGTCGCTGTATGTATTTGGATTTCTGGCCTTTGTGGGCACGCTGGCAGGGCGCTTTGTGTGCGGCTGGCTGTGTCCCTTCGGGCTGGTGCAGGATCTGCTGTACAAAATCCCTTTTCCGCACAAGCTGCGCCGTTTGCCCGGGGACCGGGTGCTGAAGTATCTGCGTTATGTGCTGCTGGTGGTGTTTGTGTTGCTTCTGCCGCTGGTAGTGGTGGATTTTGTGGGCCAGGGCAAGCCGTGGTTTTGCAGCTATGTGTGCCCCAGCGGCACGCTGATGGGCGGCATTCCGCTGGTGGCGCTCAACGAGGGGCTGCGCCGTTCGCTGGGCTGGCTGTATGCCTGGAAAATGGCGCTGCTGGTGCTGGTGGTGGTTTTGTCGCTGCTGGTCAGTCGCCCCTTCTGCCGCTATGCCTGCCCACTGGGGGCAGTGTACGGTTTGTTCAACCCCATTGCCTTGTATCGCTTTCGCGTGGATGAGAGCAAGTGCACCCAATGCGGGGCCTGCCAGACGGCATGTAAACTAGATATTCCTGTTTGGAAGCAACCCAACTCTACTCAGTGCATCCGCTGCGGCGAATGCCTGAAAACATGCCCAACCGGTGCACTGAGCAGCACATTTCCTTTGAAAAAACCAACCGAAGAGAAAAAAGCCCGCTGAGAGCGGGCTTTTTCATTGACAAAATAGTAACTAGTTGCTAATATAAATCCAAAGGAGGTGCGCATGGTGGAAAGAGAAATTCGGGAATACAGCTGTGATCGGGAAAAACAGGAGAAGGGACTGTTTGCCAGTTTGTTCATTTTGCAAACCCGGCTTCAGACGGCCTTTGATAAAGCCGATGGAGAAATGACCCTGAAGCAGTTTATGCTGCTGGTGATGACGCGCAGGGCCCTGCTGCGGGGTGAGTGCCCCACCTTCACCGATTTGGGCCGCACATTGGGCTGTTCCCGTCAGAATGTGAAAAAGCTGGCGGCGCTGTTGCAGAAAAATGGATTTGCAGAAATTATGCAAAGCAATCAGGATGCGCGTGCCTGTACGCTGGCGCTGACGGAAAAGGCAGAGGTGTATTTGGAACGTCAGGCGCCGCGCAACCGGCAGATGCTCAACCGGTTATTTGCGGATTATACGGATGCGGAACTGACTCGTTTTTACAATTTGATGATGAAATTGTATCAGAGAACCAGCCGAATCGAAGCGGAAGGGGGAGAAGACACATGAATTCCGTAGTGATTTATCGCTCCAAATACGGTGCTTCTGCGCGCTATGCCCGTATGCTGGCGGAAACATTGGGCTGTGAATGTTTGGATATTCAAACGCTTACTCCGGAACGCCTTCGGGAATACGACCCGGTAATCGCAGGCGGCGGCATTTATGCGGGCAGCGTGGCCTGTGCGTCTTTTCTGAAAAAACTGCATAAACGCTTTCCGGAAAAGCGGTTGTTGGTGTTTGCCGTAGGAGCTTCCACCTTTGATGCACAAGCGGCAGAAAAAGTCCGCAGGCAGAATTTTCAGGATGATCTGTCGGAAATTCCCTTTGTGTATTGCCGGGGCGTTTATGACGAAAGCGTCATGAGCTGGAAAGATCGCACACTGTGCCGTATGTTGCGCAGTGCGTTGAAAAAGAATCCGCCCCAGCAGCCGGAGCCCTGGGCGCAGGCTTTGTGCGAAGCAGAGGGGAAACGCTGTGATTGGGTGGATCAGCGGTTTCTGGCCCCATTGTTTGAGATGTTGTCATAAAAAAGCCGCGGCACGATGCCGCGGCTTTTTGCAACTTATTTTTCGTAGTAATGAATCAGGGTCTGGGTTCCGTCGTCTGCCAATCCGTCCTCGGCCAGTTTGGCATACATGTCCCGCACTACCTGCAGAACCGGAAGGGTCAAATCCCGGTCGCCTGCTTCTTCCAGAGCGATGTTGCAGTCTTTGATGTAGTGCTTCACATAAAAGCCCGGGGCGAAATCTCCTTTCAGCATCCGGGGGGCATTGTTGCTCATCTGCCAGGAACCGGCTGCTCCCTGACTGATGCTGTCCAGCATGGTCTGCACGTCCAGCCCGGCCGCCCGGGCGTAGCTGATGGCTTCGCACACGCCGGCAATGGCGCCGCCCAGAGCGATCTGGTTGGCTGCTTTGGTGTGCTGACCGCTTCCTGCAGGACCTTCGTACACGATGGTTTTTCCCATGGCCTCAAACAGGGGACGGCAGGCCTCGCAGTCCTCCTTGTCGCCGCCCATCATAATGGAAAGAGTGGCGTTTTTGGCGCCCGTATCTCCGCCGGAAACCGGCGCATCCACAGCGCGCAGTCCTTTTTGGACGGCAGCCTGGTGAATCTCCACCGACAGGCGGGGGCTGGTGGTGGTCATATCAATCAGCAGCGTACCTTTGTCTGCATTTTCCAAAATACCGCCCTCGCCAAAGTACACTTCCCGCACGTCCTGGGGAAAGCCCACAATGGTGATGACTGCATCACGGCCGCTGGCACACTCCGCCAGTGTGGCGCACCAGTGTGCGCCTTTGTCCAGCACAGGCTGGGCCTTCTCCGGGTGCCGCGCCCAAACAAATACGTCAAAACCGGCCTTCAGCAGGTTCTGCGCCATGGCGGTTCCCATGACGCCCAGTCCAACAAATCCTACTTTCTTCACAGAAAAATGCCTCCCTTTTTCAAAGCTGGTCCAATAACTCTTTTCGCTTGGCCTCGTATTCGGCCTGCGTGATGAGCCCCTGTTCGTACAGAGCGCGCACCTCTTCAAGCCTCTGTGCCACGGAAGCGTCTGCGTCATCCACAATGACTTCATGGGTGGCGATTCCCTTTTTGGAGAACAGATTGATGCCGTGCATCACACAGATGGCAACAGCGACACCCGTCCACAGCAGACCGAACAGACCTGCGTTGGGAATGACAACCACCACTCCGAGAACCACAAAGGCAAGGCCCACCACAAATCCCATGGCAGACGGCCCTTTTCCCGGTTTAACGGAAACTCGGCGGCGCATAAACATCCCTCCCTCGGGTATCAGTATAGCGCATTTTTCTGCAAAAGAAAAGTCAAAGCAGCACCCAGGTCATCCACACGAACAACGCCGCATAAACCACCAGGCTGACGCGTGAAACACCGGTCAGCGGGCAGGCTTCCCGGTTTTCCGCCGCCGCGCGCCGGGCGGCTTTGTTCTGGCTGAACAGCAGCATTCCACCACAGGCCTGCTGCCCAAACAGAGAAACCAGGAAAGCGCCGATCGGCAGAGTTTGCGGGTCGGTTATAAAGCAGAGGGCCACACCCCATTCGACGCCTGCCAGCAGCATCAAAACGCCCAGAAGTGTGCTCCATTTGGTCATTCGAGCCAGCCGTTGGTCTCGTGAACCGGGCAGGTATACCTGTTCGCCGTATTTCACTTCTATCACCAGAAAGGAACCGCATAAGTTGGTCACGTAGATGAGGATGAGCCAGGGGAAACAGGAAGGGGCAAAAAACAGAATCAGCCCCAGAATGACCGCCAGCAGGCCGTTTGCGGAAAAGAAGGCGTGCAGCAGTGCCACCATGTGCCGCAGTGCGGAAAAATCATAAGCGGCGGCTGCATCGTAACCGGCCAGAAGGGAATAGTCCCGGTGTCGCAGCATATAGGAGAAAATGGGATAGACCGTCACCTGACAAAGGAACAGTGCTCCTGCGTAAAAACCGGGGGCGGGCATGCGCAACGCGATTGCCAGAATTCCCTGGGCAAGGCACAGCGCCGTCATACCCCAAAAGCATACGGCAGCACCCCGAATCAGCGCGGCACTGCTGTCTTCTGTGTGCGGCTTGCCCAATAAAAGCTCTTCCGGAGAGAGGTCCAGCGCTGTGCATACGTTCCGCAATGTATCTAAATCGGGCTGAGTACGCCCTTTTTCCCAGCTGCTGACAGCCTGCCTTGTCACGTATAATTGCGCGGCCAGCTGCTCTTGCGTCAGCCCCTTGTTCTGCCGGGCGCTGCGCAAAATCTGCGCCAAAGGTTTCGCCATAAAAATGACCTCCATTTCTGGCTGCATCATAGCACGTTTCAAGTCAAATGAAAAGAAACGGGCGCGCAACGGTTTGTTGCGCGCCCGTTTCAGGTGCAAATTCAGTCGGTCCGTACCATGCTGGGGTAAATTTTGGCCAGACGTTCATCCGGATAATGTTCATCCATGACCTGCTGCCAGCCGCTGGTAGCGGGAATCCCTTCGTACCGCTGGGACTGCCGCAATACCGCAGCACCGCTGACCAGGGAGTTGGCCAGCATAAAGACCACCAGAATCCAGGTCAGCGTCACGCCGTACACCTTGGAGACGCGCCGCTCAATGAATCCGTTCAGACGGGGATAAATCTCTTTGACCCACACCAGAGCCAAAGCGCCCCAAAACAGGCAGTACAATAAGTTGATGCGTCCGTTCAGGTTGAAGGGGTACCCGGAATAATCCCAGCTGACCGTGCCCAGAATGGTCTCCTGCAACCAGCTGCAGAAGTACTCAAAGGCGCCGCCCAGTACCGAGCCACCCACAAAGATCCAGCGGTCGCTCTTGCCGATGAAGGGGCGCAGGCAGATGGTCAGCAGTACCGCCCCGATGCCGTAGATCAGGTTGAATGGTCCCCACACCAGTCCCGTGCGCTGACTCAAATGTCCGGACACCACCCAGCAGAAAACGGTCTCAATGACAACGCCCAGAAAACAGCATAAAAAGAACATCCAGAACAGTTTGTAAAAATTCATTCCGTGGGCAAAATGCCCCGGCACACCGGCCAGATCCCGGGCAATTTCCGCGTCGTGCCGAGCTTGGCGCTGAAGAGCGCGCTGTTCCTGTTGGTCAAGCTGCTCCAGCTTTTTCTGAAGGCGTTTGCGCCGAATCTCGTATCGCTCTTGTGTCGTCATGGATGTTTCTCCTTTGTGAAAAATGAATGGCGAACCGATAAAAAGAGTACGTACTTAAAGTGCGGAATAGACCACCTGACCATTGACAACCGTCGCTGCGGCTTCACCGCCTACGGTGCACAGAGGATCGGCTGTCCAGATGACGATATCGCCGTCCTTGCCCGGCTCCAGGCTGCCAACCCGGTCAGCCACGCCCAGCTCTGTGGCCGGGGTGATGGTGATGGCACGCCAGGCCACTTCCTTGTCCAGTCCGGCGTTGACCGCCAGTCCGGCGCACATGGGCAGATACTGCAAAGGAATGACAGGCGCGTCGGTGATAATGCTCACGCTGACGCCGGCTGCGTACAGGTCCGCCGGGGTTTTGAAGCTCTTGTTTACAAGCTCGATCTTGCTTTTGCTGCCCAGTGTGGGACCCACAAAAGCGGGCAGACCCTCTTTGCCCAGCTCGTCCGCAATCAGCGAGCCGTCGGTGCAGTGGTCCAGCGTCATTTTGACGCCGAATTCCCGGGCAATACGCACCGCCGTGAGAATGTCGTCTGCCCGGTGAGCGTGCGCCTTCAGAGGAATCTCACCGTTGATCACGGGGATCATTGCTTCCAGCTTCATATCAAAAGCGGGGTCTTTGCCGGCTGCTTTGTCGTCCCGGTAGCGGCGTGCCTTGAACAGGATTTCACGCAGCAGTGCGGCGGTGCCCATACGGGTCATGGGCGCTTTTTTGGAGGCGGAACCATAGCAGATCTTGGGGTTTTCGCCAAAGGCGCACTTCATGGCTGCGGGTTCCTTTACGATCATGTTGTCCACGCGCTTGCCGGCAAGCTTGATCACCACAAAGGTGCCGCCCACCACGTTGGCGCTGCCCGGGCCGGTGCAGGCGCAGGTCACGCCTCCGCGCAGCGCCAGACCGAAGGCTTCATCCTGGGGATTGATGGAATCGATGGCGCGCAGCTGCGGGGTCAGAGGATCCACAATCTCGTTGCAGTCTTCTCCTTCCCAGCCCATGCCTTCATTGTCCAGGCCGATGTGGCAGTGTGCGTCCACACAGCCGGGGGTCACCAGACGGCCGCCGGCGTCAATTACCTGTGCGCCTTCGGGCGCGTCCAGATGCTCAGCGACAGCGGAAATTTTTCCGTTGTCATCCACCAGCACGCAGCCGTTGGCCAGGTCCGGACCGGCCATGGTCTTGATATGCCCGTTTTTGATCAGTAACATACATTTCCCTCCTATAAAATGGCCGCAGTGCGCGGCTCATGATTGCAAAGTGCCGTAAAACAAAAAAATCAGGTACCCAACGGGTACCTGACCTGGTGCGGATGAAGGGACTTGAACCCATATGAAGTTGCCCTCACTAGAACCTGAATCTAGCGCGTCTGCCAATTCCGCCACATCCGCATATTTACCGCAGGGGATTTACCCTGCTTGAATAGGATACCATTCCCAGCGCGAAAAGTCAAGAGTATTTTTCGGTAAAATGCTTGTTTTTTGTCAAAGAAACAGAAAAACGGCCCGAAAATCCAACTCAATCCAGCGGAGTCAGCTCCAATCGGTCTTTCTGTGTGACGAGACGCAGCACACGGCAGGGATTTCCCACGGCCACAACGCCGGCAGGAATGTCATGGGTCACCACGCTGCCCGCACCGATCACACTGCCCGCGCCGATGGTCACGCCACCGCACACCACGGCATTGGCGCCGATCCATACATTTTCTTCCAGCGTGATAGGGGCAGAGGTGCCGATGCCCTGGCTTCGCTGTTCAGCGTCCAGCGAATGGCCGGAACAGGCCAGAACAACTCCCGGCGCAAGAAAAGCGCCCGCTCCGATGTGTACGGGTGACGTGTCCAGAATGACACAGTTGTAATTGAAAATGGCCAGCCCGTGAGTGTGAATGTTGAATCCGTAATCGCAGTGGAACGAAGGTTCCGCAAAGGTGAGGGGATGGCAGGTGCCAAACAGCGCACGCAAAAGCTGAGCACGCTTTTCTTCTTCGAAGGGGGCGGTTTGGTTAAACTGCCAGCAAAGGGTTTTGGCTTTTTTCTGCAGGTCGGCCGGCATGTCCCGGTGGTCTGAACAGTAGGCCTCATTGCGCTGCATGCGCTCCAGCATTGTCATGTTTTTTCCTCTTTTCTGATGATTCAGTCCGCAGAACCGTGATTTTTATTGTAACACACTCACAAATGAAATCTCAATCACCCCTGCTTTGCCGATGGCGTACATTGGAGAGAAAGGAGGTGGTAACGTGAAACACAAATTTTTGCTGTCGATCGGCTTCGGGGTTTTATGGCTGGGTGGGTCGGCGTATTTTTCGTACTTTTGGGCCACGGAAACCGCACAGGTGCTGCCCCCACTTTATGTGTGGTGGGCCATCATAGGAATTGCACTGCTGCCCGGATTTCTCATGAGTGCCATGTTCTTTTCCAACTTGCTCCACTGGCGCTTGCGGCAGTATCCGGACACAGACCGCGCCACGACCATTCTGATGTGCGCACACAATGAAGAAGAATCCATTGACGGTGCCATCCGCGCGGTGGTGGAACAGCAGTACCCCGGCGATATCCGGCTTCTTGTGATTGACAATGCGTCTACAGACGGGACCCGCGAAAAAACAATGGAATGGGTGCGCCGTTCCGGCGCCCACCGGGTTGTGGAATATCTTTTTTGTCCGCAGCTGGGCAAGGCAAATGCGCTCAATTTCGGTCTGGAACACGTGCACACACCCTATTTTCTCACAGTGGATGCGGATACTTATCTGGAACAGAGAGCGGTTCAAAAGATTATGAACCATATCGTTGATACGCAAAGCGTCTGTGTGGCGGGAAATCTGTTTGTTCAGAATGCAAAAAGTTCGCTGGCTGCCCGAATGCAGAATTACGACTATTTGCTCAGCATTGCGGCGGTCAAACGCTTCCAGGGAAGCTATTGCTCCACACTGGTGGCACAGGGGGCATTCAGCGCCTACCGGACCGAAGTCGTGCGCGAAACAGGCGGCTGGCAGAATGTGCTGGGGGAAGACATTGTGCTGACTTACGCGTTGCTTCAGCAGGGCCTCGCCTCATCTTACGAGCCGGCGGCCGTGGGTTACACCCGTGTCCCGCAGACCTGCAACGAACTGTACAATCAGCGAAAACGATGGGCCGTCGGTATGTTGGAAGGATTGTCTTCGGTACCTCCCTGGCAGCAGGGAAGTGCTTATTCCCGCTACTTTACAACGGTCAATTTGTGGGTCATTTATCTGGACCTGGCTTTCCTGTTCGGGCTTTTGCCGGGTGTGGCTCTGGCTTTGTGCGGTTATTATTATTTGGCGGGATGTTTGACGGTTTTCACGGCGGCGGTGGGGGGCGTTTTCTTTCTGAGTACCTACCTTTACCAGAAAAAATTAGGCATTCCCTTTCAGAATGACCTGTTGGGTTTCGTGTGCTTTTTATTCCTGTTTCAAGCGGTGCAAAGCACTGCCGCTTTGCAAGGCTATCTGACCTGGCTTTTGCACGGAAAGGAGGAATGGAGTTGAAACGGAGAAATTTGGTGTTTTGCGCTGTGGTATGCGCTGCCATTTTGTGTATCGCCGCCTTTCTGCTGGCAGATATCCATCGCAACGAAAACGCCGAGGGCGGGCAGAGCTTATCCGCGACAGTTCAGGCATAAAGAGGCCCCGGATGATGTGCATCGTCCGGGGCTGGGTTTATTTTGTCTGGGCAAAATGCCAGGCCTCTGCGGCCCACGCCAGAAGTTCTGCATTTACCTCTTCGGGAGCAGTGAGAAAGATGTGGTGCGTCCACCGGCCGGGGTAAGGCTCCACCGCTACGGCAACGCGCGGCGAGTCCAGCCGGCGGGCAAGGTCCAGCGTGAACACCAGGCAATGCTCGGGCCAGTCTTTTTTGCGGCGGATGGGCAGGGAGGCGGCTGCAAAAAGATGGCGGCCGTAAAAACTGATCTGGCTTTTCTGCACTTTCACACGTGCATCGGGAAAGGCTTTTCCCAACTGGTCGAACAACGCTTGATAAAGCGACCATTCCAGAGGATGCCCGTCAAAGAACAACAGAACGTCCTGTTCGTAATAAATGGGAATGTCCATGCAAACTGCCTCCTCAAATAGAATCCGTCATCTGGCAAATCAGCACATAGCGGTTTTGATTATTGCTGGAGGTACAAGTCAGCAGTGCCACGAGCGGAGCGTTTTCGTCCCGTTGCACGGCGCTGGAAAAGGTGGTGTGTGCAGCGGCATAGTCTATCAGCTGCTCCCGGTTTTCTGCCTTTTCAAAACCCCGGTCCGTCCACTCCTGCGCCGGAATGGAAAATCCGTACAGAACCTGGAGAGAGGATGTGCCCCGTTCTGTTTCCATCAGGAAGACGGGATGTTCATCGTACCAGCTCTGTTCCCGATAATTCTCCAGACAGGCGAACATGGACCCATCGTTCATGTTGTGTCCGTAAATCAAGGAGAGCTCTCCCGAAAAATCCGAAGCGCTGCGATAGTCCAGAAACAGCGATCCTCCCAGATTCCATTGCCCGTCAGGCAGACGCCGCAGATAATAGTCGTTATCATCGGCCTGCATCACCGGATAGTCGATTTCCGTTTCCTCACAATACAGCCAGCCCACTGCCTGTGGATACTGTCGCTGAAGCGCGTCAAAATCAACCAGTGCCGTTTCCTCGGTCAAAGCGGATTTCGGTGCCTGTGAAGGGGCCACCTGATTGCGAATGGCCTCGTAACCGGCTTCGCCTTTGTGATATTGAAAAAGCGTGTATCCGATTTTTCCTGCGCTGAACAGGAATACAGCCGCGAGCAGCAGTTCTGCTGCCCGAAGCCCGAAACCGGATTTGCGGCGTTTTGTCTTCATGGCATCCTCCCGTTCGGTTTGTCCTGAGTTCAGTCTAACACAGGGGAAATCGGTCTGCAATCCCTTTGCCTTTGCTAATGTGCGATAAAGAAGTAATAGAAGTGTAAAAAATTTTGCCGTTCCTATCCGGCACTTAGGGCTGTGTCGGATAGGTCAGGCGTTAGGCTTCCGGCAAGTCTATCTTGCCGACAAAGCTGTAATAAATCTCAATGTCCTGCCTGCGGGTGCCGTTCTCGTCATAGCTGCACTCATGCACGACGATTTTCTCAATCATTTCCCGCAAGAGGGTGGGGGTCAATTCTTCAAAAGCAAGGTGCTTTCTCACAATCCCCATGAATTTCTCGGCGTTGACGGTGGCGGCCTGCGACTTGGAAAGTTCCTCCTGCAAAGCGGCAGCCCGGTCTTTCAGTTCCCGCTGCTCCTGCTCATAGTCCGCCGACAGCTCCATGAAACGCTCGTCGCTGATTTTGCCGCTTACATTGTCCTCATACAGCCGCTTGATAATGCGGTTCACTTCGGCAATGCGTGTCTGGGCCTGTTCAAGCTGCTTCGTGGCTGCGGCGGTCTTTCTCTTGCCGCCGATTTCGTTCTGCTGGATGAGCAGCTTTACAAAGCGGCTCTCATGCCTGGCGGCGTATTCCGTCACTTGCCGGAGATTGGAAAGCACGCCCGCCGTCAAAAGGTCGGTGCGGATAAAGTGTGCCGTACAGTCACGGGTACGCTTCTTGTAGCTGCCGCAGATATAACAGTCCTGCTTGCGGTTCTTGTTCTGATACCGCTGCTGATACAGCACATGGCCGCAGTCGGCGCAGAACAGCATACCAGAGAACAGCCCCACTTCATCATAGCGGTTCGGGCGTTTTCGCTGCTTGCGTAACTCCTGCACACGCTCCCATGTTTCCGTGTCGATAATCGGCT
>ERZ894220.667-NODE-667-length-21281-cov-7.82667_pt1 | contig 21281 bp, 20 predicted proteins | sample MGYA00380292_ERZ894220 | MGnify/ENA primary metagenome ERZ894220 (study PRJEB32331, sample SAMN06328446) | human gut metagenome | biome: human gut microbiome; feature: stool | host: Homo sapiens | collected 2014-12-05 ... | reverse complement strand
GTCATGTTCGGAAACAGCGCATAGTTCTGAAAAAGATAACCGACCTTCCTTTTTTGCGGCTTAAGAAAAATCTTTTTTCCGGCATCAAAAAGGGTAACTCCATCAATCACGATCCGCCCTTTTTCCGGTCTTTCGATCCCGGCAATACTTTTCAAGGTCAGGCTTTTCCCACATCCGGAAGCGCCTAGGATTCCGATCCGCTTTTTTTCACTTTTAAAGGCAACATCCAGCCTGAATTCTCCATACTGTTTTTTTATCTCAAGTTCTACCATTGCTTTGTATGTTTCATTCCCTTTCCAAATGCCAGATTCATAAGTACTACTATTCCGAATGCAATCAGGATTACAATTCCGACCCACACGCCTGCCGTCTGATAATCTCCGTCCTGGATGACCATTGCAATCCTCTGGGAAATGGTTGCCGTCTTTCCGGGAATATTGCCCGCAAGCATGGAGGTCGCACCGTATTCTCCAAGTGCTCTTGCAAATGCAAGAATTGTACCGGATGCAACTCCAGGACCTGCCGCCGGCATGATCACCCTCCAGAAAATCTTCCACTCCGGCATACCGAGCGTCTGCGCCGCATAGATCAGGTTCACATCCACCTGTTCAAATGCTGCTCTTGCATTCCGGTACATCAGTGGAAATGCAATCACAGTTGCCGCGATCACGCATCCTGCCCAGGACTGTACGATCTTGATATCAAATGTCGTATAAAGATACGATCCAACGGTTCTTCTCGTACTGAAAATGAGCAGCAGGAAAAATCCTGCAACCGTCGGCGGGAGCACCAGCGGCAGTGTCAGAATTCCATCCAGCACTGCCCTGAGGCCCGTCTTCGCTTTCAGCACCTTTCTTGCTGCCCATATTCCCAGGAAGAATGACACGATCGTTGCTGCGATTCCTGTTTTGATTGAAATGAAAAGCGGACTCCAGTCAAGCCCTGCAAGGATCTGTCTTATTTCTTCCATATCGTTCCTCTTTTACTCTACGTTTGTATCGAAATAGTAGCTGTCAAAGATCTTCTTTGTGTCATCGGATGTTACATATGCAAGGAAATCATCGGCTGCTTTTTTCTTTGCATCATCTGCCTCTTTATTTTCTACACGGCAGATCGGGTAAATCACGTTACCTGTCAGATCATAGCTTACTGTCTGAAGGATCTTGATCTGATCCTCGTATCCGTATATATCTGAATAATAAGTTGTTCCAACTTCGCATGCACCCTCTGTAACTGCGATCAACACCTTGCTTACATTTGCCTGCTCACTGATCTCTGCTCCACCAAGAGCTTCAGAAACCTGTTCTGTTGTAATGGTAGACGCATCGTCTGCTTTGTCCAGAATTCCGAGATTCATCAACGCCTGACGGGTGTATTTTCCAACTGGTACACTTCCGCCTGCAAGTGCAATGCTCTTTGCCTCATTTAAGTTTTCAAGCCCGGTTACTGCTGTACCACTGTCCTTTAATGTGATAACAACTACCTGATTGTTCACTACATTATGGCGGGTTCCTTCTACTACCAGTCCGTCAGCCTCAAGCTGATCCATCTGTTTCTGTGCTGCGGAAAAGAACAGGTCACACTCATATCCTTCTTCGATCTGTGTCAGCAGAGTTCCTGAGCTGTCTGCATTGTAGACGATCTTCACATTCGGATGCTCTTTTTCATAACGCTCTGCAATATCTGTCATTGCCGTATTCAGGCTGGCTGCGATAAATACCTGAAGCTCTACATCCTCTTCTTTGTCAGCCTTAGTTTCTGTCTTTTTATCTTCTGTTTTTGTGTCGGTCTTTTTACCGCCACATGCAGCAAGTGATGCTGTCATCAGCAGAACCAGACCTGCTGCCACTGTTTTCTTAAATAAGTTATTCTTTCTTATAATTTTAATATCCTCCCTTTCCAAATCCACAGTTTGGGAACGTACACACCGGACAGGACAGACAAAGTCCTCCCTGTCCAAGAAGCTGGAAATCTTTTTCATGCATCTTTTCATCACACATAATCCTCGGAAGAACCAGATCAAAAATCGTGCGTTTTGCATACATCACGCATCCCGGAAGACCCATGACCGGAATCTGTCTGCCTTCTTTTTCACAATAAGCAAGCATAAACATGGCTCCCGGAAGAACCGGTGCCCCATAAGTCACCACTTCCGTACAGGCATTTTTGATCGCAAGCGGAGTCCTGTCATCCGGATCCACACTCATTCCGCCGGTACAGACGATCAGGTCAAAACCATCCTCGATCAGAGTCTGGATTGCCTCTGTGATCATCTCATGATCATCATTGCACTGGATCTGCTTCACCTCTGTAACGCCACATTCTTTCAGTTTGTCGATCACAACCGGAGTAAATTTATCCTCGATCCGGTGATAATACACTTCGCTTCCCGTCGTTACGATTCCCGCTTTTTTCTTCTGATACGGAAGGATCTGGAAAATCGGTTCTTTTCCTGCCACTTCACAGGCTTTCTGCATCTTTTCTTCTTCGATCACAAGCGGAATGATCCTTGTTCCTGCAATCTTATCTCCGGTTTTCACCGGAAAATTTCCATGTCTGGAGGCGATCATCATCTCACCGAGACTGTTCACCGCATTCAGCTTTTCGGTATTGATCTTCAATACTCCTTCACAATCGGCGATCAGTTCGATCTTTCCTTCCTTCACCCCGGAAGGATGCATATGCTCACCCTGACAGATCTGACGCAAGATCTCAGCTGCCTCATTTTCATGAAGCATGCCTTCCTGTTTTTCCCAGATATAAAGATTCTCTTTTCCCACAGATAAAAGTACCGGAATGTCTTCTTCGGTAACAATATGCCCCTTCCGGAAAACCGCATCCTTTACAACTCCCGGAATGATCTGTGTAATGTCATGGCACAGCACCTGCCCCACTGCATCTTCTGTTCTTACCAGTTTCATTTTTTGTTCCTCACTTTATATGGATTATGGCATAAAAATACCTGCCGTCACTGCGGCAGGTATTCTGCCCAAACCTTTTTATATTTTATCATAAAAAGGATGGGTAAATAAGTTGTCCAGACAACTTTTTATTTCGTTTTATAAACAAAATCGATTGCTTCCGCAACTCCGTTTCCGATCTTTCGTGCTTTATCCGAAATCGTATAACAAAGTTTTTCCTCTATCCTTGCATCCACATCTCCGATCTTCAGCCCTTTTTTGACCGGTGCACCTTCCTGGAGCATCCCACGGACAATCCCGCGGAGTCTCGCATATACGGGTTCATCTCCGCACCTTGCAACAATCTGCCCCTTTTCCACCACATCACCTATTCTCGCGACCGGATGCATGATTCCGTCTGCGGATGCCTTTAAAAGGCGTTCCACCGTATAGCCGGCAATATTTCCCGGAATTCCGGTGTTGGGGATTGCACTTCCCTCACGGATCACCTCACCCAGATGCTCACCTCTCTGTGTTTCGATCACAAAATGGCAGTCTCCGGCTGCCGTAAAGCCCGGTCCGATACCTATAACAAGAGGAGCGTCACTGATCCGGGTCCCAAGATTCTTTTTTGCCATGATCCCGTCAACCAGTACATCCGGCAGATATTCTTTCCGCACTTCTGCTTTTTCATCCACCATAACAGCAATTTTCCGCGTTGCCATAATTCTTTCTGCTTCTTCAAAATTTCCGGCAAGAACTGCTTCCATTCCTTCTACCACTGCATGTTCTTCGTACACCGCTCTTGAAAATGCCACCTCACGCCTGACGGTGAGTGGAATGGCAACATCCGTCATCAGGATCTGATATCCTCTTTCCCACAGCTCTGCTGCAATTCCCGTGGCAAGATCCCCGGCTCCTCTTATCAGGATCTTCATTTACTCTTCTTTCTCCTTTGGTAAAACCAGATTCAGGAACACTGCAACCAGAGTAGACAGTGCAACCGGTGATTTACCGAAAATGGTTGTTACCCATGCAGGAAGCTGTGCAAGTGCTGCATTTGCCTGTGTCACACCCATTCCGAGTGCAATGGCAAGTCCTACGATGGATGTATTTCTATAATTCATCTTTGAATTATTGATCAGTTTGATACCCGTCATGGAAATCATTGCAAATACAGAGATTGTTGCGCCTCCAAGCACACATGACGGAATAGTCAGAAGAATGTAGGCGATCTTTGGCATGATTCCTGCAACCAGCATGATCATCGCTGCAATTCCAAACACTCTCTTTGCCACTACTTTCGTAGAGCTTACGATTCCGACATTCTGACTGTAGGTCGCTGTCGGGAGTCCACTGAAAAATGCGCAGACAATATTGCTGACTCCATAACCAATGATACCACCGCTTAATTCCTCATCCGTCGGCATACGGTCCATTCCTCCGGTCGTCGTTGCTGAAAAGTCTCCGATTGCCTGAATGGAGCTGATTGCAAACAATACCGCAATCGCAACACATGAGGATGGCTCGAATTTAATTCCGAAATGCATCGGCTGTGGGAACTGTACCCATTTTGCCGTTAATACGGAAGAAAAATCCACCATTCCAAAGCCAAGCGCAACTACATATCCAACTATGATTCCGATCAGAACGGAAGAAAGCTTTAAAAAGCCCTTTCCAAAATGATTCAATCCTGTTACGACTGCCAGAGTGATGATCGCAACAAGCCAGTTCTGCCATGAACCATAATCCGCACTTCCTGTTCCACCTGCCATATAATTGACCGCGGTCGGATACAGCGAAAGTCCGATTGCAAATACAACCGTTCCCGTAACCAGCGGCGGGAAAAGATGACGGATCTGTTTGATAAATATTCCTACAATGATCGCAACAATACCACCCACGATCTGTGCACCAAGTATTGTTCCAACATCTGCATCCTGTGCAATGGACTGCATGATCGGCACATACGCAAAGCTGATTCCCATAATAACCGGAAGCCCGGCTCCTATCTGATAAGACTTAAATTTGATAAACGGAAAAAGCTGAATGAATGTCGAAATCGCTGACATTGCAAGAGATGCCTGAATCAGGACAACCGTGTCTGATTCTGAAAGTCCGGACACACCGGCAAGAATGATCGCCGGCGCAACACAGCCAATGATCATCGCCACTACATGCTGGAATGCCAGCGGAAGTGCCTGACCAAAGGATGGTTTTCCGTTAAGGTTAAATAGTTCCTGTGAAGTATTACTATTCTTCGTACTCACTTTTTTGCCTCCTTCTCTACCCACTTACAACTTTCGTTGTCAAAGCTATCGTATCTATGATAGCACGATTGGTTTTCAATGACAATTCGGCAATGTTCCATTTTTCAACACAGAATTGCTTTATTTTTCCAAAATATTAACGAAACGATGTGATCCGTACTTTTTCACCAAAATCCCGTTCCACTTTTAAGGCGATTCTCTCTGCCATTTTCAGACGTTTTTCGTCATCTGCTTTGTTTAGTACAATATAGAAATCCATTTCCGGCAGGACATTCTTTTTCCCGCCTTTTGCCGAAACAGCCAGCCTTGCCAGATCTTCCTCCGTCAGAATCTCTTCCACAGCTTTTTCAAGCACCTGCGCCACAAGCTCGGGCCGGAAACAGCAGTCTTTTATCCTTTGTCCGATGGCATCGAGTCCATATACAGAAAGGACCATCTGGATCTGCTTTGGAATAACCGGTTCCTTCTCCCCCGGCACTTTCGCCGGAAGCATCCGTGCTCCATCTGCTTCCACAAGAACCGGCGCAGGAAGCTCCCAGATCTTTTCCATTACCGGTACAGAGAGGCTTTTGATCCTGCCGTTTCCTGCATCCAGACCGGCGATCACCATGCCTTCTCTTTTACGCACTTCCAGAATTTTTCCGATGGAATCCCCCATTACAAAATAAGGGGCAGTCTCTTTTTTCATATGTGTTGTAGTCACCAGGACCGGGAGGGCATCCTTCTCTTTGTATTCAGCAAGCAGCTGTTTCAAAAGAGAAGTCTTACCTCCCGCACCCACAGCAGCAATTCTCGGTACCATCTGCTCCGTAACTCCAAGTGCCATAAGCAGAGACTCTTTCTTTTGAAGCTTTCCATTTTCGATGACATATACATGGAAAGTTTTCTCTCTGCTTCCTTCTGTTACCTGCATTTTTTCTATTTCCGGCATATAATCAATATCTTCCAGCTCTTTTTCCCGGCTCACCTCGTAAAATACTGCTTTTTCCCGGTATCTGCGGAACACCTTTCTTCCTCCTGCATCTCCTTCCAGTTCCAGAAGTTCTTTCCCGTACTTTGCCGGAAACCAGACCGGATTGCCTTCGTGTCCATTCCAGGTCACACATCCCGGTACAGCTTTTGCCTCCCGTTCCATCTTTTCCAGAAATCCTTCCACGCTTTCTTCTGTAAAATAAGGCTGATCCGCCACAAAAAATGCATAAGCATCAGCATCTCCTGCCGCACGGATTCCTGCTTTTACCGAATAGGATGCTCCTTTATAGCTGTCTTTTGAAATCACTGTTTTTACCGGGAAACCTTTACTTTGCTGCTCGGTTTCCTGAAATGCTTTTATCTGATGCTCAATCTCCGGATACTGTGTTACCACAATCACTTCCCATTCCGGATGCCTTTGACAGACTTTTACCAGACGGTCGAATAAATAGCGGAACATCGGCTTTTCATCCAGCAGATAAAGCAGTTTGTTCTCTGCTTCTGATTGTGACGGTTCTGTATTTTGCATCCTTTGGCTGTTAAAACGGCGGCTGTTTCCAGCCGCCAGATAAATCAGTTTAATTTTCATTTTCCATAATTCCCATTGCAATCTGTTCACTTGTGATCGGGAGTTCACGGAACCACAGACCTGTTGCATTTGCGATTGCATGCGTCAGTGCCGGAGCCGGTGTATTGATGACGATTTCACCAATCGATTTTGCACCAAACGGTCCGGTCGGCTCATAGCTGCTCTCAAATTCCACATGCAGATTTCCCATATCCATCCGGGTAGGAATCTTGTACTGCATAAATGAATTGTTCAGAAGCTGTCCTTTTTCCGTGTACTGGATATTCTCATAAAGAGTCATGCCGATTCCCTGCACGATTCCGCCTTCCGCCTGTACCCTCGCAAGATTCGGGTTAATAACAGTTCCGCAGTCAACCACTGCATAGTAATCCAGGATCTCGACATGTCCGGTCTCCGGATCCAGTTCGATCTCAACAGCGCCTGCCATATAAGGCGGCGGAGATACCGGCGAGCTGTGGCTTTCTGTTACCTGCAGCGCAATATCACTTCCACACATTGCCCCTGCTCCGATTGCCGCAAGTGTCACCTCTTCTCCGGTCTTATCGCTTCTTGCAATGTGTCCATCGAAATCAACCTCATCCACTTCGCATTTCAGCATCTTCGCTGCCTGTCTGACGATCCGCTTTTTCAGCTCCTCGCTGGCTCTTGTCACCGCCATACCGGTCACATAAGTCGTACTTGATGCATAAGAGCCTGAATCATACGGCGAAGTATCGGTATCCGCACCTGATACTGCAATATCATCCAGATCACAGTCCAGACATTCTGCTGCCATCTGTGCCAGAATCGTATCACACCCGGTTCCCATGTCCGCTGCCGCGATTGACATATTGTAGACACCATCCTCGCCCAGTTTGATCGTCGCAGATCCCACATCTACATTGGAAATGCAGGACCCCTGCATGGCAAGTGCTACTCCGACGCTGCGGATCTTGCCATCCGGCATAACTTTTCTTGGATACTTTTCGTCCCATCCGGACATTTCTTTTACTCTCGCAAGGCATTTATCAAGTGCACAGCTGTTCGCTGTCTCCCCATAATATGCCGGCATGAACTGTCCTTCTTTTACCATATTTTTCATACGGATCTCCATTGGATCCATACCAAGTTTTTCTGCCAGTTCGTTAACAGATGTCTCGACCGCAAAAATTCCCTGAGTAGCTCCATATCCACGATAAGCTCCGGCTGACATCCGGTTCGTATAAACTACATCGTAACGGAACCGATAGGCCTCTGCCGAACCGTAAAGCGGAATCGCCTTATGTCCGGAAAGTCCGACCGTTGTCGGTCCATGTTCCCCGTATGCTCCTGTGTTAGAAAGTGTATACAGATCAATTGCACGGATATTTCCCTCTTTATCCGCTCCCATACGGACTGTCACTGCCATATCATGACGCGGTGAGGACGCAATCTGGGACTCTTCTCTTGTAAATACAATTTTCGACGGTTTACCGGTCTTCCAGGTAACAAATGCCGGATATACCTCACATACTGCCGACTGCTTTGCACCAAATCCACCACCGATCCTCGGCTTGAATGCACGGATCTTAGATTTCGGGATGCCAAGTGCATTGGAAACAATACGGCGCACATGGTAAACGATCTGCGTAGAACTCATCACATTCAGTCTTCCATACATATCCATAAAACAGACCGTCTGAAATGTTTCCATCATTGCCTGCTGCGCAGCTCTTACATGATAGGTGTGCTCCACAACCACATCACATTCAGCAAGTACTTTTTCCACATCTCCGTTGCCGTCTTCTGCCTGCGCACAGAGATTCCTCTTATTATCCGCTCCTACCGGGCACAGTGCCTTCCAGCTGTCCTCCGGATGCACCAGAACCGGACCATCCAGTGCTTCCTCCGGATCCAGTACTGCCGGAAGGACCTCGTATTTGACCTTGATCATCTTCATCGCACGTTCCACACACGCTTCATTTTCTCCGGCAATGATCGCCACCGGATCTCCCACAAAACGCACATGCTGATCCAGGATCAGCCGGTCATACGGACTTGGCTCCGGCCAGGTCTGACCTGCAGTTGTAAAGCGATGCTGCGGTACATCCTTCCAGGTATAAATTGCTTCGATTCCCGGCACGCGCATTGCCACATCTGTCTTGATCTCCCGGATCATTGCATTGGCATGCGGACTTCTCAGAAGCTTAACGATCAGGCATTCCTTCGGCGCCAGATCATTTGTATATACCGGCTTTCCAGTCACCAACGCCATCGCATCTTTTTTTACAAATGGTACTCCTACTGCTTTCATCTGGCTCCTCCTTTTCTTTTGTACTCCAGAAAATCATGGATCCCCCTGAGCTGCCCTTCATATCCCGAACAACGGCAGAGATTTCCCGCAAGATACTCCCGGATCTCGTCATCGCTTGGATCCGGATTCTCACGGAAAAGTGCGATTGCATTCATGATCATACCCGGATTACAGAATCCGCACTGCTCCGCCCCCTGTCCTGCGATAAAAGAACCAAATTCTTCTGCTTCCTCCTGCAGTCCTTCAAGCGTATCTACCTTGTGCCCGTCTGCTCTTGCAGCAAGCACGGAACAGGAAAGTACCGGCTTCTCATCTAAAAATACGGTACAAAGTCCACAGTTGGAAGTCTCACAGCCACGCTTTACGCTGTAACATCCATGATTTCTCACGAAATCGATCAGAAGCAGATCATCTGCGATCTCTTCTGTAATCTTTTTTCCATTCAGTGTCAGACTAATCTGCATTCTTTTCACCTCCGTCTGTAATTTTCTCTAACGCTCTGCGGATCAGAACCTCTGCAAGATGGGTACGATACGCTGCACTTCCACGCATATTGCTTCCCATCGGCACCTGATCTGCAAGCTCTTTTGCAAATATTTTCAGATCTGTGCATGCATCCAGCTGTTCTGCCGGAATGTGAAGACAGACTGCTTTCATCGGTCTTGCCCCAACTGCCACCTTCAGTTCATCTCCATAACGGTCAGCAGCAACCGCCAGTACCGGAAAATCTGTCTTGGTATTGCGGTGTGACTGATAGCTTCCCTTTCCCGGTGTTTTCTTTACGATCACACGAACAAGGATATCATTGTCTCTCTCCATCTTTGCAAACTCTTCCAGAGAAATGATTCCACCTTTATAAAGTTCTACTTCTGTATCCAGTGCGAGGAAACAGGTCAGTACATCCGAAAATCCAAACCGTCCGAAAATACTTCCGCCGATCGTCGCAAGATTCCGGAACTGTACACCGACAATACTTCTCACACTTTCTCTGACCATATTGCAGCTCAGTTCATTTAATCCTTCATGTAACTCCAGATCACGCAGGGATACCATACAGCCTATCTTCCATGCATCCTCCGTCTCCTCAATCTGGTCCAGTCCAAGTCCGGACAGATCAATCGCAGTCTGGATCTGTGCGGTACTCATTTTCAGCCAGAGCATTCCGCCAATGATCCGGTTCGTCTTTTTCTGGTTCAGCTCATATGCCTGCTCCAGACTCTCTGCTTTCACATATTGTTTTATCTTCAGCATCGTCCCTATCCTTTCTATTCTCTGTTCCTGCTAAATCCAAGATGGGTATAGGCAAGATCTGTCACAACCCTTCCTCTTGGAGTTCTCTGTAAAAATCCATTCTTCAGAAGATACGGCTCATAGACATCTTCTACGGTTCCTGAATCTTCCCCGATCGCTGCCGCAAGGGTATCCAGTCCCACCGGACCACCCTGAAATTTCTCGATCATTGTCGTCAAGAGATTACGGTCTACGTGGTCGAGTCCAAGCCTGTCCACATCCAGAAGATCCAGTGCCTGTCTTGCCACCTCTTCGGTGATCACCCCATCGTATTTGACCTGTGCAAAATCCCGGACTCTCTTCAAAAGCCGGTTGGCAAGTCTCGGTGTTCCTCTGGAACGTCTCGCCATCTCAAGAGCTCCCTTTTCATCAATCTCCACATCCAGCACGCCTGCTGAACGGATGATGATGGTCTGCAGTTCTTTTTCCGTATAAAATTCCAGGCGGCTCACAACCCCGAAACGATCTCGGAGCGGAGCTGTCAGCATTCCGGCGCGGGTGGTTGCTCCTACCAGTGTAAAATGTGGCAGATCCAGACGGATCGATCTTGCCGAAGCACCTTTCCCGATCATAATATCGATCACAAAATCTTCCATCGCCGGATAAAGTACTTCTTCCACCTGTCGGTTCAGCCGGTGGATCTCATCCACAAAAAGCACATCTCCCTCCTGCAGATTGTTGAGGATCGCCGCCATCTCACCTGGTTTCTCGATCGCAGGTCCCGACGTGATCTTGATATTTACGCCCATTTCATTCGCAATGATCCCGGCGAGGGTTGTCTTTCCAAGTCCCGGCGGACCGTAAAACAGCACATGATCCAGCGCCTCTCCTCTGCTTTTTGCCGCTTCTATATAAATCTTAAGCGTCTCTTTTGCCTTCGCCTGTCCAATATAATCTTCCAGAAGCTGGGGCCTTAAATGACTCTCAATTTTTACATCCTCTTCCAGATTCTCTGTGGTAATAATTCTTCTTCCCATCCTAGTCCTCTTATATCAAATATTTGAGTGCGCCCTTTAGCAGATCTTCCACTGTCGTGCTCTCATCCATTTCCACTTTTCGTACTGCCTGCAGCGCTTCTGTACTTCCATAGCCAAGTGCTGTAAGTGCCTGCACCGCATCTGCCTGAAGCCCCTGCGCATTTACTGCATCTTCGGCTGCTCCATTTGCCACCTCCACCTGGTGATCCAGTACGTCCTCAATCTTCAGCTTATCCTTCAGTTCCACGATCAGCTTCTCCGCTGTCTTCTTGCCAATACCCGGTGCTGCTGAAATTGCCTTGACGTCCTTCGACATCACGGCAAATCGAAGTTCATCCGGTGTAAGCTGGGCCAGGATTCCAAGGCCTCCTTTCGGTCCGATCCCACTGACACCGATCAGAAGCTTGAACACCGAAAGCGCATCGCGGGTTAAAAATCCATACAGCTGCATGGCATCTTCTTTCACATTCAGATAAGTATGTATCTTCACTTCACTTCCGACCGGCGGAAGCTGTCCCATCGCCTGTCCGGACATAAAAATCCCGTATCCTACACCGCCTACATCTACGATCACTTTATCTTCTTCGAGAGCTGCAAGCTCCCCTCTTATATATGAAATCATCTCTTCCTCCCATGCTATGACAATACAATGCTGCCCAGTCTTTTAAGCATCTCATTTGACACAACTCCGATAATAAATCCGGTGATCACTCCTGCGATCAGAAGCACCGGCACATAATAGGCGACGCTGAATGTCTCCACGACCAGCATCGCTACGATCAGCTGACCGACATTGTGAAAGACACCACCTGCCATGCTGACTCCGAAAACACTGAACGATCCCCTTTTTTTCAAAACCGCCATCACTGCAAGGCTTAAAAGTCCGCCTGCCAGACTGTATAAAATACTGAACAGACTGGCAAAAATAAATCCGGACAGCACGATACGTGTCACCGAAAGCAACAGGGCGTCCTTTGCACCCATCTTGTACAGTGCCACCACAACTATCAGATTCGCCAGTCCAAGCTTGACGCCCGGGATCCCGATCTGAAACGGGATCAGAGTCTCTACATAACTAAATATCAGCGCAAGGGCGGTAAATACACCAAACCACGCTGTTCTGACTGTATTTTTCTTCATATCTTAATTCGTCACCGCATCCAGTTCGGCTTCTTCTCCATCGACAATTTTCAGAACGATCTTATTCGGAAGGCAGATAATACTCTCTCCGTTCCTTGAAATTGCTTTCTGGTGTACACAGATCTGATCCGGACAGTTGGCCGCTGCCATTTTCACTTTTCCGTTCTCGATCTGGACGGTGTTCGTTCCTCCGTTGATCTTAAATGCACGCTCTTTCTTCAGATCCAGTGTCTCTACCACTTTCCCGTCAATCTGTATTTCTACAACGCCTGCGTTTTTCTGGCTTGTGAATAAATGTCCTGCAAAAAAAATGCCTGACACAGCAAGTACAAGTAAGGCAAGAATCAGATCATTCTTTTTGAAGCCGGATGCTTTCTCCTCAGGGCTCTTATTTTCTTTGTAGCTCATAGGGTTCTCCTTTTTCTTTGTTTATTCTAACACATCATTTTATCTAATGCAATCAAGTGTTCGATTGATTTTTTTCATGGGGGAACGTATAATGGGGGATAATTGGCGAATGGGACGGTCTGTGGGAAAAAATGGAATAGAGACGCCGAGGGAGGAAATGGAAGTGTGCAGCTCTCAAGTTGTGCAAACCATTCCGATGAACCTCTTAGGGCGAAAATCGTGTTCAGCAATGGCTTCCACGATTTTTGAGTTTCATCTCCATTGCACAAAATAGAGAGCTGCACACTTCCATTTCCTCCCTCGGCTGGTTATTGACTTTTTGCACAGACCTGGGATTCACAAATTTTCATTATGTTGTTTGTTGAAGGTTTATGAAAAAAATAATGCTGTGGATTACGTTTTGATAAATTTTACTGTATTGGGAAATTTTTATGTAATTAGTGTTTTAATGGTAGGAGGTTCTGCGATGAAAATAAGAAGTTGGGGATTTGGTATTTGTTTGAGTTTGTTTGGGATTTTTTGTCTGGGCGGATGTTCCGGGAGTTCGGCACAACCGGTGTCTCGGACGGTTACCGTGTTTGATACGGTGGTGACGATTACGGTTTATGATAAGGATTCGGAAGATGTGCTGGATGCTTGTGTGGCGAAGTGCGAGGATTATAATGCGCGGTTTAGCAGAACTTCGGAAGGGAGCGAGATCTATGAACTGAACCATGCAGACGGGGAGCCTGTAACGCTTTCGGATGATACGGTGGATCTCATTCAGAAAGGCGTGGAATACAGCCGCCTGGCAGAAGGAAAGTTTGATATTACAATCGCCCCGCTCAGTGACTTGTGGGATTTCAAGAATAATACGGGGACCGTTCCGGATGATGCGGCGATTCAGGAAGCGAAAAGTCATATCGGATATGAGAATGTGAAGGTTGACGGGAATACGGTTCAGCTTCTGGATCCGGAGGCGGCTATTGATCTTGGCGGAATTGCAAAGGGATATATTGCTGATCAGCTGAAGGCATATCTGAAAGAGCAGAATGTATCCCATGCGCTGATCAATCTGGGCGGAAATGTACTGGCTCTCGGCGGGAAACCGGATGGCTCGGATTATAATATCGGGATCCAGAAACCGTTTGCACAGAATGGAGAAGCGATCACCAGTGTAAAGATCAAGGATCAATCTGTGGTTTCTTCCGGGATTTATGAGCGGTATTTTAAGGTGGCTGACAAGATTTATCACCATATCTTAGATCCGAAAACCGGGTATCCTTATGAAAATGATCTGCTTGGGGTGAGTATTGTCTGTGGCTCTTCTACGGAGGCGGACGCGCTTAGTACGACCTGCTTTGCGATGGGGTTAGATGATGGATTGAAATATATCGAAGGAATCAAGGGGGCGGAGGCACTCTTTATCACGGATGATTATGAGATTCATTACTCCAGTGGGTTTCCGAAGTAAAAAAGTTGAATGATGTAGGTTGTGAGACAAATCAGAAAAAATAAATGGCATCAGATTCAGTTGTGCAAAAGTTGAATCTGGTGCCATTTATTTTTCTTATGCTTCCTGCTTCACTGTCTCTTCTCCCGGCAAAGCCCAGCGGATTTCGGCTTTGAAGAGGTCTGCTTCGGTTTCGATGTGGAAGCTTCCACCCTGGAGACCTACGAAGCTTTTTACGATTGCAAGACCAAGACCGGAGCCTTCGGTATTGCGGGATTCATCTCCGCGGACGAAGCGTTCTGTAATTTCTTCCGGATTGAAGGTGAGCTCGGTTGCGGAAATATTTTTCAGGCGGATAAATACATCTTTCTCTGTCTTTTCGATTTCCACATAAACTCTTGTTCCCGGAAGTGCATATTTTACAATGTTATTCAGAAGATTCTCAAAGATCCGGCAGGTCTTCTGACTGTCCAGACGAAGGATCACTTTTTCTTCCGGGAAAGTGGTCCTGAACTCCAAATTTTTTTCTTCAAACCTATCTTCCAGCTCAAATTTCACCTGTTTGAACAGATTGACAATATCCACATTCATCAGATTCAGGGTTACATTCTGGCTGCTTGCTTTGCTGATCTCGAATAGGTCTTCGATCAGGACTTTCAGACGCATAGATTTACGTTCCAGAATATCAATATAATCCTTTCGCTTTTCCTCATCTTTCTCGTCTTTCAACAGATTCACATAGGTTATGATCGCAGTCAGCGGTGTTTTCAGATCATGTGATACGTTTGTGATCAGTTCTGTTTTCATACGCTGGCTTTTTACTTCTTCCTTTACCGCTTTCTTAAATCCGCTCTGGATCTTCTGGATTTCATTACGGAACGGACTGAACACACCAAGATCACCTTCAATTTCTACATCCAGATTTCCATCTGCAATTTTATTGGTTGCCTCTAGAAGCAATGCATATTTTTTCCGGAGATCATTAAAATATTTTTGCAGGATCAGGAACAGGATTATAGAATATACGATCAGTCCTGCAATTCCGTAATACCAGAATGAACAGATCACCAGCAGGATCGCGAAATTGAACAGCACGATTTTCAAAATAATCTTATTATTCTTTTCCTTGAAATTGAACTGGTCCAGAGAATGATAAAATGCTTCGATTTTATTCTTGCACCAGCGGATACCGCCTCGGATTCCGTTTCCGAATCTTCTCCAGATCCTGATCAGCAGCACTCTTTTTTTCACATATTCCTTTACTCCAAGAAGCCGGATCTGGCGTACACAGCCGGATACCCAGTACATGACTGCAAAGAAAACAAACCAGACCAGAAAATCGATTGGCCACACATTTCCTTTCGCGTGCGTAATCAGTTCTCCAAGATAGCTGAAAATCAGGCTAATTCCAGTAATACCAGTCGCTATCGCAATTTCAAATGGTACATGGAAAATTTTTTCATCTCCTGTATGCAGATCTTCCTTCATCGGAATCAGCCACGCCAGAAGTGCGACCAACAATATAAGTGTCAAGATTGTATAAACCGCCTCGTTTCCCACCATCGAAGTAATCGGATATACCCGCATAACATATGCATTCAGCTTTGTTTCCGTCATCATGAAATAATAGGTTCTGTCTTTTGGCGAAATATTTTCAATCTCACTCTCATCTTCATATTCAAATATTTTTTCCGGCAGATTTGAGGTCAGGATCTTCAGAACAGCTTCCTGTTTGGTTACTTCCGTTCCCATCACCTGATCAATCTTGATTTCACCGTTTTTGTCAAACGAGATCTTAATCCCAAGAGCATAATCTGCAAGCTCGGTATCTTTCACTTTTTCCCAGGAATCTCTATTCGACCGGTATCCATCGATTACCTCTCCTTTTGCATCCTGCACCTGATAATTCATATATGCGATCTGCCGGTTAAATTTCTCATCAAATTCCGGATAATAATCATCCAGAAACTTTACGTTATATTCGTTTCCGGATTCTTTGGAATACAATACATAGCAATCCCGGATAAATGTCTTCATAAAGGACTCACTCGTCCGGTAGTTCTGTGTCAGACTGTCCTGCTCCTTTTTTGCATTCTTATAAAAAGTATTATAGTTTCCTAACACGATCACCGTCGCAAGTAAGATTACGCCTAAAATCAGGACAATCCCAAGTTTATGCCTGTTTTTCGATTTTGTATCCAACGCCCCACACCACCTTTAAATATTTTGGTTCTTTCGGGCAGCTCTCAATTTTTTCACGGATATTCCGGATATGGACCATGATCGTATCGGTATTGATCGCTTTTTCATTCCAGACACGCTCGTAAATTTCCTCTGCCGAAAAAACTCTTCCAGGACTTTTCATAAGGAGAAGCAGGATTTTGTACTCAATCGGTGTCAGGCGCACCGGCTCTCCGTCAACCGATACCTCCACCGTATCTTCATTCAGCTCCAGGCCGCCGATCACATGGATATTCTGATTTTCTTCACGGTCTCTCAACTTCTCTGCAAACATCCTGTATCTTCTGAGCTGTGAATTCACCCTTGCAAGAAGCTCCATCGGTGTAAATGGCTTCGTCACATAATCATCTGCCCCGATATTCAGCCCCATGATCTTATCCACTTCCTCTGATTTTGCTGACAACATGATCACCGGAAAATCATATTTTTCCCGAAGCTTCATCGTCATACGAATCCCATCCATACGTGGCATCATAATATCCACGATTGCCAGATGGATCTCTTCTTTCTCGATCACTTCCAGACCTTCAATCCCGTCTGCCGCCTGAAATACTTCGTATCCCTGACTTTTCAGGTAAATTTCCACACCTTCTCTGATTTCCTTGTCGTCTTCAACGACCAGTACATGATTCATTTCCATAACTGCTTTTCTCCTCTTTTTCTCATCCTTGACTATAGTCTATCTCCTAAAGCTAAAGAGAACCGGAATAGATTTCTAAAGAATTTCTTAAAAAACGAAAAAGCTTTTCAGCAAAGCACTGCTGCCCTGCCGAAAAGCCTGCCAGATACTTATTTAATAACCATAATAGCTTACTCCGCCGATCGCTGCGATGATAACAAAGAAAATCACAAGCACATAGGAAATCACCTGAAGGATCAGGGATGCTCTGCAGTAGTTGCGCCGGTTCAGATTGCCACTATTACTGAATGCCCAGATGATGTACAGGATCAGTCCCGCACACGGAATGACACCAACGATCAATGTCAAAAGCCATTCACCCATCGAAAGCGGCGACGGATCCAGCTGCTTTTGCGGCATCTGGTAGTTGTTTTGGTAATTATTCTGTCCATTGTAACTGTTGTTGTAGCCATTCGCGTTAAATCCGGTATTATAACTGCTATTCTGGTACTGGTTGTCAGAATACCCATTGGTATAAGCTCCGCTCTGATTGGTTCCGTTATAATACGAATTTCCGTTGTAAGTATTATTTTCATAAGTTCCATCCGAAGTTCCGGAATGGCAAGCGCTTCCGCCAGGTGCTGACTGTCCGTAGCCGCTTCCGTTTTCTGACTTTGGCATTTCACCGTAAGTATATGCCGGATGACTTTTTTCTTCCTGCTTTAAATTATCGTCCGCTGCCTCTTTTGGCACGCTATTGTCATTCTTTGCCTGCGGATCTGCTTCTGTATATCCTGCATTGGGATCTGTGTAGGAAGATGGACTCTTTTTCTCCCCTTCACTATTCTCAGTTGTCTGGTCATTTAAGTTATTATCCATATCCCAAAACCTCCTGTGTATTCATTTTTTTCATCATAGCACACCAAAAAGCTGAAAACAATAGCTCTTTTTGTCAAATTACTGAATTCAAAGACCAGATTCTGAATATCAAATCTATTAGCCGGTTATTTGATCCGCAGCCTCTGACCGACATAAATCAGATTCGGATTTTGTAGTTTGTTCAACCTTGCAATTTCCTGATAAGATGTTCCGTATATCGCTGCAATTTTCGAAAGCGTATCCCCGGATTTGACGATATGATACTTGTTTTCTTCGGCATTGACTCTGCTTTGTACTTCTTCATACCGTTTCCCCAGAACCGTTTTCCGCACTTCCCCGTTGCCATATTTCCCGGCACGCACTTCCTTTGCCAGTGTCTCTGTACTGGCACCGGAAATATAGTCGATCATCCCCTGCACTTCTCCATATCTGGTTCCAAGCCAGCTTTTCCGTTCTTCCCCATTTCCAAATTCTCCACGCATCGTCCAAAAAACCAGATCCAGCGTAGTTCCTTCCTGGTTTTCTTCCTCTTCAGAAGGTTTCTCTGGAGTTGTCTGGTTTCCTTTTCCAGCATACCGGCTCCACGCCTGCCGGTCTCCGTAGAATTTATTCAAATCCAGATTGCCATTCCATCCGCTTAATCTTCCCGAAGAACTGTACTGCCGCATCACACAGGCATATGCACCCTCATTCCATGGATTTTCCTGGTATCCGATTGGCTCCATACTCGCGTACTGCGCTACCCACAGTCCATAGTTTCCGATATTCTGCAACCGGCTCATCATACTTTGCTGCACATAAACCACAGGATTGACGCTGGTCTTTGTTGAAATATAATTACACCAGGCTTTCACCCATTCCCGGTCATTCACACCAAATGCCGGATTGGACCGCCCTTCCCAGTCCAGCACAAGCATTGCCTCCCCCACACGGTTCCCTGCATTCTTCAGAAAATATTCTGCCTCCGCCTGTATATTTCCACCAGACGCATAGTGATAAATGCCCAGGCATTTCCCTGCTGTTTTCGCCTGACGGTAGGCTCTTTCGTAATCCGGATTTACATAACCGGTTCCTTCTGTCGCCTTAATCACCACAAAATCACACGGGACAACCGCAAGATTGATCCCACTTTGCCAGTTGCTGATGTCAATTCCATTTAATGCCATACCACTTCTACTCCTACTCTTCTTTTCCTGCCTGCTTGATGATCTGATGGATGTAGGTACTCAGTCCTGCAACAACAATGCCCTGCGTTACGGATGCGAAAACTGCGGCCAACACATCCTGTATCCCTGCAAAATGTGCGGTAGATGTCACCCAGATCCCACAGATGACGATACCTGTCACTCCAAGCGTGATTGGGATGTATTTGTCCTTGATGAATTCTGCCTGTTTGAGTGCAATTCCGAAAAAGTATAAAACTGCCGTTACGATCAGCAGTTCAGGTTTTACATAATCCATGAGTTGTTCCATTGTCTGGATAGCCTACCTTTCTTTTTGGGGATTTTAAGGAAGATTTCTTTTGAAAAATAATTCGATCAGATGTGGTATTAGTATATGTGAGAGATAGGATTTAGTGATAAAAGAAAGATTTGATATAAAATAATCGGACCGGCAGGTTCTTCTTTGATTTGTATATGCAAAGGGGCTGTGAAAAAAGATGTCTGCTTTGAAACAGGCACTCAATCTTGGAAAGTCCTATAGTGATAATAGATGGGGAATGTTCGTGACCATGCTCCTGTATAAAGGGAAACGGAACGGCTGTTACATCATCAAGATCGATAAATGGTTCCCATCCAGCAAAACCTGCAGTGAGTGTGGGTATGTCCACAAAGAACTGCAGCTTTCTGACCGGACTTATGTTTGCCCTGTCTGTGGAAATCTCATCGATTGGGATGAGCAGGCAGCTATCAACATTGATCTGGAAGGATTGCGGATCCTGTTATCTGCATAAAATAGAACATTGATAGAAAAACCGGTAGGGACGCCGGGGTTAGCCTTCATCACTACGGGGTTGGATGGTCGCAGTCATCCTATAATATGTCACCCGCGTATGTAGGAATCAAAAGAAACCATGAAATTCCGCGAGGAGTTTTTTGGCGGAAGCTCGGTAATTCAATTACCGAGTAGTTCACATATTACACTTATTCTTTTGTACAGTCTTTATCTTTCTCTATCCTCAAGGTATTCTGCAAGACTGTAATACAGTTCACCTGCAATTCCACGTGTCTGCTCTGCGGCGGTCATGGAATTCAAGATTGCCTCCTGCTCTGCTTCTGCCGCAGCAAGGAAAGCACGGTCGATTATATTTTCCGGAATTGCTGATATTTGCACAAGTTCCTCCTCATAACCGGATGGGATTCTGTTTGCAGTCGTAAATCCGATCATAACCTCCCCGCTGCCATGGCCTGTGTAACCGCCGGTTCGTGCGATACCAACACCGGTTCTTTTCAGAATCCGTTTGAGCTGACGACTTGTCAATGGAAGGTCTGTAGCCAGAATACTCATAATAGAACCTTTATCTTCTTCAGATGCAGCCATATCACTCTTTTCCTGCTTCCATTCCAGAATCTTCGGACCAACAGCTTCTCCGTTCAGTACAAAATCTTCCGTTGCACCAAAGTTTGACTGAACCAGAACACCAATGGTGTATTCTTTTTCACCAATCGTGATCACGCGGGATGCAGAACCGATTCCCCCCTTCATGCCATAGCAGGTCGTACCGGCACCGGCACCTACATCACCTTCTTCGAATTCTTCTGATGCTGCTGCAAAAGCCTCACGCACTTCCTTTTCGCCAATCGCCCGTTTCTGGATATGATTGATCCGGCAGTCATTGCACTCGCCAACAACCGGATTGATACTCTGTGGCTCAATTCCGTCCTTACGGCTCTGTTCGATCACGACATCAACCATTGCATCCAAAACCTTTCCGACATTTAAGGTATTGGTAAGAGCAATGGGTGTCTCGAGGGTCCCCAGTTCCTCTACCTGCACCACGCCAGCACTTTTTCCAAATCCATTATGAATGTATGCAGCTGCCGTATAGTGCTTGGCAAATGCATTGTCCGGTCCAGGAACGATCACGGTTACACCGGTATGATTTTCTTCTGTCTTCACCGTACAATGCCCTACCCGTACACCTGGCACGTCCGTAATCGCATTCCTTTCTCCTGTTTTTACTCTTCCGGGTACAATCCCAAAGTCCCGAATCCGTTTTTTCCCCATTTTGGTTTCCTGCCACTCAAAATATGTTTAAATATACTCAAACACATCGAGAAATTGAAGTCCT
>ERZ894220.663-NODE-663-length-21340-cov-21.5995_pt1 | contig 21340 bp, 11 predicted proteins | sample MGYA00380292_ERZ894220 | MGnify/ENA primary metagenome ERZ894220 (study PRJEB32331, sample SAMN06328446) | human gut metagenome | biome: human gut microbiome; feature: stool | host: Homo sapiens | collected 2014-12-05 ... | reverse complement strand
TTTTATTTACTGCCAGAGCCGCTTAGGCTTGGAGAATTTTTAACGAACTATTGTACATAGTATAACTCTCTTTTTCACAAGTTTATTTTTAAGCAATACTTTGGTAAATTTTCACCAATGATAAAAAACAAACAATAAAATCAACCAATACTGCTTAGTATTAACGAACTATTGTAGCACATACAAATCAATTTTGCAAATTATTATCTAAACGTGTCGTATCATACCACATCCTCCAAGAATCCAATATAACTTGCTTATTTATCTCAATATGACCATCTATAACTTTTGTAAAAATAGTCTCACCACCCACAGGACTAAAGCAAAATCCAAATGAAAAGCCACTCCATCCATATTCTTTAAAAACATCCCTTAGAGCAGGAATAACCCATTTGCCTGAAGTTCCTCCATAAGGGTTGCCAATAAAACTATTCCCACGAAGCCCATCTCCAGCATCACCAACAAATATCAATGGAACATTTAATTCTTTAACCTCATCTAAAGAACAATATTCTTTAAAATGTTTTCTCCATCCATTCAAAGATTTATCTGTAGGTACACCAGTCTCAAAATATTTAAAATTGTAAGCATAATCCAAACATCTTTTAAGCATTTTCTCTTTAAAATTTAGCATCTTAGATGATTCTTTTACTCCTTTAAACTGAGAGCCATACCCCTTTCCATGAATAAATACAACACGCTTTTTAAAAGCATTGTCAGTCATTGAATTTAATTTATCTAATGCTCCTAGAACTCCTCTGTGACGATTATTCCATAATTCAACGTTAGATTGTTCACCTTTAAGAGATCTATTTTCATCAAACATACAACCTATTACATATTTATGCATTTCTTTACTTTTTAACTGATTAAAAGTATAAGCGATTTGTTCTGCCCATGACTGCTGAGCTTCTTCAAGATGTAAGTCCCATTTTCTAAGACACAAAATAAATTTCAAATCCGTCTTCCCTACCGCATGAAGTTTTTCTAAAAAATCAATGATTATACCTGCATCCCTATTTTCAAATATACTTTTAGCTATCGGAATACAAATTACATTTATATCAGGTGACAAACTATTCAGTAATAACACAAATTCAGAAGTTGGTGCTCCCAACATCACATCAGGGACAAATAACGATATATCTTGATCTTCCTGAGCTGTTTTGCATATTACACCAACTATTTTTTCAGGAGCAATTAATTCCGGATTATCAATCTGAGGTTCAGGAATATAATCCGGTAAAAAGACTGAATATGTTATTTTCTGACACTTTGCGGATACTATTTGAAAGTTTTCTTGAACTCCCCAATCATTTAGTTTATATTCAGGAGCAGGGTAAATAGTGGTTTCAGGAGATAACTCATATTCAACATCTTCTATTAGTTTCCCATCCGATATTCCATAAAGAAAAATCTCTCTGCTATCTTGATCTATAGTTCCTTTTATCCACTGCTTATCAACTTTAACATTAAAAGACTGAATAACAGGTAGAAACTTACCTTTGTCATCCGTACAACCTACACAAAACAAATAGCACAACACAACATATACATTCATTAATTTCATAACTATACATTTTTAATCAACAATATAACTATCTATTCTCAATAATCTACGGCTAAATAATCCGGATTTAATTCCGCAGGAATGGGAGCCTTGGTCTGTTTCAACCATGTCGACAACTTTTTGTAAAGCTCCTCCTTCTTTGCAGGCTGGCTGTCGGACAGGTCATTCACTTCACTTAAGTCGTTCTTCAGATTATACAATTCCATTGTTTCGTCTTCATAATAATATATGAGTTTCCACTCACCCGAACGTATACTGGAATATGGGGTAGCACGCCAGTCTTTGCCACTTTTTTTGTAAGACTCCAGATAAGCGGGAAAATGCCAGAATAAATCTCTTCCGGTCATTCGTTTACGAAGCAGCGTAAAGATATCCTTACCGTCCAAATCCGATGACGGCTTACCTCCGGCTATCTTTACAAATGTAGGATAGAAGTCGACTCCGGAAACCGGAACATCAGAAGTAACGCCCGATTTTATCTTTCCCGGCCATTTTATAATCAACGGAACACGAGTGCCGCCTTCGTAAGGAGAGCCTTTTCCTTCACGAAGAGGAAAATTGTCTGTTACAGGTTCCGAACCGCCATTATCCGAATAAAACACAATAATCGTGTTATCCGCAATCCCCAATGAGTCGACAGCCCGACAAACCCTACCTACATTCTGGTCAAGACTTTCAATCATAGCAGCATATACAGGATTCGTGTGATATTTGCCTTTCGCTTTCTTCTCATATTTATCAATCAATTGCTGAGGAGCACGCAAAGGTGTATGTACTGCGTGGTACGCCAAATATAAAAAGAAAGGCTGCTCTTTGTGCTCTTTCATAAATCCGATAGCTTCGGTGGTAAGCCTGTCTGTCAGATACTCGCCGGGAGTTCCCTCATCCAATCCCAAATGACATTTTTTCTTCTTTGGATTACAATACGGATAGAAATAAGAATAAGGGGTTCCTGCCCGTTCTCCTGCTATATTAAAAATAAAACCCTGCGATAAAGGTCCCGTTCCCTCCTTATCATCCCCTAAATGCCACTTTCCGACATGCCCGCATTGATATCCGTTAGCCTGTAAAGCTTCAGCCATTGTCACAAAGTCAGCACATACATCTTCGTTGTTAGGAATAGGAATAAGTTTACGTTTAGCCTTGTCTCCACGATCGGGTGGGTTGACCGTAAATACTCCGTGACGCGGAGTATACATCCCCGTCATAAAACAGGCACGACTCGGAGCTGAATTAGCCGCAGCAGCATAGGCGTTAGTAAACAACATACCCTGAGACGCTAACCTATCAATATTCGGAGTCTCGTAAAAATCACTTCCCGTCACTCCCAAATCAGTCCACCCTAAATCATCTGCCATGATAAAGACGATATTGGGCTGTGTTGCTTTGGCTTGCAACGCAATTGAATGAACACTTAAAGCAAGTGTTGCAAAAGAATACATAATCTTTTTATCCATCTCGTGTTATTTTAGTTGAAATTGGAAATGTGTAATCGAACGTACCGGCAAGTTTACAGAAAACTTCCTATCGTTTACTTTGACAGCTACCGCATTTTCTCCTTCAACGGGAGTATCATCCCGCCATTGGGTATAAGTAACCTCACCGTCAATCATACCTTTGTCCAATCCAAATTCATAATTTTCATAACCAACGGCATCTGCCACTTCCTCCTTGGGACACATATTAATAGCATATACATTCAGTAAATTACCTTCTCTGAAAGCACGTGTCTGAAGTTTACCTTTGGCGAATGTCCCCGTACCGTCATGATCGGTCATTTCTACAGGACGGGCACCACGCAAAGGAACGGATACGGCACGCATCAAACATCCTCTCAAATTACCGGCCCACTTGTAATCCCACCACATAAATCCGTCCATTCCCAAATCTGTCTGATCCCACAATGTGCAAATGGCAGTTTCAGCATGATTCAAGATATCCGGCTGTGCTGTCTCTGATCCCCAATGAGGTTCTGTTGCCCAAAACGGACGTTCACCAATCAAAGATAGTTCAAAACGTAACTTATCATAATAACGATGCTCGGGATAATAATGAGTACCGTAAATATCAATCCTCTCTCCCCAACCGCTATCCAAAAACTTTTTCCACCAGCAATTTTCGACGTCTCCCATTGGTTCGTAACGCTCCGGACCTACAATCAAGGGCATCTTAAAATTCTGTTTGATAGATTGTTCTTTCAAATAATCCACTATCTGCATATGTTTCTGAGGCGTTATATTCCCTTCATTGAAGTTTATCTCATTGTCAATGCCCAGCACATCCACTATGATATTCTGTTCTTTCATGTATAAGATATAATCAACCAGCATTTGTCCATATTTCTCAGGAATTACTCCGTTCTTATCCTTCACCCAGTCCGGAAATGAATTCTTACCATCCAGTTTTTTACTGGCAAAGATAGTCAGTCCCTTATCTCCTCTTGCTGTTTTAGCCCTGTTAATGGATGCAATCATCTTTGTGTAATATGATTCATCGATTTTTCCCGGCTCCGGATGAGCAGGTCTAGTCGCATCTCCATAAATAGAAATACGTACTCCATTCATATCATCTTCTACAAAAAATTCATTTGCTTTAGCGGCTGTATTAATTGCACTGGCGTTTAATTTCAAATCATAAAAGAAATCCTTGATTTGTCTTCCATAGTACTTTTCGGGAGAGATCACTGCATCTCCTAAATTTTCTTCAGGCACCGGATCCTCGTAATCTGCCAAAATAACAGTATAAAGACGCTGCTTTCCATTGCAGGCTATGATAAAACGTTCTTCAGGCTGCCAATCATGAAGCCGACTTTCGGGTTTGGGGTAGATAGTGGCTCCGTCAATCAACTGATATTTCACATCTGTAATCATACTTCCTTGTTTAACTTCACTCAAAATAATTCGGGCGTCGGCTATATCAATGGCAGCATCCTGAAATTTACCGTTCACTTCAACTTGGAAAAATTGCAGCAGCTCTTTCATGCTTTCGTTCTTTTCTTTATCCGAACAGGCTAAAACGGTAATAGAAATTAAAAAGCATCCAACCAAAAGGAAAAAGTTCTTATTCATAATTCATTTCTTTAAAGTTATGTGTATTTTTTCTATCTATTCCGGCATTTCTAAAAAGGAGGTACTTCCATACGTGCTGTCATATTTCCCGTCAAAAAATCTCTCCCAGTTCAGAAAAGGGATATTCTGCTTTAATTCCTTATTTTCATCTAAATAAGCAATATTATTCTGCGTATTCCAAACATCAGAGTTGTTATTTGCATTGATATCAAAAAAATGATAAAAAAGCCCGGAATAATATCCGTTATACAACCAAACAGTTTTTAAGGCATCACGTACATTTTTATTTAAATGCCTGATACCGTCGGAGGCGTCTCCCCAAAACAAAACATTATTGTACATCTCACTAGGTGCTTTTGCCACAAAATTCTTCAGATTCGAATGTCCGAATTGTTCCAATAATTGCTCCAAAGCTCCCTGATAAGTATCATCCGTCACTCCATACTTATTTGCATATTTCGTGTAAGTAGGTTCATTATCCCATTTAGGGTAATGCTTATGCACCCAACAAAATCCGGCACAACGACTTTGTATGTCAGCCCAAAAAGTATCAGAGCCACTACATTCATCAATACCAACAACCATCAGGTCTTTTTTTGCCGCATAGCCTCTAAAAGATATCCCCATTCCCAATCCGGAAAAGAAAAGTGTTTTACTTTTCAACCAGTCATTAGTCGTAGCATTTATAATATCTGCAAATTTAAGACAAGAGGGCAACAACGAGTTCATGGCATCAATACGCATTTCTACCGCATGAACCCCAATCAAGCAGTCATCATATCCCCCCTCCTTACAGATGGTTATCACATCAGCAAACATATCAGCTGCCTCTTGCATACTTCCCGCTGTTTCATTACCATTACGCTGAAACCACTTTCTTGTAAAGAGCATTATATAAACAGGACTCTCCGGATTTTCAGAGTTCCAATGATGAGCAGCTTTAACAAAACGTGCACATCCTTCCGCACGGGCTTTATTCAAAATCTCCCTTTCTGCTTGAGACAGTTGATTCCAAATATCTTTATCATCATGTTCACTACCCGAAAACTCCTCTGTCATTTGCCCGCCATCCTCCAACTTCAAGGCAATGCAATTCAATCCCCACGAGGCAAACAGCGAAATTTTCTCTTCATCGGACAAGTTTTTAGGTTTGGCATGGATTTCTGCTTTCACCAAAGTACCATCAGTTCCAAAGGTAGGAACTGTATACGTTTTCCAATGTACCCCTTTCAACCTACCCGCATCAGGTAATATCAAAGGCTGAGAAGGCTTTATTTCCTCCGAATACTCCTCTAAAATAACAGTATAAACCAATCGTTCACCGCCAGGGAGATATAAGACAAACTTTTCTTCTTTTTGCCAATCATTCACACGTGTCTCTGGTTTGGGGTAGATGGCAACATTCTTCGCCACACTATAATTTACTTCCGTGATCAGACTACCATCCTGAACTCCTTTTAGAAATATTTGATTGTTTGTTTCGTCAATCGTACCACTAATGTATTTATCTCCGACTTTCACTTGAAACGATTTCACCAAAGACGTATAAGCATAGTTGTCCTTACTATCACCACATCCCCATAAAAGAATGACAGACAGAAGACACAAAACCAGCATCTTCCAGCATTCATTACAAAAACTAAACAAATCTTTCATTATATAGCAATTTAAAGTTAATCATCCAAATAAAAAGGCGGGATAGACAATGTCTATTTCATAAAATTCTATCCCGCCATAGCCCTAAAATAACGTACTTGACCCTAAATAATCCTGAAAACTAATCCTATACCACTTAATCAAACACTTGCTTTATAGACTACGCAAAGTTCGGTTTTATTTGTCCAGAAGAGGTATATAAATCAGTCAAAGTATACCTAAAAATAGTTCATTATTGGTGCAGAAATGAATGAGACCTTATACTAAAGCGCATTAAGCCACTATAGCTTTGCATTTATTTCATTTAGTAGAATTAAGTTGTATGACACCCGGGTATCATACATACCGAGACCCGGGTGTTGAGCATACTGACACCCGGGTGTCAGGCAGTACGAGACCCGGGTGTCGTACAACTTATTCTTGCAGCATGTTTTTTCTTCTTTACTGTAAGTTATACTTCCAAACAACCTCTATTTCAAAGTGATTCCAAACCCAGGCCTAACAGATGGAATGAAATATCCATCTCGAATATCAAAGTCTCCAAAATCCAGTTCGTCTGATTTACAAGTTACTCCTTCCACAATAGGAATATTCCCCATAGCCATCGCCAAATGTGCAGAATAAATAGTTTTCAGGAGACTTCCCCAATTATGAGGAGAAGCGACCATTTTTCTCTTCTTTAACTCAGGAAGCAGTTGAATCCAGTTGGTAAAACCATAACCTATAATATCTTGTAAGTAAACATCCAATAAGTTCTTCTCGCCTAATGACAACAATTCCTTTTTCTGAGGTTTGAATTCACCATCGGCCAACAACAACTCCGGCGCTTTTACTTTCTGCCACTCTCTCAATATTGCATAATCTTTTTCATTCTCTTTAAAAGGTTCTTCCATCCAATATATTCTGACAGGTTCAATTCCTTCTAAATATGCAATACACTCATCTACCGTATAAGCATCATTCGCATCTACCAGAAGTTTGACATCAGGATATTTCTCATGAATTAACTTGGTGATCTCAATATCCCGCTTTAGCCCTTCCTCACGTGGCATCCACATACCTCCTCTACCAATCTTCAACTTAAAATATCTATATCCATAATCGTAATCATAACGGCAATTCCCAAGCACACACTTTTCACCTGCTTCTTTGGTAGAGTGTTCCAAATCATCCATATATATCATGCCAGAATAGCACTTTACCTGATGAGATACAGGTTCACCAAATAACAAATAGGCCGGTTTATTTAAAAGCACTCCAATCAAATCATAAATAGCAATGTCAAAATCACGATATTCATCTTTAACCAAACGAGTGTCCATGTCTATCAATTCAAGCACTTTCTTTCCAACGGTTCTTGCCCGGAGAAGATTCACTTTTTGATTGTTTATTCCTCCTCTCACTTCGCCAAGTCCTTGCTTGTTTAAAGTCTGTAAAACACAAAGCTTAATAGACGGACCATATCCATGAATATCTTTCCTCGAATTCTTTCCAACTTGCCGCGGATACGACAACTTGATTTGCTTCCATTCAATGGTATTTATCTTTTCCGCCTGAAGTTTCTGCCATTCACTTTCTGAAAGCTTCAATTGCCCCCAAGTGGGAATAAACATCATCATTGCAACAGCGGATGCTATTATCTTTTTCATACTATCTCATAATTAGAATTAAGAACCTGTTTTCAGAACTTCCCTTTAGCAGCCGCCTGAATGCATCTATTTTCATCTACCCAACGCCCACGATACCAAGAACAAGGCTTGAATTCGTCATTCAGTTCTTTCATTTTAGAAGCCATTTGTTGCCTTTTCCCGACCAATATTTCAGCAAATTCCGGTTCCGCAACCAGGTTTTTAGTCTGTTTCGGGTCATTAACGTTATCAAACAAAAGTTCCTTACCGTCTACCAGATATTTTGCATAGGTATACCGCTTGTCACGCACAGCTCTCCATTCGTGTCCGTCTTTCCATTGGAACGTATGCCCCATTCCCTGCATAAAAGCAAAATCGGGTTCCTCACACTTTTCCCCGAAAGCCAAAGGCGACAAATCCATGCCTTCCACCGTTTCGGGAACAGGAAGCTGCATCATTCCCAATAAAGTCGGCATAATATCCGGTGTGTTCAGGCAAACGTCAAGTTCCTGACCCGGCTGTATTTTCCCTTTCCAACGTACGATGAAAGGTACTTTAGCGGCACTATCATAGAATATCATCTTGAATATACGCCCATTTTCTCCGAACATCTCTCCATGATCAGAGAAGAATACAATAATCGTGTTCTCATCCAGTCCCAATTCGCTGACTTTATTCATCAAATCGCCCATATAGTCATCAATACTTGACACCATGGAATAATAGACCCGTTTCATTTCGGGAATATTTTTCTTCCAATAGTTCACCCATTTCTGAGGATTCGTATTCCGATCCATGTATTTATCAGGAACATCACTCCAGTTGGAAGGCAATGTAAAAGGAGCGTCCTTATAGCGGTTATAGTATTTTGCGGGTACATTATCTTTTGTCCACGGGTCGTGGGGAACACCTACCGAAAGAAACAATGCAAAAGGTTTCTTTTTATCATGGAGCCGCTCCAGTGAATGGATTGCCATTTTAAACTGCTCTTCCGGTTCATAGGTCCCTTCACCATAATAAATCTTCTCTTTCTTGTCTTCATAATAATAAGAGTTCATGTTATTATGATGAAAGTTATACGCCTTCCATTCTCCGTCAAACCCCAGGCGATCGGGTCCTTTAGGGATGAAAGCACATTCATCCTGATGATGATCGGAGCAGGTTCCGTAAAGATGCCATTTGCCTATATAGGACGTATTATATCCATTTTCTGTCAGCACATGTCCCCAGGCACGTTGATTGGGATTCAAACGTAACTCATTGATGACCATTCCCGTACTTGTGGAGTATTTTCCGGTAAAGAGAGAAGCTCTCGCAGCCGCCGAGACGGGAGTAACGGCAATCGCATTCGTAAAATCCGCACTTTCGGATTTAAAGCGGTCAATATTCGGGGTTTTCGCAATTTCATCTCCGCGGCAGCCAAAAACATCATTCCGCAATTGGTCTGTAATCACAAAAATCAGGTTCGGGTGTTCTTGTTGTTTCTGCTGCGCAGCCATCGGCACACCAGTAAGCAATGATAACCCAATAAATAAATTCCTTTTCATAGCATAAAATATAAATTAACCGTTCGTATTATAATCTGTTATCTCTTCTTCTTTCTCTTGATACAACTTATCGGGATTCTCAACCAATAAAAGAGCCATCGGCGCAATCCCCCGGTTTTCCCACATAAAGTAAGGTACAGCTTTAAAATGCGTCTTTGCATCACCGACCAGCCCCGTTCCTTCCAATACCATCGTACCACCCAATGTACTTTCCGAGTAAGCAGCTGTCACTTTATTCTGCGCCGGCAACACCATAGAAAGGATATCAAAATCATTGTCAACCCCTTCCAGACAATATAGCAAAGGGCCTCTCATCAAAGCTACACGTCCTCTATTTGCTTTAATTTTTGCATCAGTATATACCCGTCGGACACTCATATCAAACGCAACATCAATCTTGTCTCCCTTTTTCCAGTCACGTTCCAAGGTCAGATATCCTTTCTCACTGACAGGAACTTTTATTTCTTTACCATTGAGCCGTAATGTATATCCATTCTCCTTACCCGTCTCATAATAATAAGGAGAATCAACAATATGATTCTTTTTCAGCCATTGCGGCAAACGTATGTGCAAAGCAAAACGAGCGTCCGCCTCTATCCGGAATTCCGACTTACCTTGATAAGCATAATCCGACAATTGCCGCAAAGCCACTTCTTTTCCTTTCAAACGAGTTCGCAGATGACTTCCTACAAATTGATTGACATAGACACCTCCCTCATCCTTCGCATATATCCAACGAGCGATTCCGGTAATAAACCCCGGTAACTTCGAAGGACAACAGAACAGATAAGTCTCTCTGACCCCCGAATGCTTGTTCTTCCGTTTCTGACCGTCTATATTAATCTTATTGGAATAGAAAAACTTCGTTCCATCCAGGCTGATGCCGGATAAAGCGCTATTGAACATTTCCAATTCGACCAAAGCTGCATATTTGGCGTCCGCCGACAATAAATTCAGCCGATGATTCCATTGTGCCTGGGCGATGTTGGCACAACATTCACTATACGTAGGCGCAACAGGCAAGTCGTACATTTCCCCGTGCTGTTCCGCTTTTGTACCATTCCCCGTTCCACCGTGCAGATACATCTTTCCCTGCACGATACTTTTCCACAATCTGTTTATTCCACTGGTTAAATCTCCGGCACCCGTTGCCCGTATCACATCCGTCGCACCGGAATAAATATAAGCCGTCCGGACACAATGCCCGAATGCACAAGACTGTTCATGCAACGGTTTTGAATTCTCCACCTTATTAATGTCGACAGGCCGGGAAAAATTCACATAACGGCTCATCAAATCTGCCATACGAAGATATTTGACATCACCCGTCACCTCGTATATTTTCATCAAGCCAATTTCTACTTCCGGATGATCAGCGTACGTCTTTATCTTCTCTTCATCAAACACCCGGCAAATCAAATCGGCGAAACGGACAGCCGCATCCAACAGAGCCTTTTTACCCGTTCCCCTGTAATAGGCTACTCCGGCTTCCATCATGTGCCCCGCACAATAAAGCTGACTATAAGCAAAAGGCCAGTTGTTTTTCAAGGATTTCCATCGGTTGGACGGTCCGAAGCCAAAAGTTTTGACATTTTTCTGGTCGGGAGAAGGAGCCGCCGGATGGCTGAATTCAAGCATGTATTGAGTGTGTAGATACCCGGTACTATCCTGCGCAGCAACAATATCATCAATAATCGAATCGCAGGTCGCTTCCAAATTTTCATTACGTAGAAAGCTCATCGAATACCCTGCCGCCTCCAACAATTTATATACATCCGAGTCCGGAGCATTATATAATTTCAGCTTTCCCTGCTTCCTGCCGGACACAATCCGGAAATTATCAATTTTCCCCTGTTTTTCCGCCAATTGGAATAATAAAGGAAGCGTTACCTCCTGAATAGTCGCTATACGCTCATTCCAGAACGGATCATCAATCTTTACTTCATTAAATTCTACCGCATCCAATGCAGAATTCGGATAAAGCCCGTCACTCTCAGCACACGCGCTCCCGGTAAGCGTATTTATCATCAATACGCCAAACAAACAACACCACCTATAAATATGTCTTTTCACTTGGTATATGGTTTTAAAAGTTATCGTGAGCAAAGCTATGCCTTTTTTCTGCCACATACCGGATAATTTTCAATCAAACACCGGTGAAAAATCAGTCATCCCCCTCAGCACCCTAACGATTCTATGTACTTGGTAGGCGACATTCCTTTCCCTTTCTTAAAGATCAGGCTAAAGTACTTAGGATCTGTAAAGCCGACCATATAGGCTACATCGGAAACCTGCAAATCAGGACGCTGTAACAACATACACGCTTTCTTGATCCGGACATCGCGAATAAACTCATTAGGAGACATTCCAGTCAACGACTTCAATTTGCGATACAAGGTAGACTGGGTCATATTCATCATCTGGCAGAAAACCTCGTTAGAAAATTCACTATCTTCCATTTGCTGTTCCACGGTTGATATGGCTTTATCCATGAATTCCCGGTCAAGTTCGGAAAGTCCCAATTCCTGCACATTCAAATCCTCTTTTTGACGGAACTTCTGAATCAACCGTTTGCGATTGGCTATCAATGCTTTCAGTTGCGCGGTAAGTACCGCCATTTCCACCGGTTTGGTCAGATATACATCCGCACCCGCGTCATATCCTTCCAGATGATATTCCGTCTGTGTCTTTGCCGTAAGCATGACCAGCGGAAGATGACTGAGAGCAACGTCCTTTCTGATTTCCCGGCAGAGTTCAATTCCGTTCATTTCAGGCATTACATAATCCGTCACCACCACTTCTATCCGGTCCGACCCTTTTAAAACAGCCAGCGATTCCAGTCCGTTGGTGGCAGTACTCACCTTGAAATGTTTTCCGAGCACCTTCGTCATGACGGTCAGCAGGTCTACATCATCTTCCACTACCAACACATGTGTCGGTTCTTCCGGTACAACTTCCGTCTCTGCCTTGCCATCCGTTCCGGTAGGCTCGTCACTCGGACGTTCCGGTTCCTCGTCTATCTGTTCGTCTGCATAATTCTCTCGGTCTGCGGGAATCATCACAGTAAACAACGTCGTTTCACCCGGAATACTTTCTACAGAAATAGTACCTTGATGTAACTCCACCAGGTCTTTAGTCAACGAAAGACCAATACCGGTTCCTTTCGTCTTAAACTTGCGGTAGTCTCCCTCATAAAATCGCTTGAAGAGCAGTGGCAGCTTGTTTTCCGGAATACCATCCCCTGTATTTTCCACTTTCAACACCAGCCATCTCTTTTCCTCCCGCACCGTTTGCGCCACGGATACAGATACAATCCCGTCCTGATAATTATATTTCAGGGCATTGGACAAGAGGTTATAAAGAATCTTATCCAGCTTATCCACATCAAAATATCCGGTTATTACTTCTTCTTCCGCCTGGAAATTCAGCGTGATGTTTTTTGCCTGCAACAAGGGGTAGAAGCTCTCCTCGCACAAGTCCCTGACAAACACCACCACATTGTTACAGCTTACTTTCAGCTTCAGATTACCGCTTTCCGCCTTTCTGAATTCCATAATCTGCTGCAACAACCGCTGAAGACGTTTCAAATTCATCTTCATAATATTCAATGTCTGTCCGTCCGCCTGCCCTTCCTGTTTCAGGCTATCAATAGAACATTGCATCACGCTAAGAGGCGTGAACAGTTCGTGGGAAATGTTCGTAAAGAACTTCAGTTTCGCCTGATTTACTTCTTCGGACTTTTTATGCTCAATCTGCTCTATCTTCAATGCATTCTGTAGTAGAATTCTCTTTCTGATCGTGCGTACTACAATACTAGTCCCTGCTATCACTAACAACACATAAATCAAGTAAGCCCACCAAGTCAGCCAAGGCGGCGGCAACACGGTCAGTTTCATTTCTACCGGTTCAGACCAAATACTGTTCTCATTGCACGATTTTACTTCAAAGACATACTCACCCTTCATCAGGTTATTGTAAGAAATATATCTCTTATTGGCATCTACATATATCCAATCCTTATCAACTCCTTTCATCCGGTAAGCATATCGGTTCGCTTGCGGATTGGTATACGATAAACTGCTGAAGTTAAGCATCACATTATTTTGGTCATACATTAGCGTCAACGCCCTTGTATAAGGCGGCTGTTGCCACTCGTCTATTTCTCCCCGATCTATCAACTCCTGCAAGGGTACATTCATTATCGATACGTCAACAATCACCGTCCGGGGCGGAATGGAATCAATCTTACTCTGATGAGGGACATAACAATCGACTCCATTGTATCCTCCAAATAAAATCTCGGAATCTGAAAGCAACAAAGAAGAACCCGGTACAAACTGAGTGTTTACAATGCCGTCACTTTGCGTATAAAGAATCGCATAATCCTTCTGTGACAGACTCATACACACCAGCCCTTTTCCTGTAGCCAACCATAAGTTCTGCCGCTCGTCTTCAACGATAGAATAAACAGCATTATCCGAAAAGCTCCTTACTACTTCCAACATCTCAAACCGGTCCGCCAACTCATTATATCTACTTAATCCTCCTCCTTGAGTTCCAATCCATAACTTACCATTCGTATCATGACAGAAGCACAACACATTGTCATAATTCAACTTCTTGTCCGCCTGATCGTATTGCTCCAAATTTCCGTTCACCGACAGATGAAAAGCACCATAACTTTTTGTCCCGATCCAAGTCCCGTCGCTATCACACAACAAAGCCTGTACACATTCTCCCTTTATCGCCTCATTGACTTTCTCAACCGGCTGTATATTATACTTCTCGTCTTGAATAGAGTTACCGATATAAAGTCCCTGTTCGGAAGCAATCCACACACGTCCGACAGCATCCTGCGCCAAAGCATTTATATTTTTCAACCCCGGCATCTCATCACGCAGCCGTTTCAAAGAGAAAGGTTTATCATTCTTATATTTAAGCACATACACTCCGTCATAACGTGTCCCCAACCATAAGCTTCCAGTAATACGATGCTTCAAGATGGACTGGACCGCATTTCCTTCTTTGGACAATTCCTTCAGTACATCCACCGTTTTATAAGAATATTGCCTGCCTGTCTTTCTATCCCATAATAACAACACGTCCAAACGGGTTCCCATCCAGACTGTCTCATTCTCATCTTCATATAACGAAGTAACAACAGCACTACCTGATTTCTTGTCCGGCAATGAATTGTAGGCAAAAGAAACATTCCGCCTTACCATTTTATTAACTCCGCCTCCCAGAGCAGAAGCCCACAATATATCCCCGCCATTTCCGTATAAGGTCCAAATTTCACTACTTCCCAGCACATCCGCACCATAAACCGTGAAACCGTCTGTCTTCTCCAAATCATTCAAGACTACCAGTCCTTTGGCGGTACCTACCCATATTTCATCATTGTCAGCATCATACATCAATTTATATAATACACCACTCGGCAAATGCCCGTTATGTTCCGAAGAGGGATACAAGGTATAATCCTCCGAATGGGCATTAAAAGGGTCATTAAGTCTCAAAAGTCCTCCGTTATCCCAAGTCGAAATCCACATCCGATGTTCTTCGTCTTCTACAAATCCTGTCACATTCAGCGGCTTGTCAAGAAAGGTGGTCCAGTATTCCACAACTTGAGAGTTATCCAGTCTGAAAGTAAAGAAGCCGCTTCCCCATGTCCCCACCCAAATAGTCCCTCGCGAATCTTCATATAGAGACCGGATATAGGCTTTTTTCAGAAATACAAAGTTATCTTCTTCCTTACTATATTTATAGATTCCGACAGTCGTTCCAATCAGAATCTCTCCTTTCCTAGTAATCAACAAGCTCTTTATCTTGTTCAGCAGATAGGTATCTATATTGACGGGAGTTGTACGCCCCGTCACCGGATTAAACTTCACAAACTCCTTGGTCGTCACTATCCATAGATTTCCCTCCACATCCTTTTCCATCAAAAGTATATGGTTGGATACGAAAAACGAGGGAGACAAGTAATCGGAACGATATGTCTTAAACTGATAACCATCATAACGACAAAGCCCGTTTGTCGTACCAAACCACATAAATCCCAAATTATCCTGAACGATGCAAGTTACTTCGTTACTTGCCAACCCCGAATTGACATTCAGATTGATAATATCAATCTTCGATTGTAATTTATCGGCAGCAAAAGAAGTTTGAAAAGCAGTCAATAACAAACAAAGAATAAAGGCCGTGCGTTTCATAATTATACAGACGTTTTTACTATTACCAGATGTGTTTATCCAAAACAAGGGCAAATATAGGATTTATTCCAAAATATCTGCCCTTTCACCGGCAAGTTAACATTTTCAGACTGCCGGAACCCTTATTCTCAGTCTCTACTTCGACTTATATTCTTTGAAATCTTTACGCCTACCTTTATTATAGGTATTCCATACTTTCGGGAAATACTCCACATCACTCTTATCCGCCCATTCGAAGTAGGCGGCTTCCATCATCTCTACCTTTTCCGGATACTTCGCAGCCAGATTGTTCTGTTCCGTTCGATCTTCCTTGATATTATACAATTCCCACTCATCACCTTTGCAATTGGCCGACACCAGTTTCCAGTCTCCCTTGCGGACCATCCGGTTGCCTTCATGCTCGGCATAGATATAACGCTCGGGCATTTGCCTACCTTCCACTATCGGAAGAATGGACATTCCTGCCGCCGGCGTAATCTTTCTCCCTTGATATGTTTCCGGATAAGACGTCCCCGCCAGTTCGATACAAGTAGCCATTATATCTGAAAATTGTGCAGGTTGATGATCGATCCCCCCTTCTTTTTTAACGTTTTTCCCCCAGGAAATGATACATGGAGTGGAAATCCCCCCCTCATGAGCATAATGTTTGTATAGAGTCAACGGTGTGCAACCGACATTCGCCCAGCCGGTTCCATAATGATGATAGGTGCCCGGAAGCCCCATCGTGTCGAGTTCGTCACCAATATGCGTATGATATTGAGTTCCCGTTTTTTTGTCGAAGCCGAACTCATGCCATTCCGCACAAGCCCCGTTGTCGGAGAGGAAAATGATAAACGTGTTGTCCAGTTCACCGTTCTTCTCCAGCGTATTCAGTACCCGTCCGATATTCCGGTCCATGATATCGACCATAGCGGCAAAGATTGCCATCCGACGTGCCAAATCTTTCTGCCGGTCTTTGTTCAGACTATCCCATGCCGGAAGCTCGTAATTCGGTTCATCCTGAAAGAGGCTCTCGGGCACGACCCCGCGCGGGCTCATTTTAGGATTTCCCTGCATCAATCCCAGTTTGCAAATTTTCTTCCAGCGGTGGTCTCGTATCTTGTCCCAACCTTGCATGTAAGTTTTCATATATTTATCCGTCACTTCTTTCGGAGCATGCAACGGAAAATGAGGAGCATTGTAAGCCAGATATAAGAATAACGGCTGTTTCTGTCTGTCAGCCTGATTAATAAAGTCAATAGCGTAATCGGTTATCACATCGGTGGCATAGAACTTACCTTCCTTATACGTACGCAAAGGACGCTCTTTGGGCAGACGAGTGTACACATCCGGATTCCAGAACGAATTGAATCCTCCCAACAGTCCGTAATACTCCTGAAAACCGCGTTGAACCGGATTGGACGTTTTTCCCAAATGCCATTTACCCGCCATTGCCGTGAAATAACCAGCCTCTTTCAACACTTCGGCTATCGTCACATTGTCCGAATTAGAACGAAAGCCCGAATACCCACGAGGCCAAGCCGGACGATTACCTTCCATGTGTCCCAGCCCCGTCTGGTGAGGATAGAGTCCGGTAAGCAGGTTGGCACGTGACGGGCAACTACGAGCACTGTTGTACATCTGAGTCATACGAAGACCTTTCTCCGCCATACCGTCGAGAACAGGGGTCTGGATTTCTCCTCCGAAACATCCCAGGTCGGAGAACCCCAAGTCATCCGCCAATATTACGATGATGTTCGGCTTTTCCTGTGTAAAAGCAGAGAGGCCGAGCGTCATCAACCCGCCTGCCAGTAATAATTGTTTTTTCATGCTATTATCTTGATAGAATTCGTTATTTCGTTTTTCTGTTATGGTCAGGAGCAAAGCACCCACCTTCATATTTCATCGGAATCAATCCGGGACGGCAAGTCACCTCATACTCAGCCGCCTGAGCTCCTCTGGGATTAAAAAACATGGTTGCCCACCAGTTGCCGTCCTTATCTTGAAACAGGTTGTTATGCCCGCCTCCCGTAATCGCATTATAACGCTTGCCATAAGGTCCGTACACATTATCGGAAGTAGCTATCACACAATCGTAACTGTAACGGGTCTTTTTATTGGTTACCCCTTTTTTCTCGACATACGTATCCCCTTCCGAAGTACGATGTGACCAAATAGCCTGCACCAAATGATACTTCCCGTCATGCTTGAAGATTATGGCCCCTTCGATATACGGTTCCGGAGTATATTCCGTCTCTTTCAGTTTTCGGAGTTCCTCGGCAAATCCGCCCATATCGGGCTTCATCCGGGCGATGTAGTGATTATGTCCTACAAAATATACCGTCCCGTCCGTATCTTCAAAGAGGCTGCCGTCTATTTGCTTGAATATCGGTTTATCTTCGTTTCCTTCGATATTTTCATAAGGTCCTTCCGGTTTTCCGGTCGTACTTCTTAATATAAAAGAACCCTTTCCACCTGCCGACTGGTTCAGACAAGCGACGATAAACCAATTCTTCGCACTTTTAATATAGTGCATCTCCGGTGCCCAGACGGCATGGAAACGATTGTCCAACGGGTCACCATTGATTGACTTCTTTGGATATTTCTCACCTTCTTTATATACCTTCGGATTCTTTTGCCATGTACCGTCACGTTCCATCGACCATATCAACCCGCGCGCTTCCCACGTTTTCATATCTTTGGAACGCCAAAGGTAAAGCCCGTCGTTCCAATCCCAACAGTGCAACTGCCCCGGAAAATGCCGTTCCGGAGTAGCAGTGGTTCCCGTCATATAATAATAACCGTCCGGTCCTAAGGTCGTCCATGTATCCCGCATCCAGTAATCAAACTCCGGCTTTACAAAAGACGGAATGCGAGTTTTCGGATCACACGTATCGGCTTTACCATATTTCTGGGCAAAAGAAGAAAAAACCGTGCCTGATAAGGCTACTGACAAAATAAGTGTCTTTACTAAGTTTCTCATGTTATGTTCTATGTTACAGTTTTTATAACCAAGTCTTCTCATCACTGACAAAACTTTTATCTCTCAGCTCTGTATTCGGCAAACCACCGGCATACCTTTTTACTCAACTTACCCGCAACATCCGGATACTCACTTGCTATATCATTCTTTTCGTACTTGTCCCTTTCCATATCATACAAACGGACATCGCTCCCGTCGCCATTCACCAGCAGTTTCCACTTGCCGCTGCGAATCGCCAAATGCGGACTTCTGTCATAAGGATCGGACGGTTTGTTAAATGCCTCATTACGCCCGAAATCCCACATCAGATCCGTTTTGCGCTTCGCTTCCGACTTTCCAAGAAGCACCTTCACATAATTCTGCCCGTCTCCCCGATATCCTTTTTCCACGTCAATGTCCGCTATCGCACACAGAGACGGATATAAATCAACAGCCGACAGTACCGAATGCCTGTTGACTTGTCCCGCTTTAATTTTCTTCGGATACTTGATTATGAACGGCATCCGGATCCCCCCTTCGTAAAGACTGTTCTTCGTTCCCCTCAGATAAGCGGAGCGTGCGGATTCAAAACTCGGGTCAGGACCATTATCACTGGTAAAAATGACAATCGTGTTCTCCGACAACCCCAACTCGTCCAATGCATTAATAAAACGACCTATCTGCTTATCCATTTCTGCCAACACAGGTATAAACGTCTCTTCGGATTTCCACTCTTTTTTCTTTTTCTGTTTGCCTTCCGGCACCCAGGGCGTATGCATATCGTCGGGCCATAGATTCAGAAAAAACGGTTCATCCGTATGACGTTTGACGAATTCGATACTCCGATCTACGAAATACTCGGTTCGCTTCCAACGCTTGACACTGTCATTATCACACCAGATCCATTCGGATGCTGTTAGTGCCGGATCGGGATCAGGACTCTCGTAGGTTGAAATATACTCATCAAAACCATAGTCATTGATAGAAGGGGCATTATCCACATCACGTCCGCCACCCAGATGCCATTTTCCAATATGGGCAGTAGCATAACCGGCTTGCTGGAAAGCCCGCGCCATCGAAGGAGCGCCATCATCCAGAAAATCCCGTTGCTCACAACGTCGGTTGTATGCGCGTTTGCTCAGGAAAGTATTGATGTGGTGCCGGATCGGGAACATCCCCGTCAGTAATCCGCAACGGGAAGCGGAACTTACCGGAGCAGCCGAATAATATTGCCGGAAAAGCAACCCGTCCTGCGCCAGTTTGTCTATATGGGGCGTAGGCACAAATTTCCCCCCATAACAACCGATATCACCGATTCCCATATCATCGATATAAATAATCACTACGTTCGGTTTCGTTTCCGCCTGAGCAGCCGTCAATGGCACTAGTCCCGCCCCTAGGCAAGATATGCTTTTTATCAAATTCATACTAGGTACTCGTTTTATGTTTACCAAATTGACTTCTTAATGCGGCAAAATTAAGTTTTCTTTTAAGAGAGACTATACTATTATTCAATCAAAAAAGGGGTAAAAATCATTCATCAGGTTCTTTTACCTTGTTATATCAAGACTTCGTGAAGGACAGGTACCGTAACAGGATATGTTTTTCAACAATCCTTATCAGTCTCCCCGGAAATGCATCCACTTATCCAACTTCGTTTCCCATTTTTTCAATATGAATTCATATTCAAATGATTCCGGCAGATTGTTCCGCCCTTGCAGATCATTTATCATATTATAGAATTCCACAACAGAAAATTGGTAATATCTCTTTACCAATTTAAAAGCATGTCGATTTGTTTTTGCTTTCTTACCCCAAGAATCCCTATCCACCCTTACTATCTTTGCGCAAAATATCCAAATGGATAGAGCCAGATAGTTCGGTAAACACACATCTAGTCATATCCGCTTTTTTTATTCACGTCACATGAAAACACCTATTACCTATCAGCAAACATAAAAGTTTGTCGGATTTTCCGCTTTTCAGATAAACCACCAATACAGTGCAATCTATTTTCAGTTGATTTCCCATGCTAAATAGTCGAACCCACGTATCTGAGTATGTTCTTTTCAATAAGCTGTTTTTCCGATAACAACTACTTCATATCCTTGTACCTGCAACTACCAAACCATCGTCTACATTCTGGGGCAAGATATCTGTTGATTAACTACTGCACTATTCTACGCAGGCATCATCCCGTTTAAAAAAGTGGCACAACTAAAATTGGATACCAGAAAAGCTAATTGGTTAGTTATACAGTTAGATCATTTGTGCCTCGTAAATATAGAAAAGACTTTAAAATATAATCTTTTCAAAAAACGAATATTGAATATTAAGTAATTACAACTTTAATATATTCAAATCATAAAAGTTAGTAATTCAAATCCGTTTGCTTCAAAAATTTCACGAAATTCTACAAAGAACCACTAGTTTTATAGATTTATTAAGATTAGTCGAAAACAGAGGAAAGTATAGTTTGACGACAAGAGGATATATTTTTTACAAAAACTATCCATATCATAAAATGCATACAATTTGTAAATATATCTACTAAATCTTATTTCTCTTACAAGTTACATCATCTTCACTCACTCCGTCCCTAACCATCCGCTTATGGATTATCCCGAAATTTAGATCAATGTAGAGGTTTCATTAAGGGATTGGGATGATTCGGATTCTCCTGAATGGTCAACCGGTCCAGATCTTCCTTTT
>ERZ894220.661-NODE-661-length-21408-cov-9.24989_pt1 | contig 21408 bp, 15 predicted proteins | sample MGYA00380292_ERZ894220 | MGnify/ENA primary metagenome ERZ894220 (study PRJEB32331, sample SAMN06328446) | human gut metagenome | biome: human gut microbiome; feature: stool | host: Homo sapiens | collected 2014-12-05 ... | reverse complement strand
GGCAGATGACGGTATTGGCTATCCGGCTGCCGTTCTGGTGGCACTGAACGCTGCGGAGCCTGCCGAAAATGCGCCCCATATCCTTGGCTTATATGTAGTGCAGCAGATCGCCGCCGCCCATGGCGGCAGGACAGTGTTCGGGCAGAACACCCCCTGCGGAGCAAAAGCAACGGTCTGGCTGCCGGTAAAATAAAAAATGTGAACCTTTTAGGTGTTTCCACCCAGAAAAGTCCACATAGAAAGAGCTGCTTTGGATTTATAAGAGATCGCAGTTGTCCAAATCCCTGCCATGAATCGTAGTTGTGGATGTACATTTGATGCTTGGTCTAAACAGGCAAGCTCATAGCTGCCATATCGGGCTCGAACCCGGCTATTTTCCCGGCTTTGCAGAAAAATCCGATCCCTGTTTTAAGGGGCTGATTTTGACTCTGCACATTTTTGCACACTTTTTGCACACCGGAACGGTTGGATAACGGATGCAAGAGAAGATGACAGCTGCAAAGGATGCAGCAGATGCAAAACACAAATTCACGATAAAACGATAAAAACAACGAACCTGCGTGGTTCTGAAAATTGACGATTGTTGCACGTTGGTTTCTCTTAATCAGTGGGCCCAGGGTTCGAGTCCCTGGAGGTGCACCAGATATTGAACGTCAAATCGTAAGATTTGACGTTCTTTTTTGTTATGTAACCCCGAAAAATCGGGGTCTGCACGATCAATGCACGGTTTTTGCACGGTTGGTGTTTTCGTGGGAATCCTTTGCATGGGCTGGAATTGCTTTGAAATGCGTGGTAAATTTTGCATCAGGTCAGCAGAGCCAGACGGAGCTGTGCCTTTACTTCGGGGTCTGCATTCTTCAGAAGTTCCAGCAGAGCAGTCATGGAGATGGTTGGTTCGCCTTCGGCGGGTACAACCTGCGGGCTGGGGCTTTCCTGTTTGGCGTAGAACCCTTCTTCAAACTTCCTGCCCAGCTCCACACGAGAGGACTGCTGGATATGGGCGTAGGTGTTCACCAGCATATCTGCCGTAGCGTGTCCTGTGGTGCCTTGCACAGCTTTTACATCACCGCCGGAGATCATCAACTGGTAGGTGGCACTGGAATGCCGCAGACCATGGAACACGATACGTGGGAACTCCGGGTGTGCATCCTGCCATTTGAGGAACTTCTTACGGATGAGCACCGGCTCTACCGCCAGACCGTTGGGCAGACGGAACAGCATTCCGCTGTCATGGTAGCGTGTCGGATCTTTCATCTCGTCCGCCGCTAACTGATTCAACCATTTCTTCAATTCCTCTTTCAGTGCAGAGGTCATGAAAATGGTGCGGCAGGAAGACGCCGTTTTGGTGCTTTTCAGGATGAGGGAAGTGGTGCTGCGTTCCAGCTTGTCCGGGAATAGTCAGTGTTTCGGGCATGGAGGGAGCTACACCGGAAGCACTGGAACAGCTGCGGAGCGGTCTGCTGGGAATCTTGCAGTCCGCCGCAGAGCAGGAAAACGCCCATGAAGCAGACGAAATGAATGGCTTTGTGCGCTGGCACAGAAAGGCGATGCTGCCGCGCTGGACAGCCTGATCGACAACAACAAGTCATTTATCGGCAAGGTGGCAAATGACCTTTTCCGCAGCATGAATCTGGCATAGTCCGGCCTGAACCTTGACACGGACGATTTGAAACAAGCGGGCAATCTGGGCTTATGGAAAGCCGTGCCGAAATTCGATGCAGCGCGATGAATGAAGTTCATGACCTATGCGGCTCCTGCCATCCGCAACGCCATGATGGACATGGTGTGGGATGCCTTTGCCGCTTTTGAACAGCGGATGTAGACGGAGGATAAGGATGGTATCTGTTACCAGCATGTTTCGCTGGACGATGTTCTGCCGGGAGAAGAGCAGCTGCGGCGTATCGAAGCCACGGCCGACCCCTACGCCATGCAGCCGCAGACCATTATGGAAGAACAGGAATCGCGCCGGGAACTGTACGATGGCCTGAAACGGCTGACCCAGCGGGAGCAGACTTATCTGCTGTATTGCTAAAATGGCTCTTTGTAACGGCATCAAAACAAGATCCGAACCTTTTTCCGGTAGGAGAAGGGTTCGGATTTTTCGCTTTGCCGTTCAAGAGCTAGGGTGCATATCAGAAAGCTCGTGCTTTCTAATGGGCCATAAAGGGTTCGCCCCTGCCGGAGCGGTTATAGGCTGCCAGCAATTTCAAAAGTCCGTTTTTCGCTAATCTACCTGCAGATTGCGTTAGCGGGAAAGCGCAAAGAAGGGGTATACTAGTGTCAGGAAACGCAGAAGCGAGCGTCGATGAGGAAATGGGCCGCTCCTGCAAAATGTCTTATTTCCCACGCTCGGAAGGGGGTGGGAAGATACATGAGAAGGAGAACAATCATGAAGAAATGGATCTCTCGCCGGAATTTTCTGAAGGCAACGGGTATCTCTGCTGTGGCAGCGGGTCTGACTGCCTGCGGTGGTTCGTCCAGCTCCACCAGCAGTTCGACGGCATCCGGTTCGGCAGCTGCCAGCGGCGAAATGCCCAAGGTCGTTATGTACTACCCTCTGTCCTCAGTCCAACCTGATCAGGAAAAGGTAGCTAAGGCCATTCACGATTACGTGGCCGATAAAAAGGGTATCGACTTACAGTTGGAAGTGGTTCCCAGCAGTTCTTATAACAACCAGCTCAATCTAGTGATGGCAGGTAGTGAGCAGGTGGACATTGCTCTGGTTTGGGGCACCATGGTATCCAGTTGTGTGGCAAAGGGAGCACTCCTTCCGTTGGATGACCTGCTGGATGAATACGGTACGGATATTCAGGAATGTCTGGGAGACTATCTGCAGGCTGGCAAGGTGTCCGGTGTAGCCTATCAGGTGCCGGTCAACCGCTCGCTGTTCTATCAGGGCGGTATTGTGGTGCGCACTGATATTCTGGAAAAGTACGGGATCGATCCTGCTACGATCAAAACTACCGATGATTTGGATGAGATGTTCGAGACCATTCATGCGGGCGAGCCGGATATGGCCATGATGCGCCTAGAGGGTAGTGGTACGTTTGTCTACGCAGACTATGATCCGCTGGGCGATAGCTTTGGTGTTCTGCTGAACTATGGTCAGGACGACGAGATCTCTGACTTGTTCTCCAGCGATAAATTCCGGGCTGAGTGCGAAAAGCACCGGGAGTGGTTCAAGAAGGGCTGGATTGCATCGGATATTCTTACCACCACCGACGGTGCAGCGGAACAGATCAAGGCCGGAAAGCTTCTTGGCTTCTATGGTACTGTTGGCCCTGGCACTGCACAGGATAAAACTAATCAGTGCGGCCGGGATATGACGGTGATTCCGCTGAACACTGTATTCTCGTACACTACAAAGGTGAATTCTTTTGGCTGGTCGCTTCTGAATAATAGCAAAAATCCCGAAGCTGCTATGCAGGTTCTGGATATGATGTACTCGGATCCCACCTTCCTGAATATGCTGGACTGGGGTCTGGAAGGTGTCCACTATAAGCTGAAGGAGGGCTCTGACCGTATCATCACCTTTGCTGATGGAGTGGACGCTTCTACCAGTGGCTATTTCCACAACTGGAGCTTTGCATTTGGTGACCAGCTGATCGCTTATTTCTGGGACGGCACGGAAGAGGACTTCCCGGAGCAGGTGCGCGCCATGAATGAGAGCGCCATGCTGAGTAAGGCCATGGGCTTTGCTTACGACGTGACACCGGTAAAGACCGAGTACACGGCAGTAACGAATGTCTGTGATCAGTATCTTAGCGCACTGGCTTATGGCTGCATCGACATCGACGACAATCTGCCCAAGTTCCTCAAGGAACTGGAGAGCGCCGGGCTGCAGAAGATCATCGATGAAAAGGCTGCCCAGTTCGCTGACTGGAAAAAAGAGAATGGCGTTTCCTAACCGTAAAATACAGGGAACCAGCACATGAAACATGATCCCCTGCCCTGATCCGGCAGGGGATTTTTGAGAACAGGTGGTATTTATGGAAAAGACCGTTACCGTCCCGAAGAAAAAGGGAAAGATCAGGCAGTTTATCCCTCTGTATCTGATGGCACTGCCCGGATTGCTTTATCTGCTCATCAACAATTATCTGCCCATGGCAGGTTTGACCATCGCATTCCGCAATGTCAACTACGCCAAGGGCATCTGGAAGAGCGATTGGTGTGGCCTGGCAAATTTCAAGTATCTGTTTGCCACCAAGGATGCCTGGGTCATCACCCGCAATACCATCGGCTATAATCTACTCTTTATCGTACTGCAAACCGTGATGGCCATTGCCATTGCACTGTTCCTGAATGAGGTGAAGTCCAAGTTCTGGAACCGTTTTTTTCAGACCTCCGTGTTGTTGCCTTACCTGTTCTCCTACGTCATCGCCAGCTACCTTGTATATGCATTCCTGAGCCCCACTACGGGTATGTTCAATCATATTCTCACAGTAATGGGAAAAGACCCGGTTTCCTGGTACATGGAAAGCAAATTCTGGCCCTTTATCCTGACCTTTGTGGAATTATGGAAGCGTTCGGGATACACTGCCATTGTCTACTATGCCACTATGGTGGGTATCGATTCCTCCCTCTATGAAGCGGCCGAGCTGGATGGTGCCGGAAAGCTAAAGCAAATATTCTCAATCACCATCCCTCTGATCTCTCCTACCATCGTTATGATGTCGCTGCTGAGCGTAGGACGTATCTTCCATTCGGATTTTGGTCTGTTCTATCAGATTCCGATGCAGTCTGGTATCATCAGCAGCGTGACTTCTACCATTGATACCTACGTTTACAACGGCCTGATGAAATTGGGTGACGTGGGCATGTCTTCGGCTGCAAGCTTCTATCAGTCTATTGTTGGTTTTATTTTGGTGATGTTCTCCAACTGGCTGGTGAAAAAGAGAAATATGGAAGGGAGCCTGTTCTGAGTATGGATACCACAACAAAAAAGAAAAAACATGTCTCCGGTGTGACGGTCGTCTCCTACATTGTGCTGGCGCTGCTGTCGCTTTCGGCCATTCTGCCCTTTGTGCTGATGTTCACTTCGTCCATTTCCAGCGAGGAATCTATTACCCGGAACGGATATTCTTTCATTCCTTCGGAGTTCAGTCTGGCCGCTTATGAATATCTGTGGGGCAACCGTGCAATCATCGGACGGGCCTATCTGACGACCATTGTCATCGCAGTAATGGGAACGGCCATCAGCTTGGCGATCACCCTGATGCTGGCCTATACCCTCTCCCGCGAGAATCTGCCGGGACGGAAGGTGCTGAACTTTCTGGTGTTGTTCACCATGCTGTTCAACGGCGGCCTAGTGGCTACCTATCTGGTCTACACCGAGGTGTTCCACATCAAGAATACCTATTGGGCCCTCCTGATTCCAGGCCTGTTGATGAATGCCTTCAACGTCATGCTGGCACGGAACTTCTTCAGCAACAGCATCCCCAAACCACTGATCGAAGCGGCCCTCATTGATGGAGCTACGGAGTTTCAGGTCTTCCAGCGGATCGTCCTTCCCATCTCTCTGCCCATCATTGCAACGCTGGGCATGTTCATCTTCATGGCATACTGGAACGACTGGAACAATGGTCTGTACTATTTGACTGATCCGCGGTATTATAATATCCAGAATGTCCTGAACGATATGCTGGCAAATATTCAATTCCTGAAGAACAACAGCGAGATCTCCGGTGAGATGATGGCTGCGGTCAGCAATCTGCCCACATCGGGTGTCCGCATGGCCATTGCATCGGCAGTTGCCATCCCGGTTTTGGCGGTGTTCCCCTGCTTTGAGCGCTACTTTGTCAAGGGAATCGTGATCGGCGGCGTGAAAGAATAATCAATGTGGTACCGCAAAGGTCTGGCATACATGATTGCCGGGCCTTTGTGGTGCTTCCAAAGGAAATTTTACCTATGAAAAGACCATCCGTTCATCAAAAGCTTTTCTGGTTTTACAGTATCCCGGTTCTGGTGCTGATGTTCCTGATGCTCATCTGCTGTGGACTGAGTATATACAATCTGAATCGCCAGGTGACCCAGCTGGATCAGGCGGCGCTGCAGAACTATGCGGATCAGTTGGAAGCAAATCTGAACGCTATTGAAATGAATGTACAGACCTTTACGACAGTGGACAACGACACCATTTATATGCAGTATCTGACATCCGAGGCAGAGCGTGTGTTTGCCACAACAAGGGTCTTTCGGCGGATGGCAGTGGACGTGATCGAGTATCCTGGCATGAGTGCAGAATTTCTATGTCCTCTTGCATATGGGTCGATTCTAATGGTTCGAGGAGAGGGCCAAAGTCTTGCGGAACGTCAGCAGGTGAATCATGCCATTGAAACGATTTGCCAAGATCTGGACGAATACCCCACCGGCACATGGCAGTATTACACAGATGAGGCCGCTCAGTATCTTCTGTACAGCTATCAGTTGAACGATGCCTACTTCGGCTTTTTGCTGGATCCAGTGAAACTGATGACGGTTCCTTTTGCAGAGGATAGCAGCCAGTATGCGGAAACCAGCCTCTATCTGAACAACCAACGGATTGCAGGAGTGGAGGCCAGCCCGGAAAACTGCCTTTCGGCTAAAATAGGGCGCACTGGCTTTGAACTCCGGGTCAGGCTGGTGCGCACCGGTCTTACAAATGGCATCGTCTGGCTCAGCTTGTTGATGATGCTGATTCCGCTCTTGCTTCTGGCTGCACTCTTTTTGCTGTACCGTTTTGCCCGATTGCAAATTGTGGAACCCATTGATCGGATTTCACAGATCATGCACCAGGCCGGACAGGGAGATTTGAGCGTCCGGGTGGATACAAGCGGAATGCTGCAAGAGTTTTCCACCATTGGTACGACATTCAACCTCACGCTGGAGGAGATCTCTGAGCTGCAGGAGCGTCAGACACAGATCTTACGGGAAAAGCAGATGAGCCAGCTGCGAAATCTACAGATGCAGATCAACCCGCATTTTCTGGGCAACTGCTTTAATGCAGTTTACAATGCCTCCCTTACCGGCGATTTTGAGCAGGTGTTGGCTCTGACCACTTACCTGAACCGATATTTCCGGTTTATGGCACAGGTAGAAAATGATTTTGTTCTGCTGGAAGAGGAGCTTCGCTTCACAGATGACTTTCTCTCCATCCAAAAACTCCGATTCGGCGATGCCTTTTCCTACACTATTTCCGTCCCAGCCTTTCTGCGGCAGGCACGCATCCCTCCTTCGGTCATCAAGTCCTTTGCAGAGAATGCGGTGAAATATGCGCGCAATATGAGCAGGGAAGCCAAAATCGACATCCGCGCCTCGATGCAGAACCGGGAGGGGGAAACCTACTTATGGCTGGAAGTGCTGGACAATGGCCCTGGCTTTTCGGATGAGGTGCTGCAGGTTCTGCAGCAAAAGGCACAACCGTTTTTTGATGGGCGGGTCCACATCGGGATCGCCAATGTCCGACAGCGGCTGGAACTGCTGTATGCAGGCAAAGCAGAAGTTCACTTGGGAAATCGGCCCGACGGCGGCGCACATGTGAGCGTGATCCTGCCGCTGAGTTACGGCACAGAACCGCCGGAAAAGGAGGAAACACCGTGACGACCGTTCTGATTGTGGATGATGAGGCGCTTGCGATCCAAGCCATCCGACGCTCGATCAACTGGAAAAATCTTGATGTGGACCGGGTGCTGGATGCCGCAAACGGCGTGGAAGCGCAGAGGATCCTGCGCCGGGAACTGGTACAGGTTCTGGTCTGTGATCTGGAAATGCCTCGGATGTCCGGCATTGAGCTGCTGGAATGGATGAAGACCTCCTGCCCCGATACCGAGGCCGTGATCCTGACCTGCCACGAATCCTTTCCCATGGCGCAGAAAGCGATGGAGCTGGGGTGTGTGGAGTATGTGCTCAAGCCAATTGCACCGGCAGAGCTTACAGCATCCATCCGACATGCGCTCAACCTTTGGAAGACGCAGGAAAGCATGCGCGGGACCCGCCGCGCCTATGAAAACGGGCGCAGTCTGCGCCGAGACCAGTATTTGCAGGACGTTTTAGAAAAAAACATCCTATCCACGGCGGAATCTCTTTTCAACTGTGCACAAAAGTATGATCTGGAGCTGGATGTCAGTGCGCCGCTGCAGGTGGTACGGGTATTGGTGCAGATGCCTGTTGCATTGCCGCAGAGCGAGCAGGAGTTGCTCGGATACGGCGTGTGCAATATTGCCAAGGAGCTTTGGGATAAAACCGGTACCGGCTGGACCTCTTTGCAGCGCCGAAGTGGACAGAGTTTTCTGCTCATCAGCGCTGGAATGGAACCTGCTGCGGCTGCGCATTTCGGGGAAGAATTGGGTCTGGCCTGCAAGACGATGCTGAAGCAGTCAGTAAAGGTTTCGCCTGCCGTGTCCAGCAGCATTCTGGGACTTTGTTCCACTGCGGATGCGCTGGAACAGTGGGAAACAAGCCTTTACAAGGAGTCGCAGAGCCCGGAGGAGGCCCGGATCCGACATTGGAAGACCCTGCTTTTGCAGGAAGATGCTCAGACTGTGCAGGCAGAGATTACCACCGAACTCAACCGGCTGTCCCTCAAGGCAGCACAGGAACGGATGCAGTGGATCGCACAGGCCTTGACACAGGCGCTCCACTGCACGCTGCAAGAGCGAGGCTGCCCGGAGGCAGCAGAACTTGTGGAAGCGAAACCGGTGTTTGAATCGCTGCCGCAGTTTCTTTCGTGGGTGCAGGGCAGCCTTGCTCGGACCGAAAGACTGCTGCGGCACTCGCCCGGCGAGGAACAGGTAATCCGCCGAATCAAGGAATACATCGAACTGAATATTCATCAAGAATTGACGCGAGAAAATATTGCAGCGGCCGTCTACCTGAATCCGGACTACACAGCCCGGCTATTCAAGCGCAAGACCGGCCAGAGTTTGAACGACTATATCCAGAATAAACGCATCAATCTAGCAAGACAGTTGTTGGCGGGCACCGATATGCCCGTGGGCGATCTGGCTGTCGCACTGGGATATTCCAGCTTTTCGCATTTCACCAAATTGTTCAAATCCATTGAAGGAGTCACACCCAGCGATTACCGTAAGCAACATGCCCGAATGCCGGGATGAAATGGCCCCGGAAGGCCCTACAGGAAGGAGAACTACTATGGATGTCTGGACGCACGCAGTCGGAAGAATGCCCTATCGGTTTGACCGATTTCCCCGAACGAAAGAACACTGTCTGAATGGAGTCTGGGATTTTGCGCTGATTTCCCGTGCTGAAGCCGATATGCAGACTCCGGAACAGCTTGGGGCGTTGCCAAAGCCCAAAGCAATCTCCGTGCCCGGATGCTGGCAGCTGCAGGGTTTCGATAAGCCCAAATACATCAACACTCGCTATGCCTTCGGGGCAGATGCGAACAAGCTGGAGCCGCCTTTTATTCCGGAAGGACAGGGGATGGTTGGCATCTACCGGAAAGATTTGACTCTGGAAGTTCCTACCGTGCACCACCGGATGATCCTATCCATCGGCGGTTTTTCCTCTGCTGTAACTGTTTTTTTGAATGGGCAGATTCTTTGCTATGCGGAAAACGGGCGCACTGCCTGTGAGGTAGACCTGACCGATGCTGTACGGCCTGGGCAGAACCTACTGCTGCTTCGGGTGGATGAGTTCAGCCCAGGCTCCTATCTCGAGTGTCAGGATATGTGGAGGCTGTCTGGAATCTTTCGCAGCGTTAAATTGTATGAGATCCACGAGCTGCACCTTCTGGACAGCTATCTCTGGGCAGAGGTAACGTCGGAAAAGGCAGTTCTGCATACCGAAAGCAAAATTCTGAATTTGAGCCATTCCTGCGCTCCACGCATCCGGGTAGAGGTGGAGTTGCTGGATGCCGAGGCGTGTCCAGTGGGCAGATGCAATGGGAAAACCGGCAACGACAGTGATCGCTTTGAGGAGGTCAGCCTGGAAGCGGTATTTAAAGAGCGTGGTTTCGATCCGGCCTGGCTGGACGGCGCATTGCAGATCCCGGCGGGCATTACTGCAACCGCGTATGGGCATCTGGAACTGGAAACGCCGCACCTCTGGTCGGCGGAGACACCCTATTTGTATCAGGTGCGGCTGTCTACTTTTCTGGGAGAAGAAAAGCTGGAGGAAACCACTGTGCCCTTCGGCTTCCGCCATTATGAGATCGATGGAGAAGGCGTATTCCGAGTCAACGGTGCACCCGTCAAGCTGCGAGGCGTGAACCGACACGAGTTCGACCCTGTCACCGGCTATGCCATCACCGAAGAGAGCATGCGCCAAGATATTGAGTTGATGAAGCGATGCAATATCAATGCGGTTCGCTGTGCGCATTATCCAGATACTCCGCGCTGGTATGAGCTCTGTGATGAATACGGCCTTTATATAATGGATGAGGCAAATCTGGAAAGTCATGGCATTTCTTACCGCAAGAATCTTTTGCCCGGCAACGATATGCGGTGGCTCCCACGTGTGCTGGACCGACAGGCTGCCATGGTTCAAACCAATAAAAACCATGCATCAATCTTCTGCTGGTCCCTCGGCAATGAGATTGGTTATGGAGAGACTGTGGCACTGGCGGCATCCTACTGCCGCACTGCGGACCCCACCCGCCTGATCCACAAGCGCCAGATGAACAAGATTGCAGATATGGACAGCGAGACCTATCCTTCTCCTCAGAACATGAGGGAACGGGCAGAAGCAAATCCCAATCGAGCCTTTCTGACCAATGAGTACCTTCACGCTATGGGAAACGCATGCGGAAGCATGGGGGATTACTGGAAAGAAATCTATGAACACCAGAATTTGATGGGCGGCTTTATCTGGGAGTGGTGCGACCACGGTCTGCTCCAGACGAACCCGGATGGAACGACCTGGTATGCCTATGGCGGCGATTTTGGCGAGGAATTCCATGACAGCAATTTCTGCATCGATGGACTGACAACACCCGATCGTCGATTTACGCCTAAGCTACAGGAAGTTCAGACGGTGTACCAGCCCATCGACCTTCGGGTGAAGGACCTCCGGAATGGAATCTTTGTTCTGGAAAACCGTTGTGAGCAGCTGAACTTGAGGGATTTTGCAGCTCAACTGCGCCTGCTGGAAAATGGTGTCTGTCGAGAAATCAGAGAGCTCTCTCTGCCGGATTGCGCTGCGGGACAGTCGGTGGTATGGAAGGTCGATTTGCAGGATATTCCTCAGGTTTCGGGAGAACAGATTCTAGAGTTCTTGTTCATGGAGAAATCTCCGGCCCATGCAGGATGCGGCCTCAGCGGATGGAAGCAGTTCCTTTGGAAAAAGGGATGTCACCCGGCTCTTGTGACAGAAAAGGTCACAGCTCATTTCTCAAAACAGGGAACTCTTCTGGTGGGTGAGATGGGTGACTTGACTCTTCGGCTGGATACAGAAACCGGAGCACTTCAGGTCGACAATGTATCCGGTGTGCTACTGCACGATCTGTTCTTCACCCATTTTCGTGCCCCCACAGACAACGATGCTCACAGCCCACTGGTACTGGGTAAACAGAACTGGTTTACAAAGCAGTATGATCATCCAAAACGTACTTGTTTGGAAGTCCGGCAGGGGAACGGGGTAGAAGAGCCGTCTTTGACCTACACCACCGCATACCAGACGGAGAAGGACAGTTTCTATGTTACCGTTGGTTTATGGCAGGCAGGACAAAATCGTATATTTATTGACTGCAACGTGCAATCTCCGGCAGATATGCTGTCTCCGGGGCGAATCGGGATGACGGCAATTCTTCCCGTGCGGTTTACGGCTATGAAATGGTATGGGAAGGGACCGTTAGAAACCTATCCTGATCGCCAGTGCGGCGGGCGCATGGGAGTTTACAGCGAAGATGTGAGAAATCAGCCGTTTTATCTACGGCCTCAGGAATACGGACTTCATACGGAATCTCGTAGTATGCGATTAACAGACCCGGACCGTGCGGATTTTGTACGGTTTGAGGCCGCCTGCCCCATGGCCATGAGCGCAGTGCCCTACAGTGATCTGCAGCTGTGGAATGCCCGGCATCCCCCTGAGCTTCCTGCACCGGAGGCCCTGTATGTGCATTTGGACTACGCCCACCGGGGTCTGGGCAACAGCAGCTGCGGCCCAGATGTTCTGCCGACATATCGCATCGACGATCGGCCTTGTCGCTTCGGCTTTGCCCTGGAGGCTGGATTGGGAGAACGGGAAGATAACCCCTTCGGCCCCATTCCGGAGGAGATCCCAGCTTACCACCCATGGAAAGCAGTAGGAGAGCAGGACAGGACACCAAGCTACCGAGACCCATCGGACCCTGATCAGCGCAGCAACGCCGGTATGGTGTGACACTTAAAAAAGCATAAGTAAACAAAAAGAAGGGGTTGTTGCACAAGTTCCAACAAAAAGACCAGAGTTGTTTAGCCAAAGTCGGAAGGATCTGCTTTTGCTGACTGAGTTTTCAACATTTTGCTTGTTTGACACTGGTTTTCCACACCTTTGCGCCGTGAAAGCAAGAAAAAAGGCTGCTGTACTGGCTTATATCCTTATGCAACAGCCCCTGCCACATATGGATAAAGGTACCTCATTCGGTGCGCTTTCTGCCCAGATACGCTGCCTTGACCTGCTCATTTGCCAGCAGCTCAGCGCCGGTGCCGGAGAGCGTCAGGTTGCCGGTCTCCAGTACATAGGCGTAGTCCGCTACCTTCAGCGCCATGTTGGCGTTCTGCTCGTTCAGCAGCACCGTGATGCCCTGCTGGTTGACCGTGCGGATGATGTCGAAGATCTCCCGCACCACAATGGGGGCAAGACCAAGGCTCGGCTCGTCCAGCATCAGCAGCCTGGGCTTGCTCATCAGGGCACGGCCTACGGCCAGCATCTGCTGCTCGCCGCCGGAGAGGGTGCCTGCGCTCTGCCAGCTGCGCTCCTTCAGGCGGGGGAACAGGCTGTACACCCACTCGAGGTCCTGTTCCATTTCGGCCTTGTCCCTGCGCAGATAGGCACCGATCTTCAGGTTTTCGACGACCGTCAGATCGGCGAATACTCTGCGGCCCTCCGGCGACATGGCGATGCCGCTGGCCACGATCTGGTCGATGGGCCTGCCCAGCACTTCCTGACCGTTCCACAAAATGGAGCCGCTCTGTGCCTTGACAAGGCCGGAGATGGTGCGCATCAGGGTGGACTTGCCGGCACCGTTGGCACCGATCAGGGTAACGATCTTCCCCTCCGGAACCGTCAGCGATACGCCGCGCAGCGCCTGAATGCCGCCGTAAGAAACGTGTAAATCCTTGATCTCAAGCATCTTCGTCCACCCCCAGATAAGCGTCGATCACGCGCGGGTCGTTCTGTACTTCGGCGGGTGTGCCCTCGGCGATCAGGCGGCCAAAGTCCAGCACATATACGCGGTCAGAAATGTCCATGACCAGATCCATGTGATGCTCGATCATAAACACCGTCAGGTTGAAATCGGTGCGGATGCGGTCAATAAAAGCGGTCAGCTCTTCGGTCTCCTGCGGGTTCATACCGGCGGCAGGCTCATCCAGAAGCAGCAGTTTTGGTTCGGTTGCCAGCGCGCGGGCGATCTCTATCCGGCGCTGTAAGCCGTAGGGCAGACCGGTGGCCAGCTCGTTGCGAACCTCCTGCAGACCAAGCACCTGCAAAAGGTGCTCGCATTCCTCGCGCTGGCGCTTTTCTTCGTCGGCATTCAGGCGGAAGGTGGCGCTCAGCAGGTTGGCGGAACAGCGGCAGTGCTTGGCGATGAGCACGTTTTCAAATACGGTCTGGCTTTTCCACAGACGGATGTTCTGGAATGTGCGGGCAATGCCCATCCGGGTGATCTTATCCGGAGTCGGTGCAATGATGTGGGAATACGTTCCCGCGTTCTGCCCCTTGTAGAGCTTTTTCATCTTGCCGTGGGGCGTGTTCTCAATGATCTTTCGCCCCTCGAACCACACCGCGCCGTTGGTGGGCGCATACACACCGGTCACAACGTTGAAGGCGGTGGTCTTGCCTGCACCGTTGGGGCCGATCAGGGAGACGATCTGATTCTTGTCTACCTTTAGGTTCAGGTTGTCCACAGCCACCACGCCGCCAAACTGCATGGTGGCGTTTTCAATGGTCAATACATTTTCACTCATTTGAAGCGCACCTCCTCTTTGGCAGCTTTTGCAGTGGATGCGGGCTTTTTCTGGAAGAGCTCGCGGTCACCCATGATGCCCTTGCGGAAGAACAGCACCACAGCCATGATGATGATGCTGAACACCACCATGCGGAAGCCGGAGCGCAGCAGCGGCAGACGGAACCCGCCGATGTAGGTTTCGTTGTCGAGGAAGCGGAGCAGCCACTCGGAGCTTGCAATGAACAGGAAGGATGCGATGATGGAGCCGGACACGGAGCCGATGCCGCCGATGACCACGATGAGCAGAATCTCATAGGTCATGCTGGATTTGAAGGTGGTGGCCTGTACGCTGGCCTGATACATGGCCAGCATGGCACCGGAGATGCCTGCAAAGAAGCTGCTGATGATGAAGCTCATCCGTTTGTGGCTGGCAAGGTTGATGCCCATTGCCTCCGCGGCGATCTCGTCATCACGGATGGCCTTGAAAGCGCGGCCATAGGTGGAGCTGATGAGCAGCAGGATGACAGCGATGCAGATGCCTGAGAAGAGGAAAGGCATGACCGTTTCCAGATGCAGAGTGATGCCGCCCAGCGGAATGGAGAAGCTGGAAAAGCTGGTAAAGCCATACAGCAGGTTGGAGCCGTTGGTCAGGGGGCCAAAGCCCTCGTACACCACGGCGGCGCGGATGATCTCCGCAAAGCCCAGCGTGGCAATGGCAAGGTAGTCACTCTTCAGCTTCAGCACCGGCAGGCCGATGAGGAAGGCGAACAGCGCGGCGACGAAACCGGCCAGCAGCAGGCAAAAGACAACGCCCGGCAAAAAGCCCAGCCCGCCCAGAGGCTTTGAGAGCAGCTCCGGGATGGAAAAATCGATGCCGCCATTGGAATAGCGCTGATAGATGGACTTCTGCGAAGCAGCAGGAATGGTCAGGATGGCGTAGGCGTAAGCGCCCAGCAGCATGAAACCGGCCTGACCCAGGCTGAACAGGCCGGTGAAGCCGTTCAGCAGGTTCATGGAGACAGCCACCAGTGCATAGATGGCACCCTTGCGCAGGACAGTCAGCAGCATGGAGGGCACAAAGCTCAGGTTATCCAGTGCCAGCAGCACAGCCAGCAGGGCGATGAGTGCCAGCGCCGCCCGGAGGCAGATGCGTTTTTTCTCTTGTTTCATGGTCATCACACTTTCTCGGTCAGGTTCTCGCTGAACAGGCCGGTGGGCTTGACCGCCAGCACCACGATGAGCAGCGCAAACGTAAAGGCATCACTGAAGGTGGTAGCGCCTGCGCCCTTGATCAGGCTCTCGCAGATGCCGATGAGAAAACCGCCGATCACGGCACCCGGGATGGAACCGATGCCGCCGAACACCGCCGCAACAAAGGCTTTCAGGCCGGGTATGGCACCCACGGTGGGGGTGACGGCCGTGTAGTTGGAAAAGTACATCATGGAGCCGATGGCGGCCAGAAAGCTGCCCACGGCAAAGGTAAAGCTGATGACATTGTTGATCTTGATGCCCATGAGCTGTGCTGTTTCAAAATCGCGGGAAGCGGCGCGCATGGCCATGCCGATCCGGGTCTTCTGGATCAGGGTGACCAGTGCGGCAACCAAGATCACAACAAGAAACGGCGTGATCACAGTGACACGCTTGGTCTGGCAGCCCAGCACCGTGACGGTATCGCTGATCCAGGGCAGGGCAGGGTATTGCTTGGCCAGACCGCCGGTGGCGTACCACATCATGTTCTGCAGCAGGTACGACATGCCGATGGCGGAGATCATCACCGACATCCGGGGCGCGGTGCGCAGGGGCTTGTAGGCGATCTTTTCCACCGCGATGCCCAGCAGCACGGTGGATGCCACCACCAGCGGGATGGAGACCGCCAGCGGCAGGGATGCCGTGGCATAGACCATCATAAAGCCCGCCACCGTAAAGATATCGCCGTGGGCAAAGTTGATCAGGCGCAGGATGCCGTACACCATGGTGTAGCCGATGGCGATCAGCGCATACTGACCGCCCACGGAAATGCCCGCCAGCAGGTAGGGCAAAAACTTTGCAGCCATAAGGGAAACCCTCCATTTCTTACAACTTTTAATAAAATAAACTCCTCCAGTCACCTCCGGTGACAGCCCCCTCCCAGAGGGGGCCAAACCTGCCGGAAAGCTACAAAAAGGCTCCCTCATTGAGGGAGCTGGCAACGCCGTCAGGCGTTGACTGAGGGAGTTTGAAGTTTTGTTCAGCCTTCCACGCTCTGGGTCTTGACGAACACGAAAGCGCCGTTGTCGGCCTTCTTGATGTAGGCCATATCCTTGTTGGCATCGCCGGTGGTCTGGTCAAAGGTGATGCTGCCGGTCACGCCGTCATAATCCACGCCGAACAGGGCATCCTTGATGGCGGTGCCGTCGGTGCTGCCGGCGGCCTTGATGGCTTCCAGCGCGGTCATGTAGGCATCGTAGCCCAGGGCCGAGACGGCTGCCACGATGTCGTTGCCGCCGTTGTTGGTCAGCTTCTGGCTGTCGGCATTGAGCCATTCCTTGAAACCGGCAACGAACTCCTTGGCGGCACCGGAGTCATCGTTTTCATCGAAGAAGGTGGAGCAGTAGACCTGCACGCTGGTGCCCTTCTGTGCATCCAGGATCACGCTGGACTCCCAGGTGTCGCCTGCGGTGATGGGCTTGTCAAACCCGGCGGAGGCGGCCTGGGTAATGATCTGTGCCGCATAGGTGGTGGCGCAGGGGGCAAAGATGAGATCCGCACCGGCGTTGATGGCGTTCTGGATGTAAGCGGAGAAGTCGGAGGTGCCCTCCGGGAACTGCTCGCTGGTCACGGTGCCGCCCAGGTCCTCAAAGGCGTTGACAAAATAGGTGGCAAGGCCGGAGCCGTAGTCCTCGCCCAGCATGCTCAGCACATAGGCATTGGCTGCACCGAACTCATCCTTTGCAAAGTTTGCCATGACCGAGCCCTGGAACGGGTCCAGGAAGCAGACACGGAAATAATAGGGGTTCGCCTCGGTGACGGCGGGGTTGGTGCAGGAGCAGCCGATGGCGGGGATGGAAGCAGACTGGAAGGTGGGTGCTGCGGCAATGGAAACGCCGGAGCCGTAGCTGCCCAGCACCACAGACACCTTTTTGGAGACCAGCTCCTGTGCTGCGGTAACGGCCTTATCGGTGCTGGACTGGTTGTCCACCTCCACCAGCTCCACGTTATAGGTCTCGCCGCCGATGTCCACGGTGGGAGCCACGCTGTTGGCGTACTCGATGCCCAGCACCTCCTGCTTGCCGCCGGCACCGTTGTCGCCGGAGGCCGGTTCAAACACGCCGATCTTTACGGTCTTGCCACCGGCGCTGCCAGAGCTGCCGGAAGAACAGCCTGCCAGTGCAGCCGCTGCGGCGGCAGCACCGGATACTTTCAGAAAATCGCGGCGGGAAATAAAAGCCTTCATCACAAATTCCTCCTCAATGCGGCCGTGTGGGCCGCCTGTTTTCCTTTTTTATAAAAGAAAAGCCCGCAGCGGCGCAGAAATCTCACGTTCCTGCATCGTTGCGGGTCTATGACACTGTTTTAGCACAGCAGAGCGCACTTGTCCAGAAAAACTTGTGGTTTTCTTAAAATTTCGGCAGATGACCAGAAAGAAGTGTCCTTGAAGTGCGTGCATTTTGGGCGAATTTCACACAGAGTGTATTCTGTATGAGAACAGGATTCTGAGGCGCTGCTTCCGGCGGTGGATCATGGAATTCGACAAAAATAAAGGTGTGACTTTGTGTAACTTTACAAAACATGAAAATGCAGAGGCAAAAAGTTGTTGCAATTTTTGGATTGAAAGTGATGATGAAAAAGACTATACTTTAAACATCAAAAGCAAAGGCGCTTGGTGAGGGATCACCGGGCGCTTTTTTGTTTGCCCTGCAAGGCAAGGAGGCTTTGAGGGAGATGAAATGGGAAAAGGAGAATGCAAAGTGATCAAGCTGGAACATGTGGAGAAATACTTCGGAGATCTTCACGTTTTGAAGGATGTCAACCTGGAAGTGGCCGAGGGTGAAAAGCTGGTCATCATCGGGCCGTCCGGCTCGGGCAAGTCCACCACGGTGCGCTGCATGAGCTTTCTGGAGGAGCCCACCAGCGGCCATGTTTACATTGACGGGCAGGAGCTGACAGGGAAGAACAAGACCCGGCTCGTGCGCGAGACCACCAGCATGGTGTTCCAGCAGTTCAACCTGTACCCGCACATGACGGTGCTGAAAAACCTGACTCTCGCACCCATGAAGCTGCACCACAAGACAAAGCAGGAGGCCGAGGAGCTGGCGTACCATTATCTCGAGGTCGTGGGTCTGCGGGACAAGGCGAATGTCTACCCCGCCCAGCTTTCCGGCGGCCAGCAGCAGCGCATTGCCATTGCTCGGGCGCTGTGCGCGCAGACCAAGATCATCCTTTTCGATGAGCCCACCAGTGCGCTGGACCCGGAGACCATTCAGGAGGTTCTGGATGTCATGGTGAATCTGGCCCACGAGAAGAACATTACGATGGTGGTCGTTACCCACGAGATGGGCTTTGCCCGTCAGGTGGCCGACCGGATCGTGTTCATGGCAGATGGCCAGATCATTGAGGAGGGGACACCGGAACACTTTTTCACCAATCCCAAAAACGAGCGGGTGCGTCAGTTTCTGGGCAAGATCATCCGGTGAGTTCAAACGGTCATCGCGGGGGATGCCGCAAAGGAAGCGGCACACCGCTGTTGATAGCGCAGCATAGGAGGGGCGGAAGGGAAAGCCGCCCGGCTGCAAAAAATTTATAGAGGAGTGAATTCTTATGAAAAAGATCTCACGTCGTAGTTTCGTCAAGGCCGCTGGCACGGCCCTTGCACTGACCGCACTGACCGCCTGCGGCGGTTCGTCCAGCTCCACAGCTGCTTCCGGCACGGCATCCTCTGCCGCCTCCGGCAGCACAGCCGCTTCCTCCGAAGCGCTGTCTGCCGATGTGCAGGCCATCGTGAACCGCGGTGTGCTGAAGGTAGGTGTCAAGAACGCCGTCAAGGGCTTCAGCTTCCAGGATACCATCACCGGTGAATATTCCGGCCTGGAGGACAGCCTGGCAGAGATGATCGCCGAGCATCTGGGTGTGGACGTGGAGTTCACCACTGTCACCGCCGCCACCCGCGGCGAGCTGCTGGACTCCGGCGATATCGACTGCGTGCTGGCTACCTTTACCATCACCGATGAACGCCGGAAGAGCTGGGATTTCTCCACCCCCTATTACACCGACTACGTCAGCGTGCTGGTAGAGGATTCCTCCGGCATCAAGGCGCTGGCGGACCTGAAGGACAAGGTGATGGGCGTTTCCTCCGGCTCTACTTCCGCCCGTGCTCTGGTGCAGGAGATGATCGACGAGGGCATCCTCACCGGCGAGGGCTTTGATGCCGAGACCTTCAACGCTGACACCTGGAAGGACGGCATCTCCTTCCGTCAGTACGACGATTATCCCGCCATCAGCACCGCACTGAGCGCCGGTGAGGTGGACGGCTTCTGCGTGGATAAGTCCATTCTGGCCATCTACAAGACCGAGGGCCGCAGCTACATCGATGCGGAGTTCAGCCCGCAGGAGTACGGCGTGGCCACCAAGAAGGACAGCGGCTTCTCTGCCGTGTGCGATGACCTGATCACCGGCTGGCTGGCCGATGGCACCATTGACGGTCTGATCAAGGACAACGGTCTGGCATAAATCCGGAGTTCAGAGGGTTTGAGAGAAAGGAGTGTTCGTTATGTCCGGTCTGTTTTCAATGGACGCATGGGCAACGGTGTGGAATCACCGGGAAAGTTTTCTGCTTGGGCTGGGCAACACCCTGATGACAGCATTTTTTGCGCTGGCGCTGGCCTTTGCAATCGGCGCAGCCATCGGCCTGATGGCCACCAGCGGCAAAAAGCCGCTCAAGTTCATTGCGCGCGTGTATGTGGAGTTCATCCAGAACACGCCGCTGCTGCTGCAATTGTGCTTTTTGTACTACGCACTGGCCTTTGCCGGCCTGAGCCTGGGCGTGATTCGCACCGGCATCATCGCGCTGGGCGTTTACACCGGTGCGTATATGGGCGAGGTCGTCCGTGCCGCCATTGAGGCGGTGCCCAAGGGTCAGTTCGAGGCCGCACAGGCACAGGGCTTCAACTATCTGCAGCGGATGGGCTATATCATCCTGCCCCAGAGCATTCCGGTGATGCTGCCTCCCATGGTGAATCAGGTGGTCAACCTGTTCAAGAACACCTCCTGCCTGTACATCGTGGGCGGTGCCGACCTCATCAGCGTGACTTACAGCTTTGTCACCGGTGCTTCCACCGGCGGCGCGTATGCACCGGCCTATATCGTCTGCGGTCTGATCTTCTTTGTGGTGTGCTTCCCGCTGTCCACGCTGGCCACCCGCTGGGAGGCCTCGCTCAAGGAGCGCAAGGGCAAGGCAGATCCGGCTCTGCGCGCGGTCAAGCGCACGGCTCTGAAGGAGGCGGCATGATATGAGCACTTTGGCTTCCAGCTTTTCGATCCTGACGCAGCCGGGTGTGTTCCTGTACCTGCTGCGCGGCGTGGCCTTTACCTGCATCCTCTCGGTGCTGGGTGTCATTCTGGGCCTGATCCTGGGCTCTCTGCTGGCGCTGGCCCGCACCTACTGTAAAAAGGGCCCGGCCCGCATTCTGGGGTGGTTCTCGGCGGCGTATATTGAGCTTTTCCGCAACACGCCCTATCTGCTCTGGATCTTCGTGTGCGTGGTCTTCTGTCCCTGCCCGGCATTCTTTGCCCGGAAAATGTTCGGCCTGACCAGCGTGGAAATGAAGCTGCTGTTCAAGGCCGCGCTGGCTCTGATCCTGTTCAACTCTTCGGTCATTGCGGAGATCGTCCGCGGCGGCCTGAACGGCGTGGCAAAGGGCCAGTTTGAAGCCGGGTATGCACAGGGCTTCAACACTGCGGAGGTGCTGCTGTACATCATCCTGCCGCAGGCCTACCGCAACATCGTGCCCACCCTGCTCAGCCAGGTCATCACCACCATCAAGGATTCCTCCTACCTTGCCAACGTGGCGACCATTGAGCTGATGGCACGGATCCGCCAGCTGCTGAGCGCCGCAGGCACCTACAACGGCCTTGGCACCGTGAATGTTTCGGATGTGATGGTGCTGTTCGGCGCGGCCTGCGTCATCTATTTTGTCATCAACTTCACCCTGAGCTGCATCGTCCGTTCGATGCAGGCCTGGCGGAAGAAGGCACTGGTCTTTGCCCCGGCAAAGGCCGCATAAAACTGAAGTTCTCCTTTATCTCCCCTTTCCTTCCTATTCCAAACCTTATGCACAGAAAGCCCG
>ERZ894220.650-NODE-650-length-21785-cov-13.5249_pt1 | contig 21785 bp, 24 predicted proteins | sample MGYA00380292_ERZ894220 | MGnify/ENA primary metagenome ERZ894220 (study PRJEB32331, sample SAMN06328446) | human gut metagenome | biome: human gut microbiome; feature: stool | host: Homo sapiens | collected 2014-12-05 ... | reverse complement strand
TGTCTACCTCGATATGTTGCTTTGCATTAAGTTTGGACAATAAACATACCGTCTCGACATGTTTTGTGCGGGGAAACATATCCACGGGCTGAATCGCGTGAACGACATAACCGTGTTCACACAAATAGCGCACATCGCGCGCGGCGGTAGATACGTTACAGCTTACCATTACAATCCGTTGAGGAGCCATTTTTAAAACAGCCTCCAGCGTGGTGGCGTCGCATCCCTTTCGGGGCGGATCCAAAACAATCACATTCGGACGAAGATTTTGAGATGCAAGCCGCCGGGCTGCTTGACCGGCATCTTCGCAAAAGAACTCAGCGTGAGAAATGCCCATGCGTGCTGCGTTCTGTCGTGCACTTTCCACTGCTTCGGGGATGATTTCCACACCAATTAATTTTTGACAACGGGAAGCCATTGACAGGCCGATGGTGCCGGCGCCGCAATAGAGATCCAGAAGAAGATCGCTGCTTTGCAGAGCGGCAAAATTTTGTACAACTGCATAGAGCTGATTGGCACCCAGAGTGTTGACTTGATAGAATGAAAGCGGCCCCAACTGCACAGGTACGTCCGCCATTTGATCAGCTAAGAATTTTTCCCCCCACAGGGAAATGCACTCATTTCCGGTGATGACATTGGTTTGTTGCCGGTTCACATTGAGAACGATTGAACAAATTTCCGGATGCAATGCAGTCAGTTCGCTGCAAAAAGCATCGGCATGCGGCAGACGATTCCCATTGCACACCAGGCAGACAAGCACACGATTGGTGGTAATGGCATGTCGAAGATATAAATGCCGAACCAGGCCGGAATGTGTTGTCTCATGATAAATGGGAATATGATAACGCGTGAGAAGATCGCAGACAGTTTGTGCGATAGCATTCAATAAAGTTGGCTGCAGAATGCAGTCATCACAAGGAATGACACGATGGCTCCGGTTGGCATAAAATCCTGCGCGGACAACACCGTCCGCGTCCTGAATAAGCGGATATTGAACTTTGTTGCGATATCGCAGGGGAAGTGGTGACGGCAAAATGGAGGAGACCGGATAAGAAATACCGCCAAGACGATTCATGGCGTCCCGTACAAATTGCTCTTTGGCCTCAAGTTCTGCTTCGTAGGTCAAATGCTGAAATTGGCAGCCGCCGCATTTGCCGAAAATCGGACAGGACGGCTCTGCCCGTCCAGCCCCAGGATAACGAAGGTGTTCCACGATGCCAAAAGCATAATTTTTGCACACTTTAACTATGCGAACATCGGCCTTGTCACCTTTGGCGGTAAACGGGACAAAGACTGCCATGCCTTCAAAACGCCCCACGCCGTTTCCGTCGTTGGACAAAGAGTCAATGGTCAGCGGAATAATTTGATTTTTTTTCAATGCCATGAAAAATTCCTCCAAGAAGAGAGCGATGGAAAGGAAAAGCGGCTTTATTCAGCCGCTTTTTCTTTGTTCAGCGTTCCCAGATATCTGCTGGGGGGAACACCTTTGTTCTTTTTAAATACACGCGAAAAATAGAACTGATCGAAGAAACCTACCGAAACAGCGATTTCTGCAATGGATAAATTGGATTCCCGCAAAAGTACACATGCTTCGTTAATTTGATAATTTGTCAAATAATCAATGGGAGATTGTCCCACATTGCTCATAAAAACCCTGTAAAGATGACTGCGGCTGACACCGACTGCCTTAGCGATATCGTCAATGCTGATGTTGTGGGAGTAATTAAATTGAATGTACTTAATCGCATTCAGAACATACTGCGAACTGGAGTTACCGGTATGCGGTTCCAGTTCTTGTGCTTCCTGCATCAATTCGGCAATGAAAAGATAAAGGTAGCCAACCATCATCGCCTCATTGCGGGGATCCGGTCCCCGAGAGAGAAAAATATCAAACAGTGCCTTTTTTACACGGTCTGGATTCTTGCAGTGGTGAACAGGCAAAGTATCCCGGAAGGGAAGCTGCGCCACCAGCTTATTGGCACAGGCACCATTGAACCCTACCCAGTAATATTCCCAAGGGTCATTTTGATCGGCAGAATAGGTGATCAACTGATTGGGCTTGGCAAGAAAAATGTCACCTGCACAGACTTCATGAACCTTGTTGCTGACGGTATAAGTTCCTTTGCCGTTGGCAACATAATGAATCAAATAATGATCACGCACGCCAGGGCCCCAAGTGTACCCGCGCTCGCAGCTCTGCAGACCGCAGTTGAAGATAGAAAGCTCGACGTTATCGGTATAACTTTGCTTGAAAGATTGCTTATACGTATTGGACATGGGAATGGCCTCCAAGCATAGCGCGTAAAAAAACGGCCTGTACTAAGTCAATGGAATCAGCAAATTCACAAAAACATTCAACTGTGGTTATTATAGCAAAACAATCAACAAAAGTCCATTTTTTCAGAATATTTTAGTGTTTACTTCGCCGCGGGCACTGTTATAATGGAATTAAGCTGATATGCTGCCTAAAAAGGAGGAATTGCTGTGCCAAAAGGACAGGAACTGCTTACACAAATTTGTGAGGGAAGTTACGACGAAACGTTCCGTAAACTATACGCTCGGGATGAAGAGACCGTCACACGTCAAAGAGACCGTTATTGCCAGGCGATTCGGGCGTTTGAGAATATGTTTGGTAGCGGCCGCGAAATTCGGATTTATTCGGCACCCGGCCGCACAGAAATTGGCGGAAACCATACAGACCACAACAACGGTGTGATAATGGCAGCAGCCGTTAATTTGGATATTCTTGCAATTGTCGCAAAAAATGATGAGAACGTGATTCGTGTGCACTCACAGGGGTTCGAAGGAACCGATGTGGTGGAACTGAACCATCTGGATGTGATTGCAAAAGAACAGGGACGATCTGCGTCTTTGATTCGCGGAATGGCTGCGGGAATCCAGAAAGAAGGCGGAGTCATCGGTGGCTTTGATGCCTACACCACTTCCGATGTGCTGCGTGGCTCCGGCTTGTCCAGTTCGGCAGCATTCGAAGTAGTGATTGGGGCTGTGTTAAATGGCGAGTACAATGCAAACCGCTTTTCTGCGGTAAAAATTGCGCAGCTCAGCCAATATGCCGAAAACGTCTATTTCGGAAAGCCCAGCGGTCTGATGGACCAGACTGCTTCCAGTGTTGGAAGCGCAATCATGATCGACTTCCAAAATCCGGATGCGCCGATAGTGGACGAGATTCGTTTCGATTTGGATAAGCATGGTTATCATCTGTGCATTACAGATACGAAGGGCAGCCATGCGGATCTGACAGACGATTATACAGCAATTCGTCGCGAGATGGAATCCGTTGCGGCCTTTTTCGGAAAAAAAGTTCTTCGGGAAGTGGATGAAAACTCCTTCTGGACACAAATCGCATCTTTGCGGCAGAAAGTGGGCGACCGTGCGGTTTTGCGCGCAGCGCATTTTTTTGCAGAGTGTCGCAGAGCGGGCGAGTTGCGCACTGCAGCGGCCGAAGATCGTTTTGAAGATTTTTTGAAATTGATTCTGATGGGTGGTCATTCCTCCTTCGAATACAATCAGAATGCGTACAGTATTCGGCATCCGCAGCAACAGGGGGTTTCTGTCGGATTGGTCCTTTCCCAACATGTTCTGGAAGGGCGCGGTGCCTGGAGACTGCAAGGTGGCGGTTTTGCAGGAACCATTCAAGCTTTTGTGCCGGATGATTTGCTGGATGTGTATCGGAAGACAATGGAAAATGCCTTCGGTCAAGGAGCCTGCTATGTCTTGAACGTTCGCAATTACGGTGCGATTGAGGTGATACAGACCCTGTGAGAAGGCAACCCGGGAAGCGAATTGCGCTGCTGGATACTGTGCGCGGCGTTGCTGTCGTCAATATGATTGTGTATCACGCAGTGTATGATTGGGTGTATGTATTCGGAAAGCCTGCGGCTTGGTTCGAAACAAATGCTGCATATCTGTGGGAACAGGCAATTTGCTGGACATTTATCTTTCTGGCAGGTATGGTCTCAGTTTACAGTCGGAATCTCATGCGTCACGGAGCAGTGGTATTCGGGTGTGCACTGGTGCTCACGATTGTGACGGCTTTGATTATCCCGGAGCAAATCATTTTGTATGGGGTGCTCCATCTGCTGGGAACAGCAATGCTTTTGACGGCGTTACTTCGTCCTTGCTTGGAAAAGATTCCGCCGCTTTGGGGAGCAGCGTTGAGCTTCGTTTTATTTATCTTTGTGAAAGGGGTCCCGCGCGGCTTTTTAGGAGTGGCAGATTATGCACTTTGCTCCCTCCCTTCAAGTTTTTATCAGTTCCAATGGGGGTTCCCGCTTGGATTTCCTGCACAAGGATTTTGGTCTTCCGATTACTTTCCGATTGTGCCGTGGCTTTTTCTGTTTTGGACCGGAATGTTTTTGTGGCGTGGATTGCGCAGACGTGTCGAGCCATATTTGAAGGCGACTGGAGAAATTCCCGTTTTTACTGCTGCGGGACGTCATAGCTTACTGATTTATATGCTCCATCAACCGATTGTTTTCGGAGCGCTTTGGCTGATAACTCGTTGAAAATAGGAAGAGGTGAAGTGCTATGCTGTTTGTATGGTATCCCAAATGCACAACTTGCCAGCGTGCAAAAAAATGGCTGGATGAACATGGTATGCAATATGAGATGCGCGATATTAAGGAGGAAAATCCTTCTGCGCAGGAATTGCAGGAATGGTATGTGAAAAGTGGTCAGCCCCTTCGTCGTTTCTTTAATACCAGTGGACTTTTGTACAAGGGGATGGGGCTGAAAGAAAAATTGCCGACCATGTCAGAAGAGGAACAGATTCAGCTGCTGTCGGAGTACGGGATGTTGGTGAAACGTCCTTTGGTAATCACGGAAGATCAAGTACTCATCGGTTTTAAAGAGGCGGAATGGGACACTCAACTGAAATAAAAAAATGGTCTCTGCTTGTAAAAGCAGAGACCATTTTTTATTTTAAAAAGCCCTCAATGATTTTTTCTTCCGCTTGTTCTTTGGTCAATCCCAAAGTACAAAGTTTCAGAATCTGCTCTCCGGCAATTTTTCCAATGGCAGCTTCATGAATCAGAGCGGCATCTACATGAGAAGCATCCAGTGAGGGAGTGGCGATCACGGTTCCCTGATTATCGAGAATTGCATCGCACTCAGAATGTCCGGTGCACCGGGTCTTTCCGTGTATTTTGGAGTAAAATTCCTGGTGGGATTGTCCGCGGGCAACCGAACGCGAAATCAGATCTACGCCGGAATCTTCTCCTTGAAGAGTCACTTCAAAATCTGTTGTTGCAGTTTCCGTTCCAGTGGTCATAATTCGTTCACGAACCACCATTTTAGATCTTGGTCCAAGCGTGCCGGTAGTTTTTCTGGTAGAATGATCAACGCCGGAAATCTGAACCGTATCCATTTCCAGATAAGCGCCTTCGGCTAACGTGACATCGGTTACCGGATCGATGGTTCGACTGCCGTTTCCATTCCCGGTACCGATGTGTTTTTCCTTATAAAGAACACGGGCATGCGGAGCGAGAATAAACCGGTGAATGCCATTGTGACGAGCTTCTTCTTCTCCGTCAGAGTGAACACCACAGCCAGCGACAATAGTCACATCCGCGTTTTCACCCACAAAAAAGTCATTGTAAACAAGATCGTCCACATTGCTGTGAGTAACGCAGGCGGGAATATAAACTGTTTCACCCTTGGTATTGGGAGCGATGTGGATTTCCAGACCGGGAAGCCCTTGCTTGGATTCGATTCGAATATTTTTGGTAGACTGACGTCCGGCACATTGCCCATCTTCTCGAATGTTGTAGGCGCCGTTGAATGTACCGGTAAAATCCGATACCAAGTGAAGCAGCTGATCGGTAATTTCATTCATCTCAGACACCTTCTTTCTCAAGCGGGCAACGCGCTGCGTGTTCATCGTTCAGCAGGGTAGGCAATACGGTTTCTCGCGGTCCCATAGTGCGGACCTTGCCGTCTGCCAATACAATGATCTCGTCTGCAATGGACAAAATTCTTTCCTGATGCGAGATGACCAAAAGGGTTCCGCGTTGACTTTGACGGAGTTCCTCAAAAGTCTCCACCAACCGCGTAAAACTCCATAGGTCAATTCCGGCTTCCGGCTCATCAAAAATAGAAAGCTGTGCGGAACGGGCCAGAACCGTGGCAATTTCGATTCGCTTTGCCTCGCCGCCGGAAAGAGAAGCGTTCATTTCGCGGTTGATATATTCGTTGGCACAAAGTCCTACTTTTCCCAGCAAAGCGCAAAGTTCGCCTTCTGTGAGACGGCCGCCAGCGGCAAGTTCCAACAAATCACGGACGGTCAAGCCCTTGAAGCGGACCGGCTGCTGAAATGCAAACGCAATTCCCAATCGGGCACGCTGCGTGATGTCTAAGTCGGTAATGTCCGCTCCATTTAAGAGAATGCGTCCGCTATTGGGGCGTGCAAGACCGGCGATCAGTTTTGCTAGCGAGGTTTTGCCACCACCGTTGGGTCCGGTGACTGCAATCAGCTTTCCGCTTTGCAGGGTGATGTCCAGATCACGAATGACTTCTGCACCCTCAGGGATGCTCCAGGACAAATGCTCAATTTTTAGAATTTCAGACGATGTGTTCATTGGAACTCCTTTACATTCAGAGCGCGAGCAGCGTTTAAGATTGCAATCACTGCCACGCCTACATCCGCAAATACAGCTTCCCACATATTGGCCATTCCAAATGCACCAAGAAGCAGGAAGAGACCTTTGATACCAAGAGCGATTATAATATTTTGACGAACAATTCGCAAGGTCTTTTTGGAAATCTGAATAGCCGTGCTGATTTTGGAAGGTGCATCATCCATCAGCACAATGTCCGCTGCTTCAATCGCTGCGTCAGACCCAAGTCCGCCCATGGCAATTCCAATATCAGCGCGGGATAAAACAGGCGCGTCATTCACGCCATCACCAACGAAAGCCAGCTTTTTGCCAGGAGCAGTCTCTTTTAGCATTTGTTCCACTTTTTCTACCTTGTCAGCAGGCAGCAGTTGCGCATGAACTTCATCCAACCCCAGTTGGCGTGCGACTGCTTCGCCCACTTCATGGCTGTCGCCGGTGAGCATTGCTGTTTTACGAATTCCTGCCTGTTTTAAAAGACGAATCGCGTCAGCGGCATCCGCTTTGAGCTGATCGGAGATGACAATGTGTCCCCAATAACTTCCATCTACGGCCACATAGACAATGGTGCCTGTCAAATCGCATGGCGTAACTGAAAGACCTAACTGCTGCATTAATTTGGAATTTCCAGCAGCCACAGTATGACCGTTTACATTGGCCTGTACGCCATGACCGGCAATTTCATGTACATCCTTCACAAGGGAAGTATCCAGAGCAGAAGTGCAGGCTTTTCGCAAAGAAAGAGAAATGGGGTGTTTGGAATAACTTTCTGCCAAGGCTGCTGCTTCCAGAATTTCCTGTTCGCTGTGGCCATTTTCAGGATGAACCCCCGTTACTTGGAAAGTGCCTTGCGTCAATGTGCCGGTTTTGTCAAAGACAACCACATCCGTTTGAGCCAAAGCCTCCAGATAGTTGCCGCCTTTCACAAGAATTCCGCAACGGGAAGCACCGCCTATTCCACCAAAAAAGCTGAGCGGAATAGAAATCACCAGTGCACAAGGGCAGGAAATGACCAGGAAGATCAAGGCTCGTTCGATCCAATCGGTCCAGGCACCAGCCCCCATCAGAGGCGGAATGAGTGCGAGGAGTACGGCGGCGATCACAACACAGGGAGTGTACCAGCGTGCAAACTTAGTGATGAAATGTTCCGCCTTGGCTTTTTTGCTGCTGGCATTTTCTACAAGATCGAGAATTTTGGCAACTGTAGATTCTCCAAATTCCTTGGTAACATGGATACGAAGCAGTCCGGTAAGGTTCACACAGCCGCTGATTACTTCGCCGCCGCAAGCAACGTCACGGGGAACTGGTTCGCCGGTCAAGGCAGAAGTGTCAATGCTGGAAGTGCCCTCCACAACAGTGCCGTCCAGAGGAATTCGCTCACCGGGTTGTACGACGATGATTTCGCCAAGGTGAACTTCGTCCGGATCCATTTGAAGCAGCTGGCCATCACGTTCAACATTGGCATAGTCAGGACGAATGGCCATCAGCTGAGAAATAGATTGACGGGAACGGGAAACCGCATAGCTTTGGAACAATTCTCCCACTTGATAAAACAGCATGACGCCTACGGCCTCAGCATAGTCATGTGTTTTAATGATTCCAAGCACCAATGCGCCAATTGTTGCAATGACCATTAAAAAGTTTTCATCAAAAATTTGTCCGTGAAGAATGTTGCGCAGAGCTTTCCAAAGAATATCCCATCCGATTACAAAATAGGGAATAAGAAAGGCCAGCAGCTGCACCGGACCGGAAATAGGAAGCATACAAGCAATTGCAAACAAAGCAGCACTGATTACAATGCGTGTCAGCAGTTTCTTTTGTTTCTTAGTCATACAGAATTCTCCTTAAAGAAAATTCAACGTGAAGCGATAAATCGACGCTGTTTTTTACAGCTTGATTTCGCAGTCTGGTTCGATGCGCTTGCAAGCTTTCACTGCACTCTTCATAATTTCATCAAAGCGGGCCTCATCGGCCTCGATGGTCAACTTTTGTGCTAAAAAATTAATGCTTGCATCCTGCACACCATCTAATTTCTTGATGGCATCTTCCATCTTCTGAGCACAGTGGGCACAATCGAGATCTACGAGCTTAAATGTCTTTTTCATGGGAAAACGCTCCTTCTAAATTATTCTTCAATATGTTCCATTCCCTGGCCAATGATACGTCTCACATGGTCATCAGCGAGAGAATAAAAAACCGTTTTTCCCTCTCGGCGGAACTTTACCAGTTTAGAGTTCTTTAAAACACGCAGCTGATGGGAAACTGCTGTTTGACTCAGTCCCAGTAACTGAGCAATATCACACACACACAGCTCTGCCTCGAACAAAGCATATAAGATTCGAATTCGAGTTGAGTCTCCAAAAACTTTAAAAAGTTCGGCCAGATCATATAGAGTTTCGTCAGGTGGCATCATAGAAGTTACTTTTTTAACAGTATCTTCATGAACAAACAAGAAGCCACAGCGTTCTACGTCGTTATAAGAAGATAGGTCAGCCATGCTGCACATCCTTTCATATGAATATCTGTTCATATGTTAAAACAAACAATGTGCTTTGTCAATCCTTTTTGCAAAAAAAGCGAAGGCAACAAAGCCTTCGCTTGAAAATCAAAGTGATAAAATTGGCGTTAAGGTGCGATATACGTAAGCACATGCAAGAACAATGTTGTAGCCGCACATGAGAACAATGTAAAGCTTTCTGTTTCTGCTTTTTTGGACTTTTTGGGCAAAGGAAAGAATAAGAGCGCCAGATACAGCAGATGCAGCAATGTCTGCGAAAGCAACAACCACTTGAGGAGCAAACCCTAAAAAGGGGACACGGCCAAAATAAAAAATGGCAACTGCCAGTAGATGGATAAATGGAACCAGCAGCAAAGGCGTAACGCTCATGGCATAATCTGACTGTCGGGCACGAACAAAAACAACAATCAGGCACAATAAAATGGCCAAAATTGCAATGCTTTCTGTTATCAAAAAAGTGTCACCTCAATTTTATATTGTGCGATGGGTTTATTCTACACGAAAAAGAGAAAAACGTCCATACGTTATCAAAAAAACTCTTGACGAATTATAAAAAATCCATATAATAGATAAAGACGCAAGTTTCAAAGTGCGTGCTACTGTGGCTCAGCAGGTAGAGCAGCTCACTCGTAATGAGCAGGTCGTCCGTTCGAATCGGATCAGTAGCTCCAAAGACCCGGCTTTTGGCCGGGTCTTTTTTTATAATTTAAAATCTTCCGGGGTAAAACTAGGCATGGGAGGTCTGCGTTTGGGAACTCTTCGCAAAGGGTCATAGGAAAAAAAGCGGCAATGCGAAACAGTCTCAACGATTCCTTTTTTTTGACAGTAAAACATACCTGGCTGTTGTGATGCACGACTGTATATGCAGTATTCACAGGAAGGCGAAATGGTGGAACCGAACAAAGGTTTCTTTTTAAAAAAAGACATAGAACAAAACCTCATCTGATAGAATGGTTTCATTATACTCTTTTTTTATAAGAAGGCAAACGCACAATTTGTCTGCTATGAGATACGGCCAGTGCACAAAGCAAAAAAAGAATGCAGATAACATCATATGGCATCCGCCGAGCGATTAAAGAGGGCGCGGAGAAGGAAGCAGGCAACGAGATTGGGAAAATCGCAAGGAAAGTTTTTAAAAGAAGCAATGCGAAAATCGTATGCGGAATTCGTGAAATCAGCAGAGGACGAAGAGAGAATTGAGATTTCGTTAAAGCGCTCACTTGGAAAAAGACGGAAAGTCCCATTGTGCTCAGAGCAATACTACACAGCCAAAGGCGAAACTGCGGGACACTTGCACCGGCGCGACAGGCATTTGTTACTTCGAGAGGAAGTGTCAGAAAAAACTTAGGAAGAGTTGGAAGATACGAAGGAGCAATAAGTGCAGAAAGAAAAGAAAACAGAATAACGTATCCACACAAGATGCTGATGGCGGAAACGGCTTTTTCCACTGCGTGGGAGATTCCCTTTTTATAAGAATTATTTTGCAGTATACGCGGGTTAGAATTTAAGGTGATACGTTTAAAGCAAAGTCCGCAAAGAAGAGAGGCTCCGGTTTGAGATAGAAAGAGAAACCATCCGGCGGGTACAGAACCAAGCATGGCGGCTCCGACGCTTCCGACAACAAATGCGGGGCTGGAACCGATGCAGCAGATAAGCAGCCGTTCTGCCTCTTGGTCAGAGAGTTCACCGGCATCGTACAGCTGTGAAACCGCGCTGGCACCTGCGGCAAACCCACCCAACAATCCGCACAAAAGAGCACTGGCGGCTTTTTTGTGTGTAATGCCAATGCATTTGATATAGGGAGAAAATAGAATTCCTAAAGGCTGCGCAAAAGGACCTTCCAGCAGAAGCCGGGACAATACGAGAAATGGAAACAAACTAGGGATAATAATTTGGCAGCATAAAGAAAGACCCTGCCAGGCGCCATCCATTGCGCGCTCTGGCTCCGCCAACAAAAGAATAATCGCAGCAAAGACAATACTTGCGTTTAAAATCGGAAACAATTGTTTTGATTTTGGCTCTGGATTCATAAAATTCCCCTCCCGTTTGATATAGATATATGACGGGCAATTAAAAAATAGGAGGGGCCACGTATGAGAGGGCAACATGGGCGGCGAGAAAGCTTTTCATGGAAGCAAGCGTTTGGAATTGGGGCTCGTACAGCACAGGAAGCGTTGTACGGGCAACCGATGCTGCATATCAATTGCAACGGCTTTTTTGAAATAGAAAATTGTCATGGAATTATTCGATATGATGTAAACCATTTAGAATTGGACATGGGAAAGCAGCGCGTGGTCATCGAAGGAGAAGGAATTTGCGTGGATACTTTTCAGAAAAAATTGATCACAGTTAGCGGAACATTGTTTTCACTCTGTTTTTTGAACGAGGAGGAGTGAAGATGAAGAAACATTTATACATAGGCACGATTGAATTTGAAGTGATTGGCGGCCTTGGAGAACGTTTTTTCAATCAGTGTGTTCAGACGGGGCTGTGTGTGGAAAAAATCCGTCCGACCTCTTTGGGATTTCTGGCCCGAACGCAACTTCGTTTCTATAACCGTCTTCGGAAACTGGCAAGAGTCAACAAATGCCGTATTCGCGTTACAAAACGTAATGGGGTAAGCTTTTTCCTAGCTCGATTTGCTGGTCACTGGGGAATTTTAATTGGCATTCTTCTGGCTGTTGGCATCTTTTTGGGGGGGCAACGTTTAATTTGGAGTATCACATTTGTGGATTTTACTGTTCCGGAACAGATAGAAATGCGAAAAGCGTTATCGGAGTATGGTATTTACGAAGGATCCGTTGCCAATGAGGATTATCTTGATTCGGTTGCAGATCAGTTGTTTGTTTCCCGAGATGATCTAAGCTGGTTTCGGCTGAATTTTGTCCACGGCCGTTTGGTGGTGGAAAAAGTGGATCGTACGCAACAACCCGAAATGGGGTCACAGGAATTAACAGAAATTGTCGCGGCTTGCGATGGGATTATCGTTCGCCAGGAGATAGATGGTGGGTTTGCCCAAAAACAAGCGGGTCAATCGGTTGCTCAAGGAGAAATTCTTGTAAGCGGATGTACAGTGGGAAAAACCGGAGCGCTGCTTTACGGAAATGCCGCGGCTCGCATTTACGCTGAAGTGGAAAAGGAATATCAGGTGACACAGCCGCTGATGGTTTCCAAACAGATGCCTGGTTCAGAGATCGGCCGCCAGACAAAGCTTTTAATCGCAGGGCGCTCTTTTTCTTTTCCGTGGCAAAAAGAACCGCAGGATACCCGCTTTCAGCAAACAACCATCGATTCACTCACTCTGTGGGGATTTCATTTCCCAGCATCACTGGAACATACGGTTTATCGGGATGTACAGCAAGTTTCATGCCAACTGTCTCCGAAATTGGCACAGGCAATTGCCGAGCAAAGGATTTATCAGTCCGTTTCAAGTCAGTTTAACACTTTTAAAATTTTAGATCGTTCAGTAACGGTGGAGCAAACGGATGAAGCTGTAACTGTTCGCATGCATTTGACAATGGAGACAGATATTGCAAGAACCGTTCCATTTTCTGGTTTTGCAGGAAATGCAGAAAAAGATGACAAAAATTTGTAGAGATTGTGCACAAAATACTATTTAAAATTTTGATTATTATGCTATAATAAAATCAAAGTAAAAATATGGCAGGGGTGTTTGAATGGCAGAGCGACTGCTAGAAGTTGATTGTATGGATACTGCGCTTGCGATTTTTGGAAATTGCGACGAGAATATTAAATTGCTGGAGCAGACATTTCATGTTACCGCGGTTTGCAGAGGCACGCAAATTAAATTTGCTGGAGAAGAAGAGGGGGTCTCCAAAGCGGTAAAAGCAGTCGATTCCATGCTCACGCTCCGCGAAGGCGGAACGCCACTGGAAGAGCAAACAGTGCGTTATTGCATTTCTCTGGCGGGATCGGGCGATGAAGAAAAAGTGAAAGAGCTGACGGGCGATTTCATTGCGATTACCGCCAAAGGAAAACCCATTCGTCCCAAGACTTTGGGGCAGAAAGAGTATATTCAGGCGATTCGTAAAAATGCGATCACTTTTGGTGTAGGGCCTGCGGGAACAGGTAAAACTTATTTGGCTGTAGCCATGGCCGTAAAAGCTTTTAAAGCTCATGAAGTCAGTAGAATCATTTTGACGCGGCCCGCGGTAGAAGCTGGAGAAAAGCTGGGCTTTTTACCTGGTGACTTGCAGAATAAAGTTGATCCGTATTTGCGTCCGTTGTACGATGCACTGTTTGATATGCTGGGAGCAGAGAAATATCAGGGACTTTTGGAAAAGCAGCTGATTGAGGTGGCACCATTGGCCTATATGCGCGGCCGAACGTTGGATGACGCGTTTATTATTTTGGATGAAGCGCAGAATACCAGTCCGGAACAAATGAAAATGTTTTTGACGCGTATGGGATCGGGGTCCAAAGTAGTTGTTACGGGAGATGTAACGCAAATTGACCTGCCGGATAAGGCTCGTTCCGGATTGGTGGATGCGCTCTCGGTACTCAAACAGGTTCAGGGAATTGCCATGATGTATTTCTCAGAAAAAGATGTGGTACGGCATAGGCTGGTACAGGATATTATCAAAGCGTACGATAAAGCGCGTTCAGCGCGAAATAAACGATGATCAGAAAGGAAGAGCGGAAAATGTCTCACAAAGTGTACATTACCAACGACCAGAACAAAGTAAAAGTCCCGTCCGGGCTGCGAATTCTGATTCGCCGGGCCTGCCATGCCGTCTTGGAGTATGAGCATTTTGAAGGCTCCGCAGAAATCAGTGTTACCTTTGTAGATAATGAGAAGATTGCTCAGTTAAATGAACAATATCGCAATAAGCCCCAGGCTACGGATGTGCTGAGTTTCCCCTTAGGTGAGAACGGTCAGTATGATATTAACCAGGAGACAGGGGCAGCGATGCTGGGCGACATTGTGATTTCTATGGAACGAGCAATGGAACAAGCCGAGTTGTATGGCCATTCTCTGCAGCGTGAAGTGGCGTTCCTGACAGTGCATTCTATGTTCCATTTGCTGGGATACGATCACGAGTGCGGTGGCCTGGAAGCGGTGCGCATGCGTGAAAAAGAAGAAGCGACTTTAATTCAGTTGGGGTTGCCCCGCACCGTATCTTACAGCGCGGACCAGGTATAATCGGATGAAGCATCGTTTTATCGATAGTTTTATTTATGCGGCGCAAGGGATACGTGCAGCTGTTCGTGAAGAACGAAACATGCGCTTTCATCTGTGCGCCGCATTTTATGTCTATTTGTTTTCTTTGTTTTATGATTTTACATCCACGCAATATGCCCTGCTTACCATTATGGTGGTGGGAGTAATGGCTTTGGAACTTGTTAATTCCAGTATTGAGCGCGTGATGGAGCGACCGGCACCGGAACGCTATCGTACCGCGGGTGTGGTTAAGGATATGGCGGCTGGCGCCGTGCTGATTTTCAGCATTGGCTGCGCAATTGCCGGGGCCTTCTTGTTTTGGAATGTAGCGGTTTTTCAAAAAATGCTTCAGTACTTTTTAACACATCCGGTGGCATTGTGTGCGTTGCTGGTCACTTTACCGATTGCCTGGTGGTTTGTCTTTGGCAGAAAAGGAGAGAAATAATTGCAAAATTTTAATACAAAATCGATTTTTGTTGCCCTTGTAGGGCGGCCGAATGTGGGAAAGTCTTCGCTTCTTAATTTGTTGGTGGGAGAAAAAGTTGCGATCGTAACATCCAAGCCGCAGACAACCCGGACCCGGATCACTGGCATTTTGACACGTGGAGAGACTCAATTTGTTTTTTTGGACACTCCCGGCATTCACAAACCTCGTACGAAATTGGGAGAACGAATGGCAAAAGCAACAATCGATTCTGTGGCAGAAGTAGATGTAGCGGTTATGCTGTTTGAGCCGTATGGAGATTTGACGGATTCGGAGCAGGCACTGATTGAAGATCTGCGCGCCAAAAAGTTGCCTGCATATGCGGTGGTGAATAAGACTGATACGTTGAAACAGACTTCTGATTTTGAAGTGCGAAAAGAATTCCTGATGTCCCTGCAGGTTTTTGAAGAAGTGCTTCCGCTTTCGGTGTACGAAAAAAAAGGCGACAAAGCACTTTTGGACAAATTGGAGCATTATGCCATTGAAAGCCCGCACTATTTTCCGGACGATGCATATACGGACATGCCGGAAAAGGCGTTGGTTGCTGAGGTTGTTCGTGAAAAAATGCTTTTGCATTTGCGTGATGAGATTCCCCATGGCACAGCGGTTACAGTGGAGCGTTTTAAAGAACGGCCGGATAAAAATATTTTGGACATCGATGTTAATATTTACTGCGAAAAGAAAAGCCATAAAGGAATTATCATTGGAAAAAGCGGCGCTATGCTGAAGCAGATTGCCAGTGAGGCGCGTTTAGAGTGCGAAGAATTCTTGGGTGCTAAAGTGAATTTGAAATGCTGGGTCAAAATCAAAGACTCTTGGCGGGACAATGACTTCCTGCTGAATAATTTTGGGTTCCGCCAATAAAAGAACGATATTTGGACAAAGTTTCCGCACATAACTGCGGTAGAATGGTGAATCATAGATGCTGAAAAGCGGAGGTGTTTCACCATGAAACAACAGGATGGTTTTTGGAAACGATTTGAGAGCACAGGTCAAATTAAAGATTATTTACAATATAAGCAGGAATTGGATTTAGGCAGCGAGGAGAGAAAACATGCAGACGATTACCAAGGGTCTGGTTCTGAGAGCGACGAAAACCAATGAGTCGGATCGCGTTCTTGCAATTCTTACACTGGATCATGGGATTGTTTCTGCCATGGCCAAAGGAGCTTTGCGGCTGAAAAACAAGTTGTTCAGCGGGACAGGTTTGTTTTGCTATTCAGAGTTCACTTTGTTTCAAGGGAAAAACATGTACATTGTTGACGAAGCGCAAGTACAGACCGTTTTTTATGGGATTCATGACGATATGGAGAACATGGCGCTCGCTATGTATTTTTCCGAGTTAACAATGACACTCTCGCCTGTAGGTGAAGAGGCTGGCGGAATGCTCCGACTGTTGCTGAACAGCTTTTATTTGATGAGTGAACATAAACGTTCTCCACGTTTTCTCAAAGCTGTGTTTGAACTTCGGGCGCTGTCTTTAGCAGGATTTATGCCGAACCTAGTAGCCTGCGCTGACTGCGTAAAATACGAAGGTGGTCCGTTTTATTTTGATAGAACTGCGGCTAAAATTTACTGTGCTGAGTGTGCTTCCAAACGGGGAGAGGTGTGTAATCTTGACCCGGCTGCACTGGCAGCTATGCGGCATATTGTGTTTAGTTCGGATGAAAAACTTTTTTCCTTTACTTTGGGCGAAAAAAGCAGCCAGCAGTTGGGAAATGTAATCGCACGCTATTTAAACGTCTGCTTGGACCACCCGCTAAAAACAGCAGATTTCCTAAATACCATCCTTTCATAAAGAAGAGGTACTCATGTCAAAATACTTACAATCGTTGGAATTTGATAAGATTGTTGCGCGTGCCTGCCAGTTTGTTACCTGCCCGCAGGCACGTGTACTTTTGCAACAACAAAAACCTGGCGAAAATGTTGAGCAGGTGCGTGCAATGCTTGCTCAAACGGATGCAGTCGCTATGCTTTTAATAAAAAATGGATCTGCCCGCATTTCTAAAGTGGAAGATGTGGACAAAGTGGTCCGCCGCGCCTGCAAAGGCGGTGTGCTGAGCATGGGCGAATTGCTGGAAGTATCCTATACATTGCGCAATTTTCGGGAATTGGTCCAATGGTATGGCTTGACGGAACACGAAGCGCTTCCGGTGGATGATTATTTTTATGCCATCACACCGCAGCCACAGTTGGAAAAGCAGATTGCCGAGGCAATTTTGTCGCCTACGGAAATGGCAGATGGCGCCAGCAATACTTTATATGAAATTCGTCGCAGCATTCAGCGGATGGAAGGTTCCATCCGCGACAAGCTGGACGGAATTACCAAGTCGCAAACCCTCGGAAAATATTTGCAGGATGCAGTGGTCTCTTTGCGGAATGGCCGTTTCGTTGTGCCGGTCAAAGCTGAGTATCGTGGTGAAGTCGGAGGCGTTATTCACGATGTTTCTTCCAGCGGTTCGACACTGTTTGTAGAACCTACGGCGGTAGTTGAGGCAAACGCAAAGATTTTGCAGCTTCGCAATCAAGAACAGGCAGAGATTGAGCGCATCCTTTCGGCATTTTCTGCGCAGGTGGCGGAATTGGAACCGATGTTTTCACTGGCATATGATGCCATGCTGCAGCTGGATGTTCTTTTTGCCAAGGCGGAACTGGGGTTGGAACAAAAAGCAATGTGCCCTCAAGTTCGAGACGAGAGAAGTTTTTCGCTGGTGCGGGCGAGGCATCCGCTGATTGATCCGGAAAAAGTTGTGCCAGTTGATATCTCTCTTGGGGAAAGCTATGACACGATGGTGATTACAGGCCCCAATACAGGTGGTAAGACGGTCACGCTGAAAACTGCCGGTTTACTGAACCTGATGGCGCAGTATGGCTATTTGATCCCGGCTCATGAGACCAGTTCCGTGTGTGTTTTTGAGAATATTTTAGTAGATATTGGTGACGAACAGAGCATCGAGCAGAGCTTATCTACGTTTTCTGGACATATTAAAAATATTACGGAAATTATGGATGTGGCTGGTGCGGGAAGTCTTGTACTAATGGATGAGCTCGGTGCGGGAACAGATCCTGCAGAAGGCGCGGCACTGGCAGTAGCAGTGATTGAGTCGCTTCGTGCAAAAGGGGCCAAGGTGATGGCCACAACACATTATGCAGAGATGAAGGTTTTTGCGCTTGAGACTGCTGGTGTGCAAAATGCTTCGTGCGAGTTTAACGTAGAGACTCTGCGGCCGACCTATAAACTCAGTGTGGGTGTGCCGGGAAAGTCCAATGCGTTCCTAATTAGTGAAAAACTCGGTCTGGATAAAAACGTGATCGAGCGTGCCAAAGCACATCTGTCCGCTGAGGATAAAAAATTTGATACGGTCCTTTCACAGCTGGAAGATTTAAAACTTCAGCTGAAAGAGGGCCAGGAGGAAATGAAACGTCTTAAGCATGCTGAAGAACATGCACTTCAGCAGGCACAGGAAAAACGCGATAAACTGATTGCGCAAGGAGAAGCTGAGCTTGAGGCGGCGAGAGAAAAGGCCCGTTCTATGGCACAGCAAGTACAGAGCGATGCTTATCGGTTGCTAGATGAACTGCGCAAGCTGGAAAAAGATCAAAAACAAGCTGCTGGGCAGCGTGCAATTCGCGCACGTGAGATTGCACGAAAAGAGTCGGAAAAGTTATTCACTCATTCGGATGTGGTACATGCAGCATCGAAAGTGTTTACTCCGCTGAAAAGCGTGAAGGTAGGTCAGGAAGTATGGCTTCCCGAGCTGGACAAGACAGGTATTGTTATGTCAAACCCGGATCGGGATGGCTTGGTGGAAATCCGGGCTGGTATCATTAAGACAAAATTGCCTCTTTCACAGTTGGCGGCACCTCAAAAATTGAAACCGGCCCCGCAGAAAAAGTATCAGCCTCGTCGAACCGGCAGTTCGTCAAGTACGATAGATCGTGCAACTCGTAATGCCAGCATGGAAATTAATTTGCTGGGATTAACCGTGGAAGAAGCAATCCATGAAGCTGATAAGTTTATTGATAATGGAATCATGAGTGGACAGTCGACGTTGTACCTGATTCATGGTAAGGGAACTGGTGCCCTGCGAAAAGCATTGCATGAGCACCTTCGCAGACATCCCAACGTGCGCAGTTTCCGTTTGGGTGTCTATGGTGAAGGTGAGAGTGGCGTAACAGTCGTAGAGCTTAAATGAAAATGGATTCTCAAAAGCTTAAAAAGGGCAAAATGAAATGTCCAATGAAATGTCCAAGGTAAAATATGGAGAAATGGGACCCCGCGCCTCTCGGTGTGGGGCCCCATTTGTTTTAGCATTTCGGATGTTGTAATTGCATTCGATCTGAGGACAAGTTCTGTGAGTGTGACATATTTTGCACGAAAACCATGCTAGGCTGATTTATATGGAGGGGATTTGATGCGCGGCGTGGTTTACGTTGATATTTTGTTTTTTACAAATGCATTAATTGGCTGGTTTTTACTGCGTTGCTGTGCTACATTGACGGGCTATACTCCCTGTGCCATTGGCTTGTTTGCAGGTGGTGTTGTAGCGGGGATTTCATCCCTGATGATGCTGCTGCCGCCAATCGCTGGATGGTGTATGTGGGGGCTGAAAATTTTAGGTGCATGCTTGATTGTGCGAATTGCTTTTTGGAAATCGACATGGAGAGTTTTTCTACATAGCCTTTTCTGGTATATAGCCATGAATATGCTCTTATGTGGAATCGTTCTATTAGCACTTTACTATTTGGAGCCAGCTGGTATTCAAGTGTACAATATGACACTTTATTTCAATGTATCCCCCTTATTATTGATTGGCTGCGTCACTGCTACATATTTACTTTTCCAAATAGCGATATTTTTTTTCGGAAAACCAAGAGAACAGGTGATTCTTAGGTTCCAGACGACATTGGGAACAAAACAATTGGTAGGGATGGCTTTATGGGACACGGGTTATCAAATTCGAGACCCAATGTCGGGAGAATATACATTTTTGATGAGTTTTCCTCAGCTAAAAATGCAATTACCCGATACGCTTTATCAGGCGCTTTCGGAGTATTTCAGTCATGGAACATTGACAGAAGGAGCAGGTATTCATCTCGTTCCGGCGAGAACCGCAACAGGCATCCGGCTCCTGCCGGCAGTACATGCGCCGCTGTTGCTCCGGGAAAAGGAGCAATGGCAGAAAACGGGAATCACAATGGCGGTGTTTACACCGGAAAAATTGGGGAATGAGGCTTTTGAAGCGCTTGTGAACCCTGCTTTCGCAAAATATTAGGAGGATGGAAAAATGCGGTGGAAAAAGAGACTATCACATTTCTGGAGAAGCTTTTGCGCCAAATGGCTCGTTGGTATCAAACTTCCGGATTATCTCTATTACATCAACGGACCGGAAGTTCTTCCACCGCCTCTTTCCAAAGAAGAAGAGCGCGTTGTGTTTGCAGGGCTGGAACAGGGAAATCCAGATTCACGGGACTTGTTGATCGTGCACAATCTCCGCTTAGTGGTTTATATCGCTCGAAAATTTGAAAGCAAAACTACCAGTGCGGAAGATTTAATTTCGATTGGAACGATTGGATTGATTAAAGCGGTAAATACGTTCGTTCCATCAAAAAATATAAAATTGGCTACCTATGCAAGCAGATGCATTGAAAATGAAATCCTGATGTACTTGCGTAAAAGCAGTAATCGTCGACAGGAAAGCAGCATTGATGAGCCTTTGAATACTGATTGCGACGGAAATGAACTATTGCTTTCCGATGTTTTGGGAAGCGATCAAAACCAGGTGAGCATGGAACTTGAACAAAGCGCTGAGAGAGATATGCTGCGGCAAGCAGTAGAAACACTCAGCAGCAGAGAAAAGCAGATTATGGAACTGCGGTTCGGACTAGATGGTGGAAAGGAGCACACGCAAAAGGAAGTGGCAGACATGATCGGTATTTCTCAGAGTTATATTTCGCGCCTAGAAAAACGGATTATCAAACGGCTTCGCGGCGAGCTGGAACGTATTGAGCAGTAAACTGGAAGAGTTTTCTTATCATGAACAGAAAAGCATGTGCCCATACTCTGAACAAGAACTTGTTCAGAGGGAGTGTGGCGATTGCAGTATCACAAGGTCGAAATCTGCGGAGTCAATACCGCGAAACTGCCGATTCTCAAGGAAAAAGAAAAAATGGAGTTAATTCGGCGAGCGCAATCGGGTGACCAAAAAGCACGCCAAACCATGATTCAAGGAAATTTACGTTTGGTTTTGAGTGTCGTACAAAAATTTGCGCTACGTGGCGAAAATATGGATGATTTGTTTCAGGTAGGATGTATAGGATTGATCAAAGCAATCGACCATTTTAATCCTGAACTGGGACTGCGTTTTTCCACGTATGGTCAACCGATGATTATTGGTGAGATTCGACGTTTTTTGCGTGATAATAACAGCATGAGAGTCAGTCGTTCGGTCCGAGATATGGCCTATCGGGCAATGCAAGCAAGAGAAACGCTGCAAAAGGAATTGGGGCGTGATCCGACGATTCAAGAAATTTCAGAACGGTTGCAGCAACCACAAACGACCGTTACTCTGGCTTTGGAATCTGTAGTGGAGCCGGTCTCTTTATATGAGCCGGTATACAATGACGGCGGCGATACCTTGTATGTAATGGATCAGATCGGAGAAAGTGAGGGTGAGGAAAGTTGGATTTCTACCATCTTGTTCCGGGATACAATGGATTCACTTTCGGAGCGTGAGAAAAAAATTATTTCTCTGCGCTATCTTGCAGGTAAGACACAAGTAGAAGTAGCACATGAAATTGGAATCAGCCAGGCGCAGGTAAGTCGTTTGGAAAAAGGCGCACTCGATCGCATCAAAAAGCAACTATAAAAAAGGCGGTCACTTCACAATGTGAAGCGACCGCCTTTTTTTATTTAGCTTGTGCAGCTGCATTTTTTTCAACTTCTTTTTTTACATGACGCGATAATTT
>ERZ894220.617-NODE-617-length-23323-cov-9.3213_pt1 | contig 23323 bp, 15 predicted proteins | sample MGYA00380292_ERZ894220 | MGnify/ENA primary metagenome ERZ894220 (study PRJEB32331, sample SAMN06328446) | human gut metagenome | biome: human gut microbiome; feature: stool | host: Homo sapiens | collected 2014-12-05 ... | reverse complement strand
GTCCAATCCCGATCAGTCCGGCACAAAGCCCGATGATAAAGGTCTCCGCATTAAATACCTGGGACACATTTCCCTTGGATGCCCCGATCGCACGCAGGATTCCGATCTCTTTCTTTCGCTCCAGTACACTGATGTAGGTGATCACTCCGATCATGATCGAAGATACGACAAGGGAAATCGCCACAAACGCAATCAGCACGTAACTGATGATATCCACAATATTCGTCACCGAGGACATCAGCGTTCCGACGATATCGGTATAGGTAATCACCTGTTCTTCTTTCCCTTCTTTTTCCATCTGACTGTTATAGGAATCCAGAATCTTTACTACTTCTTCCTTACTCTCAAAATCTGTCGGATAGATGGAAATCTGGCTTGGATTGTCAAAATCCGCATATCCCAGCTTCTGAAGATTATTGTCGTAAGAAGCAGTTGCACTCATCGTCATCGATGTCATCAGTTCTGCCAGATCATCCGTCGTCATATTCATCTGGAATGCCTTTGCAAATGCTTCCGTATCAATTTTCATCGAGCTTCCAAGCATATTCTGCAGCTGGGTTCCTACATTTCCCATTGCCGCCTGCATGGCGTTTCCGATTCCACCTGTGATCTGGGTGACAATCTGGTTCATTGCTGAAGTAATCTGCGTTTCAATCGCACCGGAAATCGCTCCGGTATAAGCTCCCATTACCTTTGACATGTAACTTCCCATCGCCGCACCAAGCTGACTCTCCAGCTGATTCAGGTCGATCACTTCGGAAAGCCCGCTCATCAGACGCTGCTTTCCATCTGCCGTGGCAAGATAATTCAGAAAATGCTCTCCCATCTTCGTCGGATCTGCCTTTCCATTTGCCGCAGCATATGCCGAATAACCGCCGGCAAGTTCTCTTGCCAGCTTTGTCAGCTGATCCGAAGTAATATTTACCACCGTATCCCCGAACGTCTCCTGCTGCCATGCATCCATAATCGCTTTGGCTTCTGGTGTCTGCAGATATTCCATCAGATGCTCTGCAAAGGTATCCGGATCCGTATAGCCGTTCGCTTTCGCATATTCCTGATAACCAGCCATTACCTGCCGTACCAGCTCCTGCATCTGATCAGTCGTAATCTGAAAACCACCAGCATTTTCAATGATTTCTCTTAAATTTTCTTTCAGGATCTTCTGTGCATCATCTGTGGTCAGATAATCCATAAAATCCCCTGCCAGATTGGAATAATCTGCCTCCGGATGGGATTTTACATACTCCTGATACCCTTCCAGAACGCTTGCGGACAGCTTCTGCATCCCGCCCGGTTTCACGGTAAGATCCAGACTACCGATCATATCTCCCAGATTCATCTGCGGCATCCCGGACACATCCAGATCGATCTGATCCAGATTCACCATACCGGACAGATCCAGGGAATTTCCGCCCATCTGGAATGCATTTCCCAGATTCAGGGAGTCTGCCGCTAAAAGATTACCAGAAAATCCATCTGAAAGCGCACTGTCATCAAATCCAAAGGCTTTCTGAAGTGCATCCTCATCGACCGTAAACAGGCTGTTCTCATCCAGTCCGTTCTTCTCTTCTGTACTTCCAAACTGCTCTCCGGTAAAGACATTCTTTGACGGATTTTTCAGCTGGTCTTTGACAATCTCACTTTTTGCCGCCTCTTTTGCCACATGCTCTGTCAGACTCTGTGGATAACCAATCCCCGGTGTCAGGGCAGACGCATTTGCATCCTCCGATGCCTGCACGATACCGACAATTTTCAGGGCTTCCCCGTTATCAACCAGCTTTTTCATATAATCCGTATTATCGGATTTGTCCTTCCAGACCTTATACTGGCTGTCATATTCGTAGCAATCCGATACGTTGACCAGCTTGAAGGTCTTCCCTAAAATATCCTCATATGTGTAATCGCCAATATCCGCCGGCGTATTTACATCTTCCTCGTTGATAAACTCCTGGATCATCTCGTCCAGTTCCATCTGATCCCTGAGTCCCAGTGTATAGAGGAGGAAATCACTCATGCCTCCATTTGGAGTCAGCACCAGCACACATTCGTTATAACTTTGTGGCCAGCGTCCCTCTTTCACATCATACTGATTCTCGTACAGGCTTTCTGTCTTCGGCATCTCATAGAACACATTGGTGCTCATCATAGACGACATCAGACTGCTGGTGCTTGCACCGGAACCGATTCCCAGTGCTTCAAAGGATTTGTCCGGATTCACCTGCCGGACTGAACCATCTTTATTCTGCCGGAAGATCCGCGGGGAAATGCTATAGGAATATTCCACTGCACTGGTGTAATCCTCAATCCCGCTTTTGCCGTCATCCAGGTATTCTTTCAGGGATTTCAGATCATTGGAATCCATCGTGGAAAACATATTGGTCATCACCTGCATGACCTTGACTTCCCCGTCTTTTTTTGTCTCCTTTTTATCAGTACTGCCCGAACCGCTGTCCATATTCCCCACCATCATGGAAGTCATGTCAAATCCGGTGCTCTGGATCTGAAGCGGATACTCGGAAAGGGTCTCTTCCTCGATCGACTTAATATAGGCATTCACTCCATTGGAAAGTGCCAGGATCAGTGCAATTCCTATGATTCCGATGGATCCGGCAAACGAAGTCAAAAGGGTTCTTGCTTTCTTTGTCTTTAAGTTATTAAAACTTAAGGAAAGTGCCGTCAGAAAGGACATCGATGATTTCCCCATGTTCTTATGCTCCGGCTCCTTCATGACCGCTTCATTGACATAAAATTCGTCCGTATCCGAGCGGATCTTTCCGTCCTTGAGTGTGACAATACGGGTTGCATATTCTTCGGCAAGCTCCGGGTTATGTGTGACCATCACAACCAGCCGGTCCTTTGCCACCTCTTTTAAAAGTTCCATAACCTGCACACTGGTCGCCGTGTCCAGTGCCCCGGTCGGCTCATCAGCAAGCAGGATATCCGGATCGTTGACCAGTGCACGGGCGATTGCCACCCTCTGCATCTGTCCGCCTGACATCTGGCTCGGTCTCTTATGCAACTGCTCTCCAAGACCAACTTTTTTCAGAGCCTCGATCGCTCTCTTTTTCCGTTCTTCCTTCCCGATCCCGGAAATAGTCAGTGCCAGCTCCACGTTGGCAAGCACTGTCTGATGCGGAATCAGATTATAACTCTGAAATACAAAACCAATGGTATGATTCCGATAGGAATCCCAATCTCTGTCTTTATATTTTTTCGTGGAAATCCCGTTGATGATCAGATCACCACTATCGTACCGATCCAGTCCACCGATGATGTTAAGAAGCGTCGTCTTTCCCGAACCACTCGGTCCCAGGATCGCAACAAATTCATTGTCCCTGAGATTCAGGCTTACATCATCCAGTGCCTTCTGTACCAGCGTACCTGTACGGTATTCTTTGCAGATATGTTGAATTTGAAGCATAAAAATTCTCCTTTTAAGTTGTAACTCATGAAACACGTATGTTTCATTGTACACCCTTAAAAGGAGAAAATCATGTCTTTTAGAAAAATTTAATTCTTTTTAGTCTTTATTTTCTGAGAAGTTCTTTTCCTGAAATACCTGGCTCTGTCATATTGACCGGATCCAGAACGGTTTCCATCTCTTTTTCACTTAAAAGCCCTTCTCTGAGGATCAGATTACGGATGGATTCTCCGGTCTTCATTGCTTTTTTCGCAATCTCCGCTGCTTTCTCATAGCCTACATGCGGACAGATTGCAGTAATTACGCCAATGCTGTTCTCTACCAGCTGACGGCATCTCTCTTCATTGGCTGTGATTCCTGTCACACAGTTATCTACGAAAGTCTGGACTGCATAAGCCAGGGTATCGATGGACTGGAACAGGCAGTAGAATACGATTGGTTCAAACGCATTCAGTTCCAGCTGTCCGCCCTCTGCTGCCATCGTGATCGTCACATCATTTCCAATGATGTTAAATGCGACCTGGTTCACTACTTCCGGGATGACCGGATTCACCTTTCCCGGCATGATCGAAGAACCATTCTGCTTTGCCGGAAGGTTGATCTCGCCAAATCCGGCTCTTGGTCCGGATGACATCAGACGCAGGTCATTGGCGATCTTGGAAAGTGTGACTGCACATGCTTTCACTGCACCGGATACTGCCACAAACGGATCCAGGTTCTGGGTTGCATCAATCAGATCAAAGGCCTGGACAAACTGAATATCAGATATTTTTGAAAGATTCGGAACAATGCGGCTTACATAGGCTTCATCTGCATTGATTCCGGTTCCGACTGCCGTTCCACCCATGTTGACAGTACGCATCTCATCCATCGCCTTATCCATACGGTGGATATCACGCATGATGGCATCGGAATACGCCTGAAATTCCTGACCCAGACGAATCGGAACTGCATCCTGCATCTGGGTGCGTCCCATTTTGATCACATGGTCGAATTCTTCTGCCTTTTTGCAGAGTGCTCCGTGAAGTCTGAGCAGTTCTTTTTTCAGATTCTGAAGAAGTCTGAGTGAAGTCATCTTGCCGGCTGTCGGAATAACATCATTTGTGGACTGTCCGCAGTTTACATCATCATTCGGATTTACTGCTGAATAATCTCCTTTTTTTCCGCCAAGAATCTCAATCGCACGGTTGGCAATGACTTCGTTTGCATTCATGTTCAGAGAAGTTCCCGCACCTCCCTGGATCGGATCTACGATAAAATACTCATGCAACTTTCCTGCAAGGATCTCATCACATGCCTGTACGATTGCTTTTGCCTTTTTCTTTTCCAGAATCCCACTCTCACAGTTGGTGATCGCAGATGCTTTCTTTATGTACGCAAGACTGTTGATGATCTCCGGATGCATATTCAGCCCGGTAATGCGGAAATTCTCCGCAGCACGCAAGGACTGTACCCCGTAATATACATCTCCCGGAATATCCTTTGCCCCTATTGAATCCTGTTCTACACGATAACCTGTCTTGTTTTCTTTTCCTTTTTCCATCTCAAAAATCCCTCAATTTTTCATTTTTCTCTGGCGTATTGCCTTTGTTGTTCTCATTATAGCTCTGTGTTATAATATAATCTAATACATATATTTTTATAGTAACTATAATTTCAAAACTATATCAAAGGAGAATACCTATGTTTCAGGGAATGGAATATGTCTATGAAGTTTATCTGGAAAAAAGCTTTTCCAAGGCGGCTGAGAAGTTATTTATCTCACAGCCTTCACTCAGTGCCAACGTAAAGCGTGTCGAGCACCACATCGGATATCCGATCTTTGACCGGAGTACCAAACCACTGTCCCTTACCGAATGTGGGGTACAGTATATCAAAGCGATAGAAAAAATAAAAAGTATCCAGAATGAATTTGAAGGATTTGTAAACGACTGGGGCGATCTGAGAAAAGGAACACTCATCCTCGGAGGAAGCAACCTGTTTTCCTCCTGGATCCTGCCTCCGCTGATTGCGGATTTTGCCCGCAGATATCCTCTGATCCAGATCAGCCTGATTGAAGAAACCACTGCCAATCTTGCCCGTATGCTGCGACACGGGCAACTGGATCTGATGCTGGACAGCAGCGTTCTGGATGCCGCCATCTACAGCTGCCGTAAATTTCAGGAAGAGCACCTGATCCTTGCTGTTCCGGGAGCATTCCCGATCAATAATAGGCTGCGCTCCTATCAGCTTCCTGTAGAAGATATCCTGAGCAAAAAATTTCTGGAAGAATCCTGTCCTCCCGTTCCTCTGACACGCTTTAAAAGTGAGCCATTTATTATGCTGAAACCGGAAAACGACACAGGGAAACGTGCCCGTATGATCTGTCAGAACAATCTCTTTGAACCAAATATCATCCTGGAAATGGATCAGCAGATGACTTCTTACAACATCACCTGCTCCGGCATGGGGATCTCTTTTATCGGAGATATCATGCTCTCAAAAGTACCTCTTACCTCTGATGTGGTGTACTATAAGCTTCCTGCAGGCGAAAGCAGCCGTGACATCCGGTTCTACTGGAAAAATGGTCGCTACCAGACAAGAGCAATGGAAGAATTTTTAAAAATGGCGTGCCAGTAAGGCACGCCACTTGACTGTAGAACAGATACTTTGTATTCATCTGCAATCTTGGATCCGACAAATATTTCTACTCTACATAAACCTACTCACTTCTGAGTGCATCGATCGGATTCATGTTCGCCGCCTTCACCGACGGAAGAAGTCCGAAAATAATTCCGATCAGTGTGGAAAATACTACTCCGACCAGAATAGACACTCCGCTGATTGCCACCGGAACTGCCGAGACTGCGGAAATAATATAGGCAAGCGCAATCCCTCCTGCCACACCGATCAGACCTCCGAGAAGGGTAAGCACTGCCGCTTCCGTCAGAAACTGCGTCAGGATCCTTCTTTTTCTCGCGCCAAGCGCCTTCTTCAGTCCGATCTCCCTAGTTCTTTCTGTTACGGATACCAGCATAATATTCATGACACCGATTCCGCCAACCAACAGGGAAATACTTGCGATCCATATCAGCTGCTGATTCGTAGAATTACTGATCTCCTGGATCTGGTTTGCCTGTTCCAGAAGATCCTCCCCTTTATATTTGATCGTATCATCGGACACCGTCAGATAACTGTTCAGGATATCTGCCGCCTTTTCTCCTGCCGCTGTCATCTCATCTGTGCTTGTCGCGCGGACAACCAGATTCTGCGGTTCATCATACTGATAAATAATCGGCCACAGTGTATCCGGAATACAGATCGTTCCGCTTCCATCCGTGGATACATAACGGTAATAGTCTTCCATCGAATTAATCACCGGCTGCGAATTTTCTTTTCTCGCCATCATACCGATCACAGTAAATGGCTCCCCTTTAACCTCAATAATCTTTCCGATCACATTTCCATCCGGGAATAGAGCTGTGGCTGTCGTTTTATCAAGTAGCACAACTTTCCGGTTTGCAGTAAAATCTTTTTCGGAAAAGCCACGCCCTTTTGTGATCTGAAATCCATAGGCATTCAGATAATTGGAATCTATCCCAAGAATATTACAGCTTGCCAGCTTCTGACTGCCTGCATATACAGCATCATATTCATTCCGTTTGTGATAAAGGGCTGCACTTTCCACCTCATCCAGTGCCTGGATCTCACCAAGTGCCTGATCTGAAATCTCCGGTATTCCATCTGGAACCTCCTGATAAGACAGATCCAGTGTCCAGTCTCCCTGATAAAGCTGGATATTGACCGCATTATTTCCCGCGCCAACCAGATTTTTCTTGATCTGCTCATTGGTTCCTTTGATTGTCGAAACAATTGCAATGATTGATCCGATTCCGATAATAATACCAAGCATCGTCAGCGCAGACCGCAGCTTATGGCTCCAGATTCCCTGAAATGCCAGCCTGATATCTTCAAGCATCTCCTCACCCCCTCATTAATTATAATCATACAGTGACTCCACTGTCTTTGTCTTCGCACCCTCTTTTACATTTCTTCCATACGGAAATGCAATCTCATCCTCCATGGTAAGTCCGGAAACAATTTCAATGGAACCGTACATATTTTTCCCAACCTCTACATACTGCTTCTCCAGCCTTCCATTTTTTCCTTTCTTGTATACATAGGAGCGGTTTCCGTCTTCTCTTATGAACATCTGTTCCAGGTAAATCAAATCTCCACTGTCACCCGAAAGTCCGTCTACGGAAATACTGACACCCTCACCAGATGAAAGGTCTGCATCTTTCTCAACCACTGCAGTAAACGGATAGTAGGACATATTAGGATTCTCGCTGCTCTTCATACTTTCAACCGGTGAATTACCGACACTGGTGATCGTTGCCTCATAAAAGTTCCCCGTATTCCAGGAAGTCACCATCACAGTCATACCCTCTTTTAATTTATCATAACTGCTTTCGGCAATCCCTCCGATTACATAATAACCGGTTTTTCCGGTCACAGATATAACCGGTTTATTCTCCAGCTTTGCCTCTTCTTCGTCAAGTACAGCTTTTACCGTTCCCTCCACTGTACTCTTTACAACACCATTATTTACTTTTTTATCCAGCTTTTTCAATTCCAGTTGTGCTGTTCGCTTCTCCAGATCCAGATCTTTGATCTTCTGTTCTTTTTCCTGGATCTGCTTTGCCTGCTCTTCCCTGGTCATTCCATCTGAATCTCCCGGATCCGGCTCTTCATCTCCACCAGGGTTATCCGGTTCGTCCGGAATTTTCGGCTCTTCCGGTGTCACCGGCTGTTCCGGATTTTCGGGCTTTATCACCTGTCCGGTCTTTCCGTCCAGCGTCCAGGAATATAAAAGAAGCGTCGGTTCCTTCTCCTGATCCACTACATCAAATACGCAGACAGCCCTCTCTTCCAGCATTTTCAGCATGAACTCCGCATTCACCGTTGCCCCCGGCGCACAAAGATAGCGATACGGCTTTTCTTTTGTTCCATCCCCATCCTCATTATAAGGAGCTGCGTCCTTTGTAATCTCTTTATAAAATAATCTTGTCCTTCAGTTCTTCAGGAAACGGTTTCCCGATTGATGGTTTTCCGGTCCTTCCGGATTCTCTGGTGTCTCCGGCTGCTCCGGATTTTCGGAAGTATCCGGATTTTCCCCTTCATTTTTCTTTGCATCCGCAGTCCACATTATTCCAGGTCTGGTTCCTTTTGCAGTCATTTTTCGTAGCTCATCCTGGCTTCTTTCAACAGACGCAACAATCTTTGCATTTTTCAGCTGCTCTAATTCTGCCTTTTGATTCTGAATATTCAGTTCAATCCCCTGAATCTCCATCTGCTTCATTTCCCGCTCAAGTCCTGCAAGCGTGGTATCATAAGCAACCAGACGATCACCGATCTTCACTGTATCCCCTGCCCTGACATAAATCTCTTTAATCGTAAGGGTATCATCATGGTAAATGTCCTGGCTCGCACCTGCCTGCACCTTCGCATAATCATAAATATCCGATTCTGAATACCATCCACCATTACTCATACTGGCTACCGGTGCAACCTTGACCGCTTTTTCGCTTTTTTTCATTGCAAATAAAGTGCCGCCTCCAATGACACATACACAGACAGCCACAGCAATCCCGATCTGAAGAATTTTTTTCTTATTTCTTTTTTGAAAAGCCATCCTTTATTCCCCCTCTTCCGTGCCTCCTGCCTGTACATTTTCGTTCTTCTGAACGGCTGCTCCTTCTTTACATTCTCCATCCGGCCAGACAATGTAATCCGTCTCTTTCAGTCCTTCCGTGATCTCCCATGTATCCTGCTCCTCATCATAAGCACCAAGCTTTACATTTCTCTTTTCCAGTCTGTCCTTTTCATTTGCTACCCAGACATAAGGCTCTTTCCCATCTGCATCTACAATATAAGCAGTCATCAGATGTAATCCCTCTGTATTTACGCCGGTTCCAGGTTCGATATATACATGCTGTCCCAGCATCAGACCATCACTGGTTTCAAGCGTTACATAAAATGGATACTTAGTTGCCCGGGCAGAAGAATCTGAACCGGAATACATCTCGCTTTGTGAACTGCTCTCCGGTTTTTCCGTGTCAATCACATCCACAGATCCTTTCCAGATCTCCTCCTGGTTATTCCTTGCCCGCACCGTCACATCCATTCCCGGCTGAAGCTCACCGATATTCTGTTCACTGATTTTTCCCTTAATTCGGTATTTTCCAGTAGAAAGAATGCTCATAAATGCCTGCTTTTCTCCACTGTAATCATCATAACCAGGATCTGGATTGATCTCCTGGATGATTCCTGCAATCGTGGATGTCACCGTGGATGATTCCAGACTCTTCTTCGTCCGGTTCACTTCCAGTTCTTTTACTTTATAATTATATTCTTCCTGTTTTACATTCGTCTGCAGCTCCTGGATCTGCGTTGTATAAGAAAGCTGCTCACCTGCCGGTGCATTCTTTTTCTCTGTCGTTAAAGCCGCAATCTGTGAATTCAGATTGGAAATACTGTTCCCTATCTTCTCCAGCTCCAGATTCCCCTGCTCCAGTGTCATTGCAAGCTCCTCTGTATCATATTCAAAGAGTTTCGTCCCAGGCTCCACTTCCTGCCCTTTTTCCACGAAAATCTCTTTCACTTTCTGTCCTTCTGAAAGTGAGATTTTCAAAGTATCCTGCGCCTCCACAACACCTGCAAAGCGGTTCACGGTTCCGCTTCCGTTGCCGGTGATCACGCTGACCTTATCCGCGTAGAGGATGTTCTTCGCGGAATCCTTTCCCCCTCCCGAAACCATGTGCAGGATTGCGGCAATCAGAGCGACTGCTAAAATAAAGCATACAATAAAAATCACCTTTTTCTTCCCCGTCAGATTTTCTTTGAAATTCATTCTCATTCCCTCCTCATCATTCTACTTTTAAGGTGTAAAAGTTTGTTGAAGTTAGTCCGACAAAGTGTATATAGAAAGTGCTGCGGCTTCCCTTCGGCAAACCATTCCGAGGAACCTCTGAAAGCGGGAATCGTGTTCAGCAAAGGCTTCCACGATTCCTGAGTTTCCTCTCCATTGCCTCAATAAGGAAGCCGCAGCACTTTCTATATACACTTTGTCCCTCCAAGTTATCGCACTATACCATCGCCCCATAACTTCTTTCTGATATTCAATCATATATTCAGTATACTGGAAAACAATGTTGAATACTATTTATTTTTTCTTAATTTTCATTCATTTTTTGTATCATTTTGTTTTTGACTGAATTTTCATTCTTTATATATACATCCCTTATCCAAACACATTAGACCAGTAACTAGATACATCTTCCATTCCTCTAAACTTCACCCATCCCCTCCAACTCGCCACAGCATCCCCTTCCCCCAAAAAAGTACACCGCTCACTTCCCCTCAAGGAATCCCTGTCTTTTTTGAACACACAGAAGGGCAACGCCAGCAAAGTAGAATGGTCGACCGGGCGAAAAGAATTGTCGTAGATTCACTTATTACGCAATGGAGATGAAACCCAGGAATCGTGGAAGCCTCTGCTGAACACGATTCCCGCCCTAAGGGGTTCATCAGAATGGTTTGCGTAATGGAATCTATGAAAATTCTTTTCGTCCGGTCGACCTCACAACCTTCTCCTACTTGCCCTTCGTCCCCTTGCATAAAAAACACCGCAGGATTCCCCATCTCCCGCGGTGTACTCTTTTACATACCTCTATTCTTCTACCATATGACAAGCTACTTTATGTCCCGGTTTCACCTCTCTGAAGACCGGTGCTTCCTGTCTGCATTTTTCTGTCGCATGCGGACAACGTGTAGAGAACGCACAACCCTTAAAATCTTCGGTTCTGACCGGCTGTTCTCCGGAAAGCTCTGAAAATCCATCCCTCTCAATATACGGATCCGGCACAGAAGCAAAAAGTCCTTTAGTGTACGGATGGAGTGGATTTGCAAACAATTCTTCGGTATCGGTTTCTTCTACCAGTGTCCCCAGATACATAGCCCCAATACGGTCTGAGATAAAACGGATAACACCGATATCGTGTGAAATAAATAAAAGGCTGAGTCCCAGTTCCTTCTGAAGCTGCATCAGCATATTCAGGATCTGTGCCTGAATGGATACGTCAAGTGCAGATACCGGTTCGTCACAGACAATCAGTTTTGGCCCGATAACAAGGGCACTTGCAATACCAAGACGCTGTACCTGCCCACCGGAAAGCTCGTGCGGGAAACGGAAATAATGGTCTTCGGAAAGCCCTACTTTCCCCAATTCCATGCATAAATAGCGGTAATTTACGATAAGTCAAAATTTATTCCCCAACACGCAAAAAAACCTTGAATTATCCCATTTTCATAGGAAATTCAAGGTTTTTCGTTGATTTACATGATAAAATTACGGTTCAAATTCTTATGCGAACTGTAAGATTATGCGTTCATCTGAGCTGCAACTTCAGCTGCAAAATCTTCATTTTTCTTTTCAAGACCTTCACCTGTCTCGAAACGAACGAATTTCTTCAGAGTGATAGTTGTTCCGTTAGCTTTTCCAACTTCGTCAAGGTATTTAGCTACAGACTGTTTTCCGTCTTCAGCTTTTACATATACCTGATCTAACAGACAGATTTCTTTCATCTCTTTGTTGATACGTCCGGAAATCATTCCCTGGATAACCTTTTCCGGTTTCTGAGATTCTTTCGGATCGTTCATGATCTGAGCAAGAAGAATTTCTTTCTCATGTGCGATGTAATCAGCATCTACGTCTGCCTGGCTTACATACTTAGCATTTAAAGCTGCTACCTGCATAGCTACGTTTTTCAGAGCTTCTTTAACAGCGTCGTTAACAACTGCTGTATCAGCTTCTACAAGAACACCGATACGTCCGCCACCGTGGATGTAAGATACTACACAACCATCTGTAACGATCTTTTCGAATCTTCTGATGCTGAGCTTTTCTCCGATTACAGAAATCTTTTCTGTAAGTGCATCGTTAACTGTCTTAGAAGCATCTTCGTTCCAGGCTTCAGCCATGAATCCTTCCATATCTGTAGCTTTTGTAGTAAGTGCCTGATTAACAACTGCTTTTACGAATGCCTGGAAATCAGCGTTCTTAGCAACGAAGTCTGTCTCAGAGTTAACTTCTACGATAGCTGCTGTCTTATCTTCTTTAACGTCTGCCATAACGATACCTTCAGCTGCGATACGTCCGGCTTTCTTAACAGCCTTAGCTTCGCCGTTCTTTCTGAGGTATTCGATTGCTGCATCCATATCTCCGTTAGATTCGTTCAGAGCTTTTTTGCAGTCCATCATACCAGCGCCTGTCATTTCTCTTAATTCTTTTACCATGCTTGCTGTGATTGCCATGATTTTTTCCTCCATCTTTTAATATGATCTTTCGGATTGTTCGAATTATTCTTCTGTTGTTTCTTCAGCTGTTTCTACGTCTTCGCCTTCGTAAACTTCTTCAGCTTCGCCCTGGTTTGCTTCGATTACAGCATCAGCCATCTTAGATACGATAAGTTTTACTGCTCTGATCGCGTCATCGTTTCCTGGAATTACATAGTCAAGTTCTTCCGGATCACAGTTTGTATCAGCAATACCGATCAGCGGGATTCCAAGTGTGTGAGCTTCCTGAACACAGATTCTTTCCTTCTTAGGATCTACTACGAAGATAGCGTCCGGGATTCTCTTCATTTCTTTGATTCCGCCAAGGTTCTTTTCAAGCTTTTCCCATTCTTTCTTGATTTCAATAACTTCTTTCTTCGGCAGTACATCGAATGTTCCGTCTTCTGACATAGCTTCGATTTCTTTCAGACGAGCGATTCTGCTCTGGATTGTCTTGAAGTTTGTAAGCATTCCTCCAAGCCATCTTTCGTTAACATAGTACATTCCACAACGTTCTGCTTCTGTCTTGATAGCGTCCTGAGCCTGTTTCTTTGTTCCTACGAAGAGGATCTTTCCACCTTCTGCTGCGATGTCAGATACTGCCTGGTAAGCTTCATCTACTTTACCTACAGATTTCTGAAGGTCGATGATGTAGATACCATTTCTCTCTGTGTAGATGTACTCTGCCATCTTAGGGTTCCATCTTCTTGTCTGATGTCCGAAATGAACACCTGCTTCTAAAAGTTGTTTCATTGAAATAACGCTCATGTTTCTTTCCTCCATTGGTTTTTTACTTCCGTGTGCTTATGTCCGCGAACCATGCTTTTCAGCTTTGGCACCACCGGGATAAACCACACACGTGATTTTTTTGCAACGTTAGCATTGTATCATAAAAGCCCTGCATACGCAAGGCTTTTTTCAGGGTTTTCCCTGCAATTCTCATATTTTTTCAGAATCAGCAGCAAAAAAGCTGATATCCTACAAGGAGGCACAGCAGAACGATCAGGATTCCGATAAATATGCTCGGAATAAACATCATGATCACCATACCTAGTGCCACAAAAAACAGCGCAAATCCACATACCCGTTTCATCTTCGTTCCTGCTTTTTCCTCTTCTTTACAATAAATATATGCCAGAAACTTACGCCTATTCCTGATTTTCCGGAGTATCTGCTTCATTTAACAGATCTGCCACATCCTCCTCCGTCATCTTATCCTCAGAAGGAGATTTAAAACGGTCGATCACATCCGGAACCATATCAAGTATCTTCGTCATGGTATCCTGATTCTTGATATTGACCAGTTTTGTTGTCCCGTTCTGGATCACAAGCACTGCACTTGGAATCATCTTGCCGCCAAGTCCGCCTGCTCCTCTGTCCTTCTTATCTGCATGAAATGCACCTGCACCAATTGCAAAGGATACATCCACCAGTGGAAGAATGATCGTATTCCCGATGTGGATCGGATCCCCCACAACGGTCTTGGATGAAACCACTCCGTTCATCCCTTTAAATAATGCATCTACTGTCTCTTTAAACTGATTGTCTGCTGCCATCTTTTCGATTCCTCCTGTTATTCTCTATCGAAACATTTACCACTTAAACGCCCTGATATCATGATAGGTGCTGCGGATATTCTTATCCAGAAGCAATTTCACTGCAAATATTGCCATATGAACTGCCCTGATCCTGCCTTTTATATAAACTGTACCATCAAGTACCCGTTTTTCAAAATCCGGTTCCAGATCCATATTTTCTCCAACAAACGCGTAAAGCATTCCGCAAAGCGCAAGTACCTGTCCGGTATGATAAGGATCTTCAAAACCGAAATGCAGTTTTACGCGAAGCTTTTTCGGCTTTAGAAAACGTTTCACCCATACCAGCTCTTTTTTGCCATGCGCAAAAGCTGCCTTATGGTTTTCTTTTTCCAGAAACTCCAGAATTTTATCTTTTTTCTCTGCGATATTCTTCATTTTATCACATAAATTCTTCCATGTACATTTGATCTTTTCCAGGATCTGCCGAAACTTCTGACTGAGCTTCCGAATCAGTTTTCCGAATGCTTTGACTGGTTTTTTCCGCTTTCGTGGAGTTTTGTGAGCCTTTTCGGATTCTCTCTCGTCATGAACATCCTTTTTTTCTCTGGATTCACTTTCCTTTTCCGGTGTAGCATTCTCTTCTTTTTTTTCTAAAAATGTTTTCACCTTCGTGTCAGGATTTCCTTGTGTTTCTGTTTTGGACTTCTCATCTTTCACGTCCGCATGCTCTGGCTTTGCATACGTTCCGCTTTCGGCTTTCTTTTCCGGCAGCGTCTGCGGCTTCTTTACATCTACCGCATCATTTCTTTCCGCCGTTCTCTCACTGGCATTCTCCGCACCGGCTTTTTTTCCGCCATCCGGCTTTTTCTCCCTCTTTCTCACCGATTTATCTTCCGCTTCCAGAACATCTCCCAACTTCTTCCAGACAATCCGCCCCTGCCATTTCACATCGCCGTTCCGATACTCCACTCTTCCTGCAATCAGATAAAGCAACCATGAAATCTTAAGATTCCCCTCCGCATCTTCCAGCTTTCCCGGAAACTCGGCACGCAGTTCATACCTCAGCGGTACAAAGAGAAGGACACCGATCACAAGTAGCAGAATTCCAAGAATCACCAGAAGAAGAATCCCGATAATCTTCAAAATCAATCCAACGATATGTAGAATCATTCTTCTTTCCTCTCCCGCTCTCTGATGTAGGACCGGATATCCAGATCCCCTGTTTTTTCATAAACTTCCTTCGCGATCTCTTCTACCAGATACAGCGCATCATCATATCCACCCGCTATGCCGACAACGAAAATGTCATCATCGATCACACTTCCCTGGCGGAACATCAACGTCGAATAAAATTCCAGCTGATTTTCCCCTTCTTCGATCAGCGTGATCACATAAGTATTCAACGGATACTTTTTTTTATTCAGTTTTGCAATCACTTTTTCTTTCTTTTTTGTCATGCTCTCGCTGACATAAAGATTTTTGTAAAACCTCATGTGCGCTGTCACCTTGACCTTTAATTATTATAGTAAGAATCAAACACCTGCTTTGCGACACTGACACCAGTAATGGTCGCCGTATCCGCATCCTCGACACAGACGCTGATCGCCAGCTCCGGATTATCCACATTGGAAAATCCGACAAACCAGGAATGTACTGTATTTCCATCTTCACTGACCTCGGCAGTTCCGGTTTTTCCTGCCACAGTATAAGACGCACCTGAAAGCGCAGCTCCTGTACCATAATCCACAACCGCCTTCATATATTCGGTAAGCTGTGCAGCCTCAGAAGATGTCATCAGCTCTTTGCAGCTTTCCGGCATGTATTTCTTCACAGTCGTTCCGGCATAGTTGGTGATCTTGTCTACCAGATACGGCTTCATCAGCTTTCCACCATTTGCGATCGCCGATACGATCATCGCCATATGGTACGGGCTGACCTGTGTCTCTCCCTGACCAATTGCAGTCATCATCGTATCTGCATCTCCTGCATCTGTTTTCAGGCGAAAACTGCTTTCATTATATTTCACATCACCCGGAAGCTTGCTGTTAAACAGCATCTGTTTGGCAGTCTTTCTCCATTCTGCCTTATCCAGCTGCAGCCCGATATTCGAAAACGAAGAGTTGCAGGAATTTGCAACCGAATCCGTCAGATTCTCTTCCCCATGGGCAGTACTGTTATAACAGTGGATCGTCGCCCCATTCTGTGAAAATTCTCCGTTACATTCAAACGAATAATTGTTATAATCTGGATTCTGCCGCATAAAAGCAAGTGTTGTCACCAGCTTGAATGTCGACCCCGGTGTATACTGTCCAAGTGTAGCCCTGTTAAGAAGCGAACTGTTCTCGTCATTGTTCAGTGCATCCCAATTTTCCGAAACATTATTCGGATCAAAAGACGGCTTCGATACCATTGCCAGGATCTTCCCTGTACTTGGCTCCATCACGACAACTGCACCTTTGTTATCTCCCAGTGCATTATATGCTGCATTCTGCAGGTTCGCATCCAGGGTTGTGACCACCGTATCTCCCGTATTCTTCTGGTCTTTAAATTCATTCGCCAGCTTTTCCAGGAAAAAGGCATTTGAAGTCAGAAGATTGAAATTCTGTGAGGATTCCAGTCCGGATTTTCCTTTTGCGGCATATCCGACAACATGTGCAAACACTTCTCCGTCCGGATACTCCCGGGTCTCCGAGCCATCATCATTCGTCACAGTCTGTGCAAGCACTTCTCCATTTTTATCCGTAATACTGCCGCGCAGCACACGATCCGCAAGAAGATCCTGACGGATATTGTAAGTGCTGTTGACAACCTCTTTGCTTTTTACCACATTGAAATAAACCAGATATCCCATCAGCACAAGAAACAGTGTCACGAAAATATAAGTAACCCTCGTCAGTTCTTTGTTGGTCATCCGTTTTTCTTTTTTCTTACTGGCTCCGCTTCTTTCTGCCTGTGCTTCCTTCTGACGCCCCTGTCCGTCTCTTTGACTGCTGCGTGCGGCCTTTCTCTTCGGTTCGCCGTCCGGTCGTCTGGTGCGGCTTTTTCCTTGTTCCTTCTTCTTTTGGTCGCGATGTCCGCTCTCGTCGGGCAGACTCTCCAGCTGCTGATCCAGATCTGGAAGTTCGCCGTTTCTGTAATTTCTTTCTTTCAATGTCCTCTTCCTCGTCTTCTCTTAATACATACAGTCCCTGAATAATCGCAAACATAATGATCGTACTGAGGACGGACGTTCCGCCGTAGCTTACCAGCGGAAGTGTCACTCCGGTAGACGGAATGAATTTGGTCACGCCTCCGACCGTCAGAAATGTCTGGAAAATATAACAGGTTCCAAGTCCCAGTGCCACCAGTTTATAGAAGCTGTCCCGAAGCTGCATCGCAATATTCAGGAACATCATATAAACGCTGACACATACCAGAATCAGACAGAGTGCAAAGATCAGTCCCATCTCTTCCGCGATTGCCGAAAAGATAAAATCCGACTCTGCAACCGGTATCTGATCTGCCGCCCCCTGAAAAAGTCCCATTCCAAACCAGCTTCCCGTGCCGATCGCCATCAGAGACTGCGCCACCTGATAGCCACCCTCGTTGTAAATGGCAAATGGATCCTTCCATACCAGTACACGCACACGGACGTGGTTAAATAGCTTGTACGCCACAACCGATGCCCCGCTTCCTGCAAGCAGTCCCGCAAGCACGTAAAGGGGCTGTCTGCTCGCCACGTAAAGCATCACCAGATATACGGCAAAGATGATCAGCGCCGCACCCAGATCCTTGGATACGACCAGGATCAGTACATGCATGGCTGCAACTGCCGTTGTGATCACAATATTTTTAAAGGAAGTATCTTCCTTAAGACTCGCTGCAACAAAAAATACAAAAATGATCTTTACCAGCTCGGATGGCTGAAGGGTAAATCCTCCAATCGCCACGTTCAGCATTGCGCCTCCGGTCACACGTCCTACCACGATAACAACCCCCAGCATGACAACACCGGCGATCGCATAAAATAATTTCCATTCTGACAGAACCTTCACTTTCCGGATAATCACCGGAATCACAAGGCTCAGTGCAACCGATATACTGACAATGATAAACTGCTTCACTGCAAGCGAATACGAAAGCCTTGTGATCATAATAAAACCGACCGCCATCAGCATACACATATTATTCACGACCAGCCGTGATACACGCGGGTAAATTTTTGTGTACAGCAAAATGACCGCCAGGAACAGAACCACCTGCATCCCGTAAAAGCCAACCATCTTTGTCTCATTTGTCTGCAGATACATCACCAGAAATGCGATCATATGAAGCAGAAACATCAGCACATTCTGCTTCCGGAAAATACTTCTCTGTGTATACTCATCTGCATAATTAAACACCGCAAAACATTCAAATGTATAGACCAGCATCAGGGCTATCATCAGATATTTTGACAGTTCTACAATTATATTGACCAAAATTCCACCTACTTTATTCCTCTTTTCCAGTGTCCCCTGGTATACGTTCCCTCCGGAAGCTCTTTTCCTTCAAAGTACGCACTTAAAATCTGTCTTACCTCCTGCTGTCTTTCGGTAGTAAACATCAGACGGATCCGTCCCGGACCAGTCCGGTATACCTCCTCCATCCGGTCACCCAGATACAGCGGCACATAATTGTAAAGGATATTATAACAGTAATCACATTCATTTTTTACCACAAACGGATTACGATATCTGTCAGTTATTGTCGTCTGTCCGGATTTTTGCTGACATCCCTTTATTGTCTTCTGGATGCAGCCTGCGGAAACCATCATCGGAAGATAACCGTACACGATGACTTCCCCGTCTTTCACCCGGAGATCCTGAAGTTCTCTTTCATTCAGTTCCACCGGAGCTGTGAATTCAGAAACACCTTTTTCCTTCCAGAATTTCCGGCTCTCCTGGTTAAATTCATAAAGATTATAATCCGTCATGATCTTTCCGGTATAGCCATGCGCTTTCAGAAAGGCATAGCTTTCATAATTTGCGATCAGGACGCCATCCCATCCGGCTCCGAAGATCCGGTCATACGCACCTTCGTACTGCTTCCTGGTTCTCTCCCGGAAAATATAAGGCATTACCAGATAAAGTTCTTTTCCTGCTGCATGTGCTTTTGCAATCCATTCCAAATAGCTGTCCTTCTCCCAGATCCGTGGGAACATGGTACAGTCCGCATAGATTCTTCCGATTGCTTCTTCTTCCACAAGCACTTTCATCTGCTCTGCCGTTCTTACCGATGCTGTCCATCCCAAAAGAGATGGCTCCTCTTTTGCGAATACATTCTGGTCTTCTTCCGGATCTTCCACTTCTCTGCCTCTTCGGTATTTCTCACAGATCGCATTCTCCAACACTTCCAGAGCCTCCCTGCGAAGCTCATTCAGGCTCTGCATCGGAAGAAATACTTTCTCTCCGATCTCCACTTTTAAAAAAGAGAATTCAAACTCTGTATTGCCTGTCTTGCGGAGCTGCTTCTCGATCCGTTCTCTGCTCATCGGCTGACTTAAGGCTTCCTGTGCTTTCTCGCCCGTAACCGTAATTTCTGTGTCACGGCACCGTACAGTAAGCTCTGCCGTCTCCTGCGGATACAGCCGGAAAGTTCCCCGGATCCGCTCTTTTACTTTTGCATCCACAAATTCTTCATGCAGTCTTCCGATCAGCGCACTGTTCCTTGTACGCATCCAGATCTCATCCTTCTTGAATGGCGTGTCTGCAAATACCGGGATCTGCACATTCATTCCTTTTCTGACTGCATCCTTACAGGTATAATTATCTGCCTTTTCCCTGCCTCTGCGCATCGGGAGCTCAATGATATCCTGTGGATACAGATCCGTCAGTGCTTTTGCCGTCACAGTTCTGCCTTTTTTAGCAAGTACCTTTACTGCCGGCACTCCTGCATGGTTCGGACGGTTTAAGGAAACCATCTCCCGTCCATTCTGTGTATGATAATAACCCGTATGGAAACCGCCACGGTTGTAGAGATCCAGAAGCATCTGCCTGTCTTCCTCACGGACACGGTACCTCTTTTTCGCATACTCAGCCGGATCTTCTCCCTCCGGGCATTCTTCATAATATTTCAGATAAAGATCTGCATACTTCCGGTACTGGAACGCAACTGCCGCCGCATACTCCGGCTTCTTCATCCGTCCTTCAATCTTGAAGGAATAAATCCCGCTCTCGATCATCTCCGGGATCAGTTCCAGAGTACAGATATCCTTAAGACTCAGCAGATACTGCGGTTTCTTGGCGTCCGGTGTCTGATAGAGCAGTCTGCACGGCTGCGCACACTGTCCCCGGTTACCGCTTCTGCCACCGATAAAGCTGCTGAACAGGCACTGTCCCGAATAACAGTAGCAGAGTGCCCCATGGACAAAGCTTTCGATCTCAAGCTCCGTCTCACCGGCAATCTTCTTCACCTCTGCCATACTCAGTTCTCTGGAAATAACAATGCGCTGTGCGCCTTCTTTTTCAAGAAACTTTGCTCCATCAACTCCCGCAAGTGTCATCTGGGTACTTGCGTGGATCGGAAGATCCGGGAAATGCTTCCGGATAAACCGGAAAAGTCCGATATCCTGTACAATCACCGCATCCAGTCCCTGTCTGTAATAAGGAAGCAGATAATCATACATTTGTCTTTCCATCTCCCGGTCCTTGATCAGTGTATTTACCGTCAGATACAGTCTTCTCCCGTGCAGATGCACATAATCAATTGCTTCTAAAAGTTCTTCCTCCGTCAGGTTATGGGCATAGGCACGTGCCCCGAAATGAGCGCCGCCAGTGTATACCGCGTCCGCTCCTGCCGCGACCGCTGCTTTCAGACACTCCATACTTCCCGCCGGTGCAAGAATCTCAACTCTGTCTTTCATATAACTCCTTTATTCCAAACCGGCATGCATATCCGAGGGCTGCCACCTGCAGCTTCATCAAATACTCCGGTATCAAAAATAGACTGCCTCAGGACAGTCTATTTTTTGTGGTGATTTTTCATTTCTGTTTCAAGCTGTACGATCTTCATCTGCAGTTCCTGGTTCTCTGCTTTTAACTTATCCAGTGCTTTCTCTGCATTCTCATACTTGATCTGAACTGAGATCAGTTCATGCTTTAAATCGTACATTTCTTTGTCTTTTGCTTCGATGTCGCTTTCTAATGCGCCGCCCTGTTTCTTGGCTTTAAAATAATCATCTGCTATATTTAAAGCAAGAAGCACACTTCTGGCTTCCGCACTCTGCTTGCGGTATCCATCGCTGCTTGTACATTCCTCGATTTTATGGTTCAGATAAGTGGATACCTTCTGCAGATAATCTTCACTCTCGAATCCGCTCAGGGTGAATACTTTGCCGCCTATCAAAACTTCTGTATAATTTTTTGACGATGCCATAAAGAACCTCCTTGCCGCCTAATCCTTTTCTCATTATAAACTATATTCTGATAAAAACCAACCATTTTTCGATATTTTCAGCAGAAATTCTGTTTTATTCTTTATCAGTCAGCTCAAAATGATTCTTTCTGACCTTCAAAATCCCCTCTTTTTCCATTTTTTTCAACTCATGTGACAGCACACTCCGGTTGATCCCCAGATAATTCGCCATCTGTTCTCTGTTAAATTCAATATCAAAGGCATTGCTTTTGTGGCGGCTTTGCTGAATTCTCAGATACTGCTCGATTCTTTCCCGGATTCCTCTGATCGACAGCAGTTCGATCTTCCTGCACTTGCGGATATCTTCATTTGCAAGGAAATGAACCGTCTTCTTATAAAACTCAATCCTCTCACGCAGATCCAGAACACCCTCTTCTTCCATCGCCCGTACAGGGAACCAGAAAATGTGCGCCTGTTCCGATGCATAAATATTATAAGGACTCGTCTTTTTTTCACTGACCGCAATCTCCACTCCCACAACAAACGAGCTGACCAGCTTCTGGACCAGCTGTTCGGTTCCATCCCGGTAATACTGCACTTTACAGAGCACCCCGTCAAGCAGGATTCCGATATTGTTCAGTTTTTCTCTTTCTCTTATGATGATTTCGCCCTTGTCATAGGTTACGGTTCTGCCGCCTAACCGGTTAATGATCTCATCCGCCTTCTTCCGATCCATATCACAGAAGAAAATGCTCCGGTAAATCGCTTCCCTGTCTCGTTCTTTCTGCATTTATGCTGTCACCTTCTGCCCGTTTTCTCTATTTGTCCATTATAGCATCTGTAACGCTATCCTTCAAGGAACAGCACTTTTTCTTCCGGAAATGCTAGTGCATCCGGCATTCCTTTTTCTTCCAGAGTGGCAGAAATCTCTCTTTGGACAAACCAGCAGAAGTCCTCACATCCCGACTCGCATTGGATAAAATATTTTCGTTCAAATGGATAATCCACACTTTTCCATTCTTTGACTTTCAACATAGCCACGGATAACGTTCCATACACCGGAATCAGATCATGAGCTCGGATCCCGATTGCCTTCACATTCTCCGGCACAGTGCGTTCTTTAAAAGTCAGCTGCACATCCCAGTCTTTCACATACACCGTCTGCGCATCCATCCGGCAAACATCTGCAATATTTTTACAGCCGGTAAGTCTTGCCGCTGTCTTATAGCGCGGTGCATTAAATACTTCTTTTACCGAGCCCAGGCAGATCCCATGTCCATCTTCAATTACCAGAACATCTTCACTGAAGCTGTAGATTTCATCCCTGCTGTGGGACACCATGATCACCGTACCTTCATAATCACTCAGCATTTCCATCAGCTCGGTCAGCATCCGCTCCCGAAGATACGCATCCAGTGCTGAAAATGGTTCGTCCAGAAGGATCACATCCGGTTCATATGCCATGATCCGTGCCAGTGCCGTTCTCTGCTGCTGTCCGCCGGAAAGCTTTGACGGATAAAGTTTTTCCAGTCCGTCCAGCTGGAAATGCCGAATCAGCTGTTTTACCATTTTCTGCTTGTCTTCTTTGTTCCCGGTAAATCCGATCCCGATATTC
>ERZ894220.614-NODE-614-length-23439-cov-16.0183_pt1 | contig 23439 bp, 22 predicted proteins | sample MGYA00380292_ERZ894220 | MGnify/ENA primary metagenome ERZ894220 (study PRJEB32331, sample SAMN06328446) | human gut metagenome | biome: human gut microbiome; feature: stool | host: Homo sapiens | collected 2014-12-05 ... | reverse complement strand
TGCCGTCCCGCAATTCAAAGGTGGGCGTTTTGCCGTCCGCGCCCGCGGGGCCCTGGGCACCGGTGTCGCCCTTGGGGCCCTGAGCCCCCTGCGCGCCCGTGTCCCCCTTGGGACCCTGGGCGCCGGTGTCGCCCTTTGGGCCCTGGGGGCCCTGCGGACCCACCACGCTGCCCAGATCAATTTCCTTCGCCATGTGCAAAACTCCTTTCACTCCATGCTGTAAATCAAATGTCCGTCCTGAATGCGCAAAGGCGGCTGGGACTCGCCGTCCCGCCAGACAAAGCGCAGACAGCCCTCGCTGTCCACGTACAGGCTGAACAGGCCCGGCTCAAGGTCCACCACCACGCCGGGGTTGCCCTGCTCGCCCTTGAAGGCGCGGATTTCCGTGGTGTTGGCCTCCACGTCGTCAAACAGAGTCGCCTCGCCGGTGAATTTCAGCTTGCCCCGCTGGGGCATGGCCTGGCCGTCCGGCCCGATGATCCGGTGGCCCGAGGACGAAATGGTCTCGAAGTGCTCGCCGTCGGTGGAAATTTCCACCTGACCGTCGGCGTTCAGGCGGATGGCCTTCACGTCGGCGCTGTGCACGGCCTCGGTCAGATTCAGCTCTTCCAGCGCGTCGATGAGGCTGTTGTGCTTTTTCTTCACCTCGTTGTCGGTGCGCGCGTCGAACTGCTGTTTCAGCCACTGGGCCTTGTTTTCGATTTTGTCCGGCAGATCGACGATGTTCACCGCGTAATTTGTAATTTTGTGCTCCTGGAAGCTCACCGCTTCACCTTCCCTCCTACTTTGTATTTCACGTGAATGGCGAACAGGCCGAAGGGTTCCTTCTCCCGCTCGTTTTTCACAATCACCTGGAACAGTTTCACCTTTTTGGCCTTTTTGCGGGCGTTCACCACCGTGGGCCGGTCCAGCGTGTTGAAGGTGAACCGGTCAAAGTCGATGTCGTTCCAGTCCAGAATGTCCACGTTGGCCGACCGGGCGAATTTCTCATACTCCTTGTCCGTGGCGTAATAGATCTCGCCCCCGGACCGGGTGAAGGGCTGGAACACCACCCACACCCCCGTGATGGTTTTCAGATTCGCCCAGGTGCCCAGGTTGAGCAGGGGCGTGGCCCAGGCCGCCTTCACCGGCCGGCCGATCTGGTCGTCCGGCGTGTCGTAGTCGTTGTAGTCGCTGACCGGGCCGGCGGCGGAAAACTGCCGCACGCACCCGTCTTTGGTGCCGAAGCACAGGGCTCCGTTCTCTTCCCACAGGGCCGTGGCCCCGATGCCCGTGAAATAGTATCCTTCCATCTGGTAACTGGACGCAGGTTCGTTCTTTTCGTACTGTTTTTGCTGGGAGTCCAGCAGGTACAGCCAGTCGGCCCCGGCCAGCACGTAGAACCGGCCCCACACCAGGGCGGGGGCGTCCGTCAGGTTCTCTTTGCGCAGAGCGCCGTTGAGATAATAGCTGCGCACCTGAGCCGTGCGCTCGCCGGTGACGGCGGTGGGCGTGAGCGCCGTGATGCCCAGCTTCGACAGATACAGCGGCTCGGAGGCGATGGTGCCGAAGGCCCGGCCCGACACCGCGCCGTCCCCCTGCAGAATGCCCGTGATGCGGAACACCGCCGTGCCGTCCTCGTCCAATTCGCCTTCCCGGATGAAGAGGTTGCGGCCGTTCTCCTCGCCGTTTTTGTGGGCCACCAGCGCCCCGTTCAACACGCTGTAGCCCTGAATGGGGCTGGCCTCGCTGCCCAAGAGCCCGTAGTTTGTGTCCCCGATGTAGGCCGGGTCGCTCCACTCGCTCCAGTGGTCCACGTTGGGCTCGTCCGGGTCGCCGGTGAGGAAAATCCGGTCCATGGCGCCGTTCACCCCGTACAGAATGGCCCGGCGGCACCGGTTCACCTCGCCCGCGTCCCGCTCCACCTCGTAGGTGATGCGCACGTTGTCCTCCCCTTCCACGGGGCTTTGGCCCGGGGCGGTTTTGAAGGTGACTTTGCCCAGGGTGCGGTCCACGGTGAAGTCCGTTGTTTCGGTCTTGTCCTGCCAGTTGCCCTCACCGTCCAGCACCTGGGCGGTGACCGGGGTGTCCGTCAGATCCTGCAAGGACAGGTAATAGTCCACCGTGTCCTTTTCGCCCAGATAGCTCTCGGTCTGTTTGCCGGTCAAAAGGTTGATGGCCTTGTAGCTGGTGGCTCCGGTCTGGCCGTTGGGCCCTTTGGCGATGGTGATGATGGGCACCGTGGCGATCTCGCTGACCGGGGCGGCGGTTTCACCGTCGTAATAAAGGTAGCGCTTGCCGTCCGCGATCCACAGCTTGCCGTTCAGCTGCACCGCCGCGGCGGGGGCGTCGTTCATGTCCGTGTACAGGGGGGCGGCGGTCTCGCCGTCCACGGCGTACAGGGTGGTGCCCGCGTGGATGAGGCGCTTTTCGGTGCCGCCGGTTTTCAGGGTCCAGGCCCCGTGCACTTCGCCGTCCAGCAGAAAGCGGGTGCGGTAGCCCGGGCGCTTGGCCGGAAAGCCCTGATCGTCGGGCATCATGTTGGGGGCGGCCGGGCTGCGGGACGCATCCAGCGCGGTCACGTCGCCGGTCAGGTCCACGCCCTTGAACTGGCTCATGACCGCGCTTTTCACGCTCTGGGCGGGCACGTCGCCGGGGTTTGTCATCTGCGGCATACGCGTCCCTCCTTAATAGCAGTCCTGCACGGGTTCGGGCCGGGCCTGCATGATTTCATTAAGGGCCAGAATGTACTTCTGGCGAAAGTCCTGACAGCGGTAGTCGTTGTCGTCGTCCCGCAGCATGTCGCTGGCAAGGCCGTAGGGCAGCGCCACCTCCACGATCAGGTCCGAGTAGGGGATCTCCTCGTCCATGGTCTCTTTGGTGAACCGGGGGGCCGTCTCCAGCGCCGGAAGGCCCTCCAGCGTGCGCAGCTGGTTTTCCGTGGGCAGCGCCTCGGCCAGCAGCACGTTGAGCCAGCCGGGGACGAAATCCGCGATGTCGTCGCTGTCGCTCAGCGTCTGGCTGAGATAACCCGCGCTGACGGCAAATAGCTCGTTGCCTGTCAAAAAATCACTTCCTTTTTGGTTGGTTTGGGGGCGGATGTTTTGCGGGGGTGCTCGCGGCGGGTTTCTTTTTTATATCAATGACACAGCGAAAAACAGCCGCTTGTCCCCCTTTTTTCCATCCGAAGGAAACCACTCCGCGCCTTGCGGCGCGATTACGGAACCTACGGTGTGTAACTCTTTTGCCGCCAAAAGAGTCACCAGAAAAGCGCCGCTGTCCGCACGCAACGGACCCGGGCGCCTCGCAGGGCGCTTACCGGCCGACCTTGAAAACCGCCCCACTGGGCGCGCCTAAATGAACGCAAAAAGCAGAGCGTTCATTTAAACGGCCCTTTCCGTCCGCTGCCATTCGCCCGCCGCCCCACATGGGCGGGCGAGGGCAGTAAGCGAAGGCGGCAGCCTCCCCCTTTCGAAAAGGGCCGGAGACGCACAGCGTCTCCGGCCATGGCTCAGCCGGTGATGACGGCTTCCGCCACCGGGGACGGGAACTTGCCCTCTGCTTCCTGATAGGCGCGTACCAGCATGCCTTCCTCGGCCTCGGGCGCCTTGCCCATCTTGCGGGTGGCGCTGTAGCGGGGGTCGGTGCCGTCGATGGTGTACCACACGGTGCCGTCGCCGGTGATGGCGCCGGTGTCTGCCGCGATGGTGGGTGCTGCCAGCACCTCGACCCCGTCGCCGGTGGTCACGTCCACGTAGATGCCCACGGCCTTGTGGGCATACACAAAGCAGTCGTAGTAATAGCGTCCCTCGATCAGGTTGCCGCTGATGCCCGGCGGGTCGATGTGCAGGTTGTTGTCGCCGATCTTCTCCGGGGCGCAGGCCGCGCGCTTGTGCACCAGAAGGAAGTTCACGCCCTCGGGCAGGTACTCGTCGGGCACCTCCACCACGGGCGCGCCGAAGATCTCGCCCACCTGGCCCTTGGCCACGGCCTTGGCGCCCAGCTTTTCCAGATTCTTGAACTGGTCGGTCTCCACCAGGGCGTTGAACACCAGGGTGTTCACGTACCAGGTGCGGTTAGCCAGGGGCACCTTGCCGTTGACGAAGGTCTGGCGGGCGGCGCTCATGCGCTTGATGACGTTGGCCGCGCTGATGGCTTCGCTGTTTCCGGCGATGGTGCCGCCCAGGGTGCACAGACGGCTCAGGCAGTATTTGTCATAGGCCGGGATGACCGCTTCCTCGGTCTCGATTTTCATGAAGCGGCCCGCTTTGTTGATGCACTGGTCCACGCTGTTGCCCTTGTCGATGACCGCGGAAAAGCTCTTGTCCTGGGTCATGGTCAGCTCCTGCACGGTGTCGCCCACCTCGGTGGGGGTGCCGTAGCGGTTGGCGGTGGCGGCGCGGTCGTAGTCGTTCAAAGGCACGGTGTCCACGTTGGAAATGCGCACCGTGCGCGCGCCCACGAACTCCTCTTCGCGGGTCAGGCGGCCTTTGACCACGCTCTCCAGCGTGAAGGCCTGATCCAGTTTCTTTGCATACTTTTCATGCAGATGTACGGTTTGTCCTGCCATGTTCTCTCTCCTTTTTCAATTAGATGTCGCTGTCCCACCCGGCGCTGAAGGGGTCCTGGGGCGCGTCGGCCCCAAGGCCCTGGGCAGAGCCGGGGACGCTGGCCCGGTTGCGGGCGTCCGTGAGCCGGGCGCTCTCGCCCATGCGGTAGCGCTCCAGCGCGTACCGCTCAAAGGCGTGCACCGGATGCTCTCCCCTGGCCACCTGGGCCATGACCGCGTCCGGCAGACGGCCGTTTTCGTCCACGGCGTCCGGGTAGCGGGTCAGCAGCTGCACAAACTGCTGCTGACGGCCGGACGGGGCCGGGGTTCCGGGCGCGTCCAGCCGGGAGCGGGCGTTTTCCAGATACTGGTCCACGCTGACCCCCGCCTTCTGGGCGTACGCTTCCAGCAGGCGGTAGGCGGGCAGGACCGTGTCCAGCTTTTGGGACACATCGTCAAAGGCCATGCCCTTCTGGGCCAGGGTCCGCGCCTCGCTCATGGGCAGATCCTGCTCTTTTCCGTGATACTTCACCGTCAGGGTGGGTTCCGCGGCCTCTTGGGGCTGCTCTTCGGGCGCGCCTTGTCCGGCTTCGCCCCAGTCAAACAGCTCTGCTTCCGGCTGCGGTGTGGTGTTCTGTTCTTCCATTGCTCCTCCTTTTGCCTTGTCCGGCAATATCAATCCGGCTTGTCCGCCGTGTTGACCGTTTTGATGGGCCGCAGCTCCTCGCCGCAGGCCTGTTTGTACCGGCTGCACGCGGGATTTGCGCACAGCCACGTGATTTTTACTCCTTCCGGGTCCTTCTCATCCACGTGGAGCACCCGGCCCGGGCGGCCGCATACGGGGCATTTCATACCGGAACACCCCCCTGGGCCTTCTGGGCCCGGATGGCCCGCAACAGGTTCTCCTTGCCCGTGATGTAGCCTTTGGGCATGTTTTCCAGATACACTTCCGCGTCCGTGAGGATGCCGTTCTGGAACAGCGCGTCCAGCGTCTGCACCTGCATGACCTCGCTCCAGTAGGTGGCCGCGCCGATCTCCACGTTCAGATGCAGGTGCATGTCCGACAGCTGAGAGAAGTCAAAGGGAGCGATCTGGCCGGAGCCGTCGTCACAGCGCAGGCGCACGGGCCGCACGCCGTAGTTCTGCTGCATCATGTCCATCCAGATGCGCACGCTGTCCTCCACAAAGGCGTAGAAGTCCTGCTTTTGCAGTTCCAGCGGCATGCTGGTGGCCTTTTGAGTGGCCACGATGGCCGAGGTGTTGTCGGGCGTGATGTTGCCCAGCACCGCGTCGGACGCGCCCATGGTGTCCCGGGTGTAGGTAATCATGGTATTGAGCAGCTCCATGACCTGATTGGACATGTCCGCCGCCCGGAAGTTGGCCGCGATGGCCGCACCGGGGTCCCCGGGCACGCCGATGGCCGCGCCCACCCGGTTGTCCCAGCCGCCGGGCAGCAGGTTTTTGTTGTACACCACTTTGGGGAAGGCCATCATTTTCACGTGCTGCATGGCCATGGCGAACAGCTTATTAATATAGATCTGGTTGGGGATGACCGCTGTGACCAGCGCCTGGCCGTGGTACTGGTTCTTGACCTTTTCCCAGGCGAAGAAGGCCACCGGGTATTTTTTGTACCCGGTATCCGTGGCGGGGCGCACCAGGGCGGACTTGGTGGCTTCCATGAAATGCACGGTGCCGTTTTCCTTCCAGTACCGGCGGATGACCGTGACTTTGCCGTTTTCCGGGGCGTCGCCGTGGCGGTGGTCGTCCTCATCGGGCACGATGTCCTCCACGTCCACGCCGAAGGGTTTGGCCGCGGCCCGCACGTCCTTCACAAGGCGGCGGTACACCAGCAGAAGGTAGGGCTGGCTCTGCACGTCGGCGCTCTGGGGGTTGCCGAAGTGCACGTTGGTGTTCTCCAATATCTCGGCCCGGATGGCCCCGGGCGTGGACGCGAAGGACGCGCCGGGGGCGGCGTCGGCGTCGGGGTCAAAGTAGAAGTGCATGCAGCCGTCGCCGTCCACGGCGGCGTTGCGGATCACTTCCCTTGCCTTTTTCTTGAAGGCGGTCATCTCCATGACCTCGCTGAACTGGTCGGACAGCATGTCCAGCACGGGCTTGGCGGCGGGGTCCTCGTCAAAGCGCTCCAGCCCCACGCCAATGTCGTCGGACATGATGGAGGAGATGCAGAACTTGACCACCCTTGCCAGCACGTTGATGACGGGCTTGTCCAGATCGGGGGCGTTCACGCCACGCCACTGGTTGCCGGTGTAAAAGTCCTCGTTGCGCTCTACGGTCTCGTACAGGCCCAGGGCGTTGTTGAAGGCCTGGCCCTGCTGGTATTCGGCCCACAGGCGGGCGGGTTCCATCTCGCTCACAGGCGATCACCTCCCTGCTGCGGGTTGCCGTTGTAGGCCCAGAAGCTGGCCCACTGGGCGGCCAGGCTGTCGGGGGGCGGCGGCGCGGGGCGAATCGCGGCCTCCAGCGCCGCCAGCCGGGCGCACAGCTCGTCGTATTGCTTGCGGGTGATAAACATGGCGCACTTCCTTTCAATCGGTTTCTGAACCCATTGTACGGACCGGCCCATGGGGCACACAAGGCGCTCCATGGGGCACGAAGTGCCGCCTGTGAGACAGTTTCAATCGTGCCGTTTTTTCAATCGTGCCGAGGGACGTTTGTGCAATGGGGAAACGGGCTGGACTCGCTCCACTTTGCTCTGACCCAACGTTTTGGGCGCGAGGGACGTTTGCTGACGCAAACCGGGCAGGCCGGTCGAAGGGCCGTGACAGGCCCTTCGTGGCTTCGCCACCCCGGCCCTCGCCCGCCCATGTGGGGCGGCGGGCGAATGGCAGCGGACGGAAAGGGCCGTTTAAATGAACGCTCTGCTTTTTGCGTTCATTTAGGCGCGCGGAGTGGGGCGGTTTTCAAGGTCGGCCGGTAAGCGCCCTGCGAGGGCCGGGGTTTCGAGTGGGGCGAGAAACAGAACTGCCGCTGGCAGTTCTGACCGGCCGTGCGGTTTTGCGTGAGCAAAACGACGGGCGACTGAAGGCCGTCGAGCACCCCGGGTCCGCTGCGTGCGGACAGCGGCGCTTTTCTGGTGACTCTTTTGGCGGCAAAAGAGTTACACACCGTAGGTTCCGTAATCGCGCCGCAAGGCGCGGAGTGGTTTCCTTCGGATGGAAAAAAGGGGGACAAGCGGCTGTTTCCAGAAGTGTCATTAATATAAAAAACAAAAAAGACGGGCGTCTGCCCGTCTCAACCGTAATTCAAAAAGCTCTCCAGCCCCGGGTCCCGGCGGGTCTCCCCCTCGGGGGTGTATGCCTGCTGGGGCCGGATATAATGGGCGATGGCCAGGGCCATCACACAGTCGTCGTGCTCGCCCGCCAGGGCCTCGGCCCGGCCCCGCTCGTTCTTCACAAAGCTGAGCATCTCCCGCAGGGTGGTCTTGTCGCTGACCGAGTCCGGGTCCAGATTCATCTGCTGCACCAGCCCCGCCACCAGCAGCGGCCTTGTGAGCGCCGTGGTGCGAAAGCCGTACCGCTTTTCGTACCGCAAGGTGTACCGGTCCTCGGTCTCGCGGGTGTACAGCCTCGGATAGCCCAGCCGCTGGCACTCCTTGATGGGAAAGGTGGAAAAATTCACCTCGATGCCCAGAAGCGCCGTGTTGTACCAGTACCCAAGGCACATGCACTGGCGGGCGAAGGCGTCCTCGTCGTAATGGCGGCGCAGGGTGGCCACCTGACGGCCCGTGGTGTTGTCCAGCACCTGGGCCACGAACCAGTCGCTGCCGTCCCCGGCGGTGTCGGCGCCGATGACGTAGGGCACGCCGGGCTTGGGCCGCTCGTACACGTTCAGCCCGCCGTCCGGGTCCTGACAGACCCCGGCCAGCTGCAACACATCCCGGCCGTCCCGCTTTGTGATGCACTCGTCCAGCCGCATGACCAGGGGCTCCGGTGCCCGGGCCAGCCGGGCCAGAAGGGCGTCCTTCTGGAACACGCAGTCGCCGGTGGTGAGGAAGGCCTCTTCCGGGCAGGAGGGGTACTCCTGCCGGAACAGCCGCTCGTCGCCGCCGCAGGCGTTGCGGATGCACCAGCGCCGCCAGCTGAGCTGTTCGTTGTCCAGCCCGTAGCGCTGCTGCAAGACCCGCTCGGCCCGGGTGGGTACAAAGCCGTCGGCCCGGCGGCGGTACTCCGGCTGTTCCCACCAGGCGCAGAACACCGGGGCGAAGTCGCTCTCCCCGGCCACCGCCGCGGCCCAGCGCTTTTGAAAGGCCTCGTACCCGTTGGCGGTGCTCTCAATGATGACCATGGTGTCCGGGGCGCTGGGCACCGCCTGCAAAAGGCCCAGAAGCGTGGCCTCTTTGTCCCCGGGCCAGAAGGCATATTCGGAGATGTGCAGGTTCTGGAAGGTGTCCGACCGGCCCACGCCCTCGCCCCCGGCGGTCATGACCCGGATGCTGGAGTCCAGATCGCCGAAGGCCAGCGCCCGGGCGCTGTTGGACGTGCACCGGGGCCGGATGGACGCGGGCAGATGGGCGTACATGCGTTTTGCGATGGAGAACAGCCCGGCGGCGGCCTCGTCGGTGTGGGCCACAATGCCGCTGCGGGCGTGGAAGCGGGTGGCGGTGCGCTTGAACAAAAGGCCCTCGGTGAGGGTGGAAAAGCCCATCTGCCGGGCCTTTAACACAATGGCCCGCATGGGCTTGCCCGCCTTGTATTGGGCCGCCAGCGCCGCGTACAGCTTCTGCTGGGGACCGTTCAGGTGCAACGGCAGAAGCCGCCCGTCCTTGCCCCGGATTTTCAGATAGGCTTCCAGGTAAGCCTTGGTATTTACTGCCATGTGGTGTCAAATCCTCCTCTGCCGTGGAATGTCCCGCCCCAAGCCTATGCCGGGCGGCGGATAATCATGCCGCGCCCAAGCACAAACGATGCGGCCCAGCCGGTCCCCTTCCGCACAAGCGTATCTCGACCCCAAAACGTTGGGTAAGCGCAAAGTGAAGCGGGCACAACCCGTTTCCCCCTCGCACCAGCGTACCTCGTTACAGTTAAAATTCTTCGCCGGTGACCGCCGCGAGGTATTCTTCGAAGGAGCCGGTGCCCTGGGGCTCGGCTTCGGGCTTGTCGCGCCAGGACCCGCCCCGTCGGTTCTTCAGCCAGTAGATCTGGGCCGTGGTGCTTCCGTTCACCGCGCTTTTCCACAGCGCCGCCTCCACTTGATAATCCGCCGCGTCCTTTTCCTGGCGCAGGGCCTCGTCCACGGGCGGGTTCTCCGCCCGCCAGCGCCGCAGCCGGGCCACCGTCACCCCGCACCGGGCCGCAATCTCCTCTTCGCAGGCCCCGTCCCGGGCCCATCCCTCCAGCAGCGCCAGCCCCTCCGGCGTGCTCCAATACTCCGTCGTCTTTTTCAACTGTCGCTCCCCGCTTTTCTGCAAAACCGCCCCCGAGGCGGTGTTTTTTTCCAAAAAGGCCCGCGCGGGCCTTTGCGCGTCTTTTCGGGCCCGCGCCGTCTTCCCTTGGTGCCCATTGTAAAAAAGGCCCCATGCGGCACGCAAGGGGCTTCCTGTGACATCCTGTGCCGCCGCCGGGACATTCCACAAACTCGAAAATGCTCGACTTTTTTCGATTGACACGTCAATATGCACAAAAACGACACAAACTTATTGGCGGGTTCGCCCCGGTTTCGAGGATTGACTTTAATTTAACAATGTTGTAGTATTATGACTAGTAATTGATAATACATCATACACAAAAGCAAACATACGATTTAAGGAGCTGACCAAACGTGAGACAAGAAACCATCGGGTTCATCGGCGGCGGCAACATGGCCGAGGGAATCATCAAAGGCGTGGTGGCCGACAAGGCCTTCGCACCGGAGAACATTCATGTGTACGACATCCTGCCCCAGCGCATGGACCTTCTGCACGAGCGCTACGGCACCGCCGTTTGCGCCGACGCGGCCGCGGCGGCTGCGGCCGACGTGGTGGTGTTTGCGGTGCGTCCTCAGGACGTGGACACCGTGTGCCCCCAGGTGGCGCCCTATTTGAAAGAGACCAGCGTGTTCGTTTCCATCTGCGCGGGCGTGACCATGGCCAAATTCGCCGGATACCTGGGCGAGAAGGCCAAGATCGTTCGCGTGATGCCCAACACCCTGACCGAGACGCACCACGGCTACAGCGCCGTGTGCCGCAACGGCAACACCAGCGCCGAGGACGCGGCCCCTGTGACCGCCATGCTGGAGGCCATCGGCCAGGTGATGGAGATCAACGAGAGCGCCTTTGACACCTTTACGGCGTACAGCTGCACGGGTCCGGCGTATCTGTTGTACCTGATGGGCGCTTTGACGGACGCGGGCGTTCGGTCCGGCTTCTCGCGGGCACAGTCCCGGGCCATGACCATTGAGAACATGATCGGCACGGCCATGAAGCTGGAGCAGACGGGCCTGCACCCGGGCGTGATTCTGGACACTATGACCTCGCCGGCGGGCGTGGGCATTGAGGCCATCTGCACCATGAAGAAACACGGGGTATCCGGTGCGGTGATGGACAGTGTGGAACAGGCTGTGAAAAAAGCCAACAGCCTGGGCTGATAAACGAAACGGAGGAACAACAATGAAACAGACGCAACGAACGGAGAAGAAGGCGGAATTTCTTCCCTCCCTGCTGGTGATGGTGGCGGCCATCCTGGTACTGGTGGGCGGCATCCTGGTTTTGAAGCTGGACCCCCATATCCCCCTGATCATGTGCACCTTTGTACTGGTGTTCTACGGCCTGTATCTGGGCATCTCCTGGAACGACATGATGAGCAGCGCCGTGAAATCCATTTCCGAATGCATTGAAGCCATTATTATCATGATGTCCATCGGCATGGTGGTGGGCGCGTGGATTGCGGGCGGCACGGTGCCGTTCATCATCTACTGGGGCCTGAAAATCTTCTCTCCCCAGTGGCTGCTTCCCTTCACCGTGGTTCTGTGCGCTTTGATGAGCACCCTGATCGGTTCTTCCTGGACCACCGCCGGCACCATCGGCGTGGCGTTCATGGGCATCGGCATGGGCCTGGGCATTCCGGCCCCCATCGTGGCGGGCGCCGTTGTTTGCGGCTCCTTCTTCGGCGACACCCAGTCCCCCATGTCTGACGGCTGCAACTTTGCCACCGCCATTTCCGGCGCAGGCCTGTACAACGGCGTGAAAGGCATGGTCATCTCCAACGTGCCCGCGCTGCTGATCTCCATTGTGGCGTATGTGTTCATCGGCATGAACTACTCCCACGTGAGCGCGGCCAGCGCCAGCGGCATTGCCGAGACGCTGGCGGGCCTGGAGGGCGCGTTCAACCTGACCCCGGCCGTTCTGCTGCCGGCAGCTCTGCTGATTTTCCTGATCGTGATTAAATTCCCGGCGGTTCCCACCATGATTGCGGCTGCCTTTGCAGGCACCCTGTGCGCGGTTCTGTTCCAGGGCGAGGGCCTGGGCGCTGCGCTGGGCTACATGATGAAGGGCTACGTGGGCGACACCGGCGTGGCCGACGTGGATAAAATCGTCACCCGCGGCGGTCTGTCCGCCATGATGAGCACCGTTGCCATCGTGATTCTGTCCATGTGGATGGCCGGCGTATTGCAGCGCACGGGCATCATGCACGCCATTCTGGCCAAGATTGCCCGCATCATCCGCAAACCGGCTGGCCTGGTGACCACCACCACCGTGATGACCTACCTGTTCAGCTACTTTGCAGCGGACCCGTATCTGGCCATGATGCTGCCTTCCAAGGCGTTCGCCGAGGCTTACGACGAGATGGGCTACGACCGCAGCGTTTTGTGCCGCTCGGTTTCCAGCGCCGTGTTCTTTGCGCCCATGGTTCCCTGGGGCTCCGGCGGTCTGTACGTAGCAGCCACCCTGGGTGTTGCAGTTTTGGACTATTTACCGTATTATTTTGTAGGATTCCTGGCACCGATCATCACCATTTTGTGCGCCTTTACCGGCTGGGGCATGTACAAGGCCAAAAAGGCCGCGCCCGCCGAGAGCGCTTCCAACTGAATCTGACGTTCGGCGGGGCGGGGCACACCCGCCCCGCCGTGTGCCATTAAGAAGGGAGAGACCGTTGTTTGAACCAGCATGCCATTCTCATTGATTTCGGCAGCACCTTCACGAAGGTGGCCGTGGCGGATCTGGCCGCCGGGCGCATGGTTGCCACAGGTCGGTTTCCGTCCACCGTTCGCACCGACGCCCGCGTCGGCCTGGGCCAGTGCTTTGGCCTGGCGAAAGAGGCCATCGGCGCCGACGCCTTTGAAAAGGCGGTGAAGCTGTCCTCTTCCAGCGCGGCGGGCGGCCTGCGCATGGCGGTGGTGGGCCTGACGCCCACCTTGAGCAACACCGCCGGGCGCAACGCGGCCTTCGGGGCCGGAGCCAAGATTCTGGGCTCCTTCTCCGGCCGCTTGACCGAAGAGGACATCGCCGCTTTGGAGGCGCTGGATCTGGAAATTCTTCTGTTCTGCGGCGGCTACGAAAACGGCGCCACCAGCACGGTGCTGCACAACGCCGAGGCCCTGAGCGCGGCCCGGCTGAGCTGCCCGGTGATCTACGCGGGCAACTCGGCGGTGGACGGCCCGGTGCGCACGCTGTTTGCCCAGCGGGGCAAGGAGTGCTTCACCGTGGAAAACATCATTCCCAACGTGGGGCTGCTGAACACGGCCCCCACCGAGGAGATCATCCGGGACGTGTTCATGAAGCGCATTGTGAACATGAAGGGTCTGGGCACGGTGCAGGGCAGCATCGACCAGGTGCTGATGCCCACCCCCGCGGCGGTGCTGGAAGCCGGCGCTCTGTTGAGCCGCGGCACCAAACAGCAGCCCGGTCTGGGACCGTTGATGATCGTGGACGTGGGCGGCGCCACCACCGACATTCACAGCTACGCCGAGCCCGTTCCCTTTGAGGGCGCGCGGGTTCTGGGCGCACCCGAACCCTACCAGAAGCGCACCGTAGAGGGCGACATGGGCATGCGGGAATCTTCCATCTGCCTTGTGCGGGAGATCGGGTGCGAAAAAATGGCCGCGGGCCTGGGCATTGCGCCCGAGGCGCTGGCCGCCTCCATTCAAAAGCGGGTGGACACCACCAGTTTTCTGGCGGACAGCGACACCGAGCAGCGCATTGAAGAGGCCATCGCCCAGGGGGCCGTGCGGGTTTCGGCCCGGCGGCACGCGGGGCACATCGAGCACGTGCATTCGGCCAACTGCACCGCGCTGCAGCTGGGCAAAAACCTGACCGAGGTGCACACGGTGATCGGCACCGGCGGACCTCTGATCAACAGCACCAACCCCCGGGCCGCTTTGGAAGGGGTGCTGGCGGACCCTGTGAAGGAGCCGGACATTCTTCTGCCCCGACAAGCGGATTTTTATCTGGACGCGGATTACGTATTGTACGCGGCGGGCCTTCTGCGCCATCTGGACGATGACGTGGCCCTGACCGTGATGAAAAACAGCCTGAAAAAATTGCCCTGAAAGGACGGGATTCCATGACGAACATCAACATCAAACGCCGGTTCCAGGAACAGGAACTGCCGGACATGAAAACCCTGCAGGCCGAAGTGGACAAAATCGCCGGGCAGGTGACCATTGGCGAGACGCTGTTCATGAAAAAGCACGGCGTCAAATCCGAAGGCGAGTACAAAAAGAAAATGGCGGCGCAGGGCCGCGTGATGAAGCACTCTCACATCGGCTGGAACTCCTGGGAGAGCACGGCCGAGGGCTTCCGCCACATTTATAAGACGCTGGAAGAGAGCGGTTCCACGGTGGACCGGTTCGGCGTTTCGCTGGACTGGACCATGGGCGTGCCCGCCGAGCTGCGCAGCAAGATCCCCGTGGGCACGGGCCTGATCTTCAACACCCCCGAGGAGTGGAAGGCCGTGGGCCAGGTGGTGCCCGTGCAGCCCCACTTCGGCGACCACATGATCGGCTCGCTGAACTCGCTGGAGAACACCCGCCTTGCCCTGGAAGCAGGCGTGACCACCATCGGCAACGTGTCCCAGTACTACACCTTTGAGTACCCGGGCATTGAGATGGAGTGCCAGCGCACCGAGGACATGGTGAAGGCCCTGCTGCTCATGGGCCGGTTCCGGGACATCGGCGCCATCGTCCACTCCAACCTGGACGACGGCTTCGGCTCTCAGTACCACGATCTGGCCAACCTGGTGGGCTGGGCCATGCTGGAGCGCTACATTGTGGAAGATCTGCTGGGCGCGGGCCTGGGCCACTGCTTCGGCAACCTGTTCAGCGACCCCATGCTGCGCATCATCTTCAACCGGGCCATGGGCAAGATCAACACCCGGGGCACCCCCGGCTCCATGATTTACGGCAACACCATTGACTTCGGGCCCAACTTCGCCCGGAACTTCGGCGCCATGGCTTCCTTCAGCATGGCGGACGCCATCGGCCAGATGAAGTACGGCAGCGGCCACGCCATCTGCCCCATCCCCGTCACCGAGGCCACCCGCATTCCCTCGGCGGACGAGATCATCGAGGCGCACCGTCTGGTGGACATCATGATCGAGAAAGCGCCGCTGTACAGCTCCTTCATCAACTGGGAGAAAGTGGAGGCCGAGGCGGACATTCTGGTGGTCTGCGGCCGCATCTTCTTCGAGCGCGTATTGAACAGCCTGGACGACATGAAGGTGGACATCACCCATCCGGGCCAGCTGCTGGCGGTGTTGAAGGCCATCGGCCCGGCGCAGCTGGAAGAGAACTTCGGCGCGGGCCGTCAGGACAAGAACGCCATGCGCGGCCGCATTCCCGTGCGTCCCACCAGCATTGTGCAGACCATCCGCCAGAAAGAGGAAACCCTCATCGAGGGCATGGACGGCATCGACGAGCAGCCGCTGAAGGGCATCAAGGTGGTCATGGGCACCACGGACGTGCACGAGTTCGGCAAGGAGATCTGCAAGAGCATTGTGCAGAAGGCCGGCGCCACCGTGTTTGACATGGGCGCCACCGTGGCCCCGGCGCAGCTGATTGACACCATGCTGGAGACCGAGAGCCACATTCTGCTGGTCAGCACCTACAACGGCATCGCGCTCAGCTACGCCAAAGAGGTGCTGGAAGGCTTCAAACAGAACCACATTGACGCAAAGCTCATCATGGGCGGCCTCATCAACGAGAACATGGACGGCAGCGATCTGCCCGTGGACGTGACCGAGCAGGTGCGTGCGCTGGGCGTCAACTGCGACAACAAGGCCGAAGACCTTGTGAAGAACATTCTGGCCATCGACAAGGAATACCGGGCCTGAGACCGAAAGGGGCGTTTTTCCATGGAAGGACTGGTTCACTTTTACACCGGTGACGGAAAGGGCAAGACCACGGCGGCCATCGGGCTGGCCGTGCGGGCCGCGGGCGCGGGCCGCAAGGTGGTGTTCGCCCAGTTTATGAAGGGCATGGACACCAGCGAGCTGGCCCCCCTGAAAACCCTGGGCGTGCAGGTGGTGCGCAAGGGCACCGTGACCAAATTTGTTCCCTACATGACCGAGGACGAGCGGGCGCTGTGCGCGGCCCAGCAGGCCGAGACGCTGGCCGAGGCCCGCCGCCTTGTGCCCGAGGACGGGGTGCTGGTGCTGGACGAAATTGCCAGCGCCGTGACCACCGGCATGGTCCCTGTGGAGGACGTGCTGGACCTTTTGAACGCAAAACCCGCCGGCACCGAAGTGGTGATGACCGGCCGCCAGCCGCCCGCCGCGCTGCTGGACAAGGCGGACTACATCAGCGAGATGCGCTGCGTCCGCCATCCCTACGATACCAAAGGCGTAGGCGCCCGCAAGGGCATCGAGTACTGACAAAACGAGGTGTGTCATGAACAACCAAACCAAAACGGAACGCGAGGGCACGTTCGGCTCCTCGGTGCTGGTGCTGGCGCTGGCCATCGCCGTGCTGCTGACGGGGGTCGTGGGCTTCAAGCTGGATCCCCACATCCCCTTGCTGTTCAGCTCTTCCATCATTCTTCTGTACGGTGTGTGGCTGCGCGTGCCCTGGAAGGACATGCGCGACTCCATCATCAAGAGCATTTCCGAATCCATTGAGGCCATTCTCATCATCTGCCTCATCGGCATGACCGTGGGCAGCTGGATCTCCAGCGGCACGGTTCCCATGGTCATCTACTACGGGCTGAAAATCTTCTCGCCCCAGTTCTTCCTCATTTCGGTGCTGGTGCTGTGCTCCATCATGTCCATCATGACGGGCTCTTCCTGGACCACCATCGGCACCATCGGCGTGGCGTTTATGGGCGTGGGCTACGGCCTGGGCATTCCCATGGGCATCACCGCGGGCGCCATCATCTGCGGCGCCTTCTTCGGTGACAAGCAGTCCCCCCTGTCCGACTCCACCAACTTCGCCGCGGCCGTGGCCAAGACCGATCTGTACGACCACGTCCGCTCCATGATCTACACCACCGGCCCGGCGTGGCTGGTCAGCGCGGTGTTCTTTTTGTTCGTGGGCTTCTCCTACTCCGGCGGCACGGCCGACGCAAGCCAGGTGGACGTGATCACCGAAGGTCTGGCCGGGGCATTTAATCTGAACCCCGTTCTGCTGATTCCCCCGGTGCTGCTGGTGGTGCTCATCATCAAAAAGTTCCCGGCCATCCCCACCATGATCATCGCGGCCATGATGGGCATGGTGCTTACCGTGGCCGTGCAGGGCGCCAGCCTGCCGGACGCGCTGCGCTACATGCACTCGGGCTTTGTGGGTGACACGGGCGTGGCGGCTGTGGACCAGCTGCTGACCCGGGGCGGCCTCAACTCCATGACCGGCACCATCACCCTGATGCTGCTGAGCCTGACCCTGGCGGGCGCGTTGGAGCGCACGGGCGTCATGCACCAGCTGATGAAGAAGGCCGGCGCCATCACGGGCAAGCGCTTCGGGCTCATTGCCACCACGCTGGTTTCTTCCTTCTCGCTGAGCTACTTTGCGGCGGACCCCTATCTTGCCATGCTGCTGCCTGCCAACGCGCTGGGCGAAAAGTACGACGAAATGGGCATTGACCGCCGGGTTCTGTCCCGCACGCTGGAAGACGGCGGCACCGTGGTGTGCCCCATGGTTCCCTGGGGCACCAGCGGCATCTACTGCGCGGCCACCCTGGGCATTCCGGTGCTGGAATACCTGCCCTACTACATCATGGGCTTTGCCACGCCGGTGTTCTCGCTGATTCTGGCGGCCACGGGCCTGGGCATTTTCTACACAACCAAAAAAAATAAGAAAGAGGGCGCGTAACGTGAACACCATGAACGAAAAACTGGCGGCGCTGGGCCGCCCGGACTCCTCGTTCCTGGCCGAGGCCAAAGCCGAAGCCAAGGCCCTGACCGTGGGCCGCACGGAGTTTCTGAAGGCCACGGGCTGGCGCAGCGAGCCGGCCTACAAAAAGGCCATGGCCGCCTCGGGCCAGTTCATGTACCACTATCATCTGTGCTGTGAAAGCAACGAGGACTTCCGCCGCCAGATGGACCGTTTCGATGAACTTCTGGAAGAGAAGAACCTGCATCTGGACCGGTTCGGCGTCAGCATTGACCCGTCCATGGCCCTGCCCCGGGACATCCGGGCCGAGAACCGTCAGGGCGGCTCCCTGTACTTTGAATCCCAGGCCGACTGGGACATGCTGGGCATGTCCCGCCGCATGCAGCCCCATCTGGGCGACAACATGCTGGGCAGCCCGGCCTCGGTGGAGACGGTCAGCTGCGCGCTGAAGGCGGGCGTGACCACCATCGGCAATTTGTCCCAGTTCTTCGGCTGGGACTACCCCCAGTTCCCGGACACCGCCGCCCGGGCCAAGGCCACGGCCTCGGCCATGGCTATCATGGCCGAGCACGCGGCCGACGGCGCGCTGATTCACTCCAACCTGGACGATGGCTACGGCGACAAGGCCCCGGACATGGGCCTGCTGGCGGGCTGCGCCCTTCTGGAAAAATACATCGCGGACCTGCTGGGCGCGAAGCTGGCCCACTCCTTCGGCGACATGTTCCACTCGCCCTATAAGCGTCTGGTGTTCCTGTCGGCCCTGTGCCGCATTCATCCCGAAGGCATGACCGGCTCCATGATTTTCGCCAACAAGCTGGGCCGCAGCCACACGGACCTGGAGCTGAACACCGCCCACATGACCACCTGCCTGTTGTACGACATGGCCGGTCAGCGGGTGTACCGCACGGGCCACGCGGTGACCACCCTGGCCAATCAGGGCCTGACCACGGACACCACCCCCGAGCAAGTGGTGCGCACGCTGGAGTACGCCCGGGAGATGGAAGCCTACGTGCCGGCGGTCATCGAGACCATCGACTTTGCCAAGGTGGACCGGGACGCGGAGCTGCTGGTGGCCCGCGGCAAGCGCTTTGTGGAAGCGACGCTGGAGTATCTGGCCAATTACATCGATGTGACGGACCCCTACGCCATGCTGCTGGCGGTGAAGACCGCGGGCGTGGGCAACCTGACGGCGGCTTTTGCCGACCGGGACGGCCGCAGCGCGGTCCCCACGGATTACTGTCTCATGCACGAATAACAGAAAGCAGGTGTAACTATGGAAAAAATGCTGCAAGGAAAAATCGCACTGGTCACGGGCGCTGCCCGTGGCATCGGCCGCTGCATCGCGGTCAAACTGGCCGAGTACGGGGCCGACGTGATTGTAAACGATCTGAAAATTGACGAGGACGCGCCGGTTCTTTCGGAGATCCGCGCTCAGGGCGTGCGCGCCATGGCCCTGCCCGGAGACATCACCGACTGCGCCAAAGTCACCGAAATGGTGGACAAGGCCGTGGCCGAGATGGGCCGCATCGACCTTCTGGTGAACAACGCGGGCGCTTATCCGGCGCTGGGCGTGCTGGACGTGACCGAAGACCACTTCAACTTTGTGGTGAACGTGAACCTGAAGGGCCTGTTCTTCATGACCCAGGCCGTTGTGAAGAAATCCATGATTCCCAACAACTACGGCCGCATTGTGAACATCTCTTCCTGCGACGGCAAGAACCCCGGCCGGGGCGTGGCCATCTACTCGGCGGCGAAGGCGGGCGTCATCAGCCTGACCAAGTCCTTCGCGCTGGAGCTGGCGGACTACGACATCAACTCCAACGCCGTGGCCGCCGGCTGGGTGGAGTCCGAGCAGGTGCTTTCCAACGACCGCTGGAAAGACGCTTTGCCCTCCATTCCCTCCCGCCGTCTGGGCAAACTGTCGGAGATCGCCGAGTCCGTGGCTTTCCTGTGCAACGACAAGGTCTCCTACATCAACGGCGAAATTCTGGATGTCAACGGCGGCATCATCATGGACTGAGCCTCCCATTTTTTTCGGCGACCGCAATTCCCCCGCGGCCGCCGCTTTTTTTTTCGGTTTGTTCGTGCTACAATAAAACCAACATCCACAGTGAGGTGACGCAACAATGGCCGATGTGACCCGCAAACTGTCCGAACGGGTGGCCACGGAAATTCTGGAAATGATCACCCTGCAAAAGCGCTTTTCCCCGGGGGACAAAATCCCCACGGAAAACGAGCTGTGCGCCGAGCTGGGGGTCAGCCGCACCACGGTGCGGGAGGCCATCCAGAAGCTGACCGCCCAGAACATTCTGGAAGTGCACCGGGGCAAGGGCACCTATGTGACCGACCGCACCCAGACCCTCCCCTCGGATATTTTCTCCACCCTGTCCTACACGGGCATCCGGCTGAAGGATCTGTACGAGATCCGGCTGATTTTCGAGCCCCAGGCGGCCTATTACGCGGCCCAGCGCGCCACCGACGAAGAGCTGGCCCAGATTCTGGAATACGGCCAGATTCTGCGGGAAAAGCTGCTGGCCGGCGAGGACTGCGTAGAGGTCAACCGGCTGTTTCACAACAGCATCGCCCTGTCCACCCACAACGAGTTCATGGTGCGGCTGGTGCCCATCATCAACAGCGAGATCGTGCGCCTGTTTTCCGAGACCAACATCAAACAGGTGGTCCACCGGCACACCCTCAGCGACCACGACATGATTCTCAATTACATGGAGTTCCGGGAAGCCCAGGGCGCCCGGGTGGCCATGGAGCTGCACATTCTGCACTCCATGCAGGACTACGATTTTTAAAACAAAAAGCACCTGCAAACGCAGGTGCTTTTTTTCATTTGGCATCTTTCTTTTGGTACACATCGCAGATCACGCGCACGCACTCTTCCAGTCCCAGCGTGCCGCTGTTCAGCGTCAAATCGTAGTTTTGGGCGTGGCCCCATTTCATGTCCGTGTAAAACCGGTGGTAGGCGGCCCGGCGCTTGTCCTTGTCCCGCAGCCGCTGCTCGGGGGACGCGTCCCGCTGGCCGTACTCCTCTACAATGCGCTTTGCCCGGAAGGCCATGTCCGCGTGGACAAACACCCGCAGGCAGTCGGCCTTGTCCCGCAGAATGTAGTCCGCGCACCGGCCCACAATCACGCAGGGGCTTTTCTGCGCCAGCTCCACAATCAAATTGTACTGCAGTTCCCACAGATAATCCGCGTTGGTGCACCGGGTGTTCTGGTGGGCAAAGGCCGAGGACAGAAACCCGCCCGGGGCGTACTCCCCGGCCTCCTGCACGTAGTCCTTGGCAAAGCCGCTCTCCTTGGCAATCTCGTCCAGAATGTCCCGGTCGTAGCAGGGAATGTTCAGCCGAGCGGCCACTTCCTTGCCGATGGTGCGCCCGCCGCTGCCGAACTCCCGGCTGATGGTGATGACTTTGTTTTTCACTGTGCGCTCTCTCCTTTCATATTTTCAATGCGGTGCAGATCCCGCCGCTCGTAGAGGTACAGCCCCAGGGACAACAGGAAGGCCAATCCGTCGGCCACCGGGCCGGTCCACAGCACGCCCACAACCCCCAGAAACCGGGGCAGCAGCAGCGCCGCGGGCACAAAGAAGATGATCTGCCGCGCCAGAGACAAAAGAGCCGATTTGCCGGGCTTGCCCACGGCCTGCAAATACACGGCCACCACAGTCTGGAAGCCGGTCAGGGGGCACAAAAGCAGAAAGATGCGGAAGGCCAGCACCGCGAACTCGTTGTACAGCCCCTCTTCGGCCCCGAACAGCCGCACCACGCTCATGGGCGCGAACTGGAAGATCAGAAACGCCGCCACGGCGATGATCTCGGACACCAGCAGCGCCATGTCCAGGGCTTTTTTCACCCGCATGAAGTTTTTGGCCCCGTAGTTGAACCCGATGATGGGCTGAGCGCCCACGGAGATGCCCACCAGAATGGAAATCAGAATCTGGTTCACCTTCATCACAATGCCCGTGGCCGTCAAAGGGATCTCGGACCCGTACACCGACGCCGCGCCGTAGCTGGCCAGCAGGTTGTTGGTCAGGGCCATGACGATGGTGATGGCGAATTGGGTGATGAAGCTGCTCACGCCGAAGCCCACCAGATTTTTGCACGTGCGCAGGCGCAGCCGGAAGGCGTCCACGTACAGTTTCAGCGTCTTGAACCGGGGCAGATACACCGCCGACACAAGGAAGCTGGCCACCTGGCCCATCACCGTGGCAATGGCCGCGCCCCGCACGCCCATGCCGAAGCAGAAGATAAAAATGGGGTCAAACACCGTGTTGATCACCGCGCCCAGGGCCATGCTGAACATGGCGTATTTGGGCCCGCCGTCGGCGCGGATGATGGAGTTCAGCGCCGCCGGGATCATCATGAAGGGCAGGCCCGCGCCGATGACCCAGCCGTATTCCAGCGCGTAGGGCATCAGCGCCTCGGTGGCGCCGAACAGCGTCAGAATGGGTTCGATAAAGGTGAGAAACGCCGCCGCCAGCACCAGACTGACAATGGTCACCAGCGTCAGGGCGTTGCCCACACCCCGCCGGGCGTTCTCCACGTCGCCCTCGCCCAGTTTCAAACTCAGATACGCCGCGCCGCCGTCGCCGATCATCAGCGCCAGTGCCGGCGCCACAATGGTGATGGGGAATACCACGTTGGTGGCCCCGTTGCCGATGTACCCCACGCCCCAGCCGATGAAGATCTGGTCCACAATGTTGTACAGCGAGTTCACCAGAAGCGAAATCACACAGGGAATCGCAAACTTTGCCAGCAGCCGCCCCACCGGCTCCACGGCAAAGGGGCTCTTGTTTTCCGATACGTTTTTTTCCATGCTTGTTCCTCTCTTTCATTAAGTCACCGGTTCCTTATTTTGTCAAAAAAAGAGGCGCCCGCCAGGGCCATTCGGTAACCCGTTACGTATTACGGCGCACCCGGGGTAATTCGGGAACCTGTTACGTAATAGCGCAAAAAAACAGACAGCGGACCGCCGAAAAAGCGGCTCACTGTCTTTGGCGCACGGTTTAAAAAGCGGCGTCGATGTTTTTCACAAGGCGGTCGGTCAAATCTTCCAGCTCCTGGCGCTGGCGGGCGGATAAACCCGCGCACAGTTCGCTCAACGCCTGAGCATCCTGGTCCAGAATCAGGCGGTGGATGCCCGCGGACGCCTCGGTGCTGCAAACGCGTTTGCAGCGCCGGTCGGTCTGTCCGGGTTCGCAGCGCACGAATCCCTTTGCCTCCAGCCGCTGCAACAGCTTGGTCATGGCGGGATGGGTCACATGCTCAATCCGCTCCAGATCGTTCTGGTGAATCTCCTCCACCCCGGCGGCCTCCAGCCGGCTGATGGACCCCAGCACCCGCAGCTGTACGCTGGTCAGGCCCATGGCGGCGGCCTTTTCGTCCATTTTTTTGCGGAACGCCCGGTCAATGACGGCGATTTTCAGCCCAAAAGGCATGGCGGACGGCATAGCGCTGACCTCCTCACAAAATAAGTAACCTATTACATATTAGGCGTTCGAGCGCCGTTTGTCAAGCCCCGGGCGCAAAGAAGCGGCTTTGCCCGGCGGGCAAAGCCGCTTTTTTAAATGGTCTCGCATAAAGGGTCTTCTAAACTTCCAAATCCGCCGGCAGACCGGGCCCGGCCAGAATTTCGGGAATGGTG
>ERZ894220.613-NODE-613-length-23462-cov-13.8266_pt1 | contig 23462 bp, 21 predicted proteins | sample MGYA00380292_ERZ894220 | MGnify/ENA primary metagenome ERZ894220 (study PRJEB32331, sample SAMN06328446) | human gut metagenome | biome: human gut microbiome; feature: stool | host: Homo sapiens | collected 2014-12-05 ... | reverse complement strand
CTTGCATGTGTTAAGCACGCCGCCAGCGTTCATCCTGAGCCAGGATCAAACTCTCGTTAAAAGTGTTTGTACCCAGTCAAGAATCGCTTGGCAATTCTGTTCCTGTTTACTGTTCTGGTTTGACATCTTTCGATGTCCGTTCTTGAAAAATCTCTTTAAAGAATTTTCAGGGTTTGTTGTCTATTGTTCAGTTATCAATGTTCTTTTTTGTTGTTGTCATTTCATGCGACAGCTTTTATATTATATCAAAGTGTTTCATGTTTGTCAACAACTTTTTTAATTTATTTTTTGTTCTGCATTTGAAACATTTGTTTCTCGTGCATCAGCTTATTTATAATAACATTCCATTTTCTGGATGTCAAGCACTTTTTTCGACTTTTTTCACATTTTCTTGATCTGCTTTTTACATTCAAGCTCATGTGTATTGTCGATCCATGCTTTTAAGCTTTGAACAAAACGGAGAAAGAGGGATTCGAACCCTCGCGCCGCTATTAACGACCTACTCCCTTTCCAGGGGAGCCCCTTCGGCCAGCTTGGGTATTTCTCCAAAACGTCCATTATCTAATATACACGATTCTTTCCTTTTTGTCCAGTACTTTTTTCTGATATTTCAAAATGGGCATCTGGCTCTGGAATACAGCAACTTTTGCTTTAGGAAGTCTCTTTCATTCTTCTTGTCAGGCAGTAAAAAGAATATTCTTTTTTCAGTATATAATACTTTCAGAAAGTTTCTTCACGATTTCACAGAGAATAAGAAAGAATGTGCCTCGGCACATTCTCGCGCCGAGCGCGTTGCTGAGCGCCAGTGGCGCTCGTTAAGCAACGACCGAAGCGGAGCGTAGACCGCTTGCGACATTCTTCATCTTCGTGCGAGTGCGCATCTCCGGCACGCAGTGCCTTTTATTTCATAGGAAGTTCCTTTGGAATTTCCTATGAAACAAAAAAGGCAGAACATTTTGTTCTGCCTTAACCGGAGAGGGTGGGATTCGAACCCACGCGCCCTTTCGGACAAACGGTTTTCAAGACCGCCTCGTTATGACCACTTCGATACCTCTCCGCATTTATTAAGTTGTTGCTGTGTATCAGCGACAAGATAGATAATACCATAGTGGTATATCATTGTCAACACTTTTTTACAACTTTTTTAAATTTCTTTTTTTAATCAAACTTTCTGCCACTACCAGATCCTCTGGCGTTGTGATTTTCATATTCTCATAAGAGCCTTCAACCAGCTTTACGGCACAGTTCTCCATGCGCTCTACAACCATCGCATCATCTGTTATGCCTGTTTCATTTTCTTCATTTTCCATCAGTTGAAAATATGCGCGACGAATCAGCGCAGTCTCAAATACCTGCGGTGTCTGAATGCACCACACCAGTCTGCGTTCTGGTGTATTTATAGCGAAACCTTTTTCATCCACGATCTTAACCGTATCTTTTGACGGCATCCCAGCCACACATGCCCGGTATTTCTTCACTGCCTGATAAGTACGTTCTATGATTGGTTCATCCACAAACGGACGCGCACCATCATGGATAAAGACATAGCCTTCCGGCTCTATCTCCCGAAGTGCTTTATAGACAGACTCATAGCGTTCTTTTCCGCCGACTACAATCTTACTGACTTTTAAAATCCCATACGCTTCTACAATATTCTCCCTGCAGTAATCAATCTGACCTTCTCCTGTCACAAGCACAATCTCATCAATAACCGGTGATGCTTCAAATGCAGCAAGAGAATAGTACAGTACAGGCTTTCCACAGATTTCCAGATACTGCTTCTGTATTTTCGTTCCCATCCGGCTTCCTTTTCCTGCTGCCAGGACAATTGCTGTACATTTTTCTCCGTTCATACTATTCTCTCCTTTGCATCTGCATTTTACAGCTCTATCTCTCGCCAAGCTTCAGGTTCGGAACTGCATTCAGATCCCATCCATGTCTGGTTCCATTAATATATTCATAATAAGCTGCCACACCGATCATTGCTGCATTATCGGTACAGAAAATCGGTGACGGATAATAGAACTCAATTCCATTTTCCTCACATGCCTGCTTCATTGCTGCACGGAGACTGCTGTTTGACGCCACGCCTCCCGCAATTGCAAACTTATTAAGTCCATATTCTTTCACTGCATGCATGGCATTTCCTACCAGTACATCCGTAACTGCTTTCTGGAAAGACGCTGCAATATCCGCACGGTTGTATTCCATTCCCTTCATCTTGCAGCCGTTAATGTAATTTAAAACTGCCGACTTCACACCGCTGAAGCTGAAATCATATGGGGAATCCTCAATATGTGCGCGTGGAAATGGGATTGCATCCGGGTTCCCTTCTTTGGAAAGCTTATCAATCTTCGGTCCTCCCGGATATCCAAGGTCAATCGCTCTTGCCACCTTGTCAAATGCCTCTCCTGCCGCATCATCCCTGGTTCTTCCAAGGATCTCATAAGTCCCATAATCCTTGACACATACCAGATGTGTATGCCCTCCGGACACAACAAGACACAGGAACGGCGGTTCCAGTTCCAGATTCTCAATATAATTGGCAGAAATATGCCCTTCAATATGATGTACTCCGACGAGTGGTAACTTTTTCGCATATGCGATTGCTTTTGCCTCTGCCACACCGACAAGGAGCGCACCAACAAGCCCCGGTCCGTAGGTCACACCGATCGCATCGATATCATCCAGTGTCACACCTGCATTTTCCAGAGCCTCTTCTATTACCTGATTAATCTTTTCAATATGCTTTCTCGATGCGATTTCCGGAACCACACCACCATATAATTTATGCAGATCTATCTGTGATGAGATTACATTTGACAACACCTGTCGTCCGTTCTTTACAACGGCTGCTGCTGTTTCATCACAGGAACTTTCAATTGCCAGTATCAATATATCCTTTTTCTCTGTATCCATATTTTTCCTTCTCTCTACTGCTTTGTTTATTCCGGAAAATCCAGTTCTGTTGTCATACGGTCTTTTCCTGCGATCGCATGTGGAAAGATTGCCCGCACTTCATCCATATATTCTTCCGGATGGCGCAGGGACGGGCTGTAATGCGTAAGCCACATTTCTCCCACCTCTGCCTCTTTTGCCAGGTTTGCTGCCTCATAAAAGGTCATATGCTTATATTCTACTGCCTTTGCCGCTTTTTCTTTTTCTCCGTACATTCCTTCACAGATAAACAGATCTGACCCTTTTGCATTCTTCCGGATAGAATCCGTCGGTCTTGTATCTGTACAATAGGTAAGTTTAATTCCTCTTCGCGGTGGTCCAAGGACCATCTCCGGTGTCAGTATTCTTCCGTCAAGCTCTACTGTCTCACCTTTTTGAAGATGTTTCCAGTATTCCTTCGGAATTTTCTGTTCTGTTGCCCTCTGCACATCAAATTTGCCGGCACGGTCGATTTCAATCGTATAGCCGTAACAGATCACATTATGTTTTACACGAAATGCTTTCAGACGATATCCGTCCATCTCAAAAGTCTGTTCTGGCTCTGTAATTTCTTTATAGCGGATTTCAAATGGCAGTTCCGGTGCGATCACTCGAAGGGAACTCACTACTCTCTCCAGACCTTTCGGGCCAATCAGCGTAAGCGGTTCCTTTCTGTCTGCATTTCCCATTGTAAGAAGAAGTCCCGGAAGTCCGCTGATATGATCTCCATGGTAATGCGTGAAACAAATTACATCGATCGGTTTAAAACTCCATCCCTTCTCTTTTAACGCAATCTGTGTACCTTCGCCACAGTCAATCAGCAGCTGGCTACCGTTATATCTTGTCATAAGTGCGGTCAGCCATCGATAAGGAAGCGGCATCATTCCACCGCTTCCAAGCAAACATACATCTAACATTCTAACTCCTGTTCTTCATATACCGGAATCTGAAAAGATGCTATCCAGGTATCATAACATTCCTCACAGATATCAAATCGATGGATTTCTCCGTCTTTGTGCGAAAAATATCCCCATCTTTTTTCAACTGTAAGCATCTCTTCCTCCGGTATTCCATTTTTTATTGTGATTTCTTTTTTACATTTATTGCACACAATCTTTGTGACTGTATTTTTTTCTGTCTGAATTTTTTTATAATTACGCATCTTACTTCCTCCTGAGTATCTTTGCAAAAAAAGACTGCCGTTTCATTTTTCAGCTCTTTCTCTGTTCAGGTACATTATAACGTCACAGGCTGACGCCTTCCAGTGGGAAGCCTTGTATATTCTTGCGATTTCTTCCATTTTTTAAACCACGCGGCTCATCAGGATGGCATCTTCCGGATTTTTCCCTCCGTAATAGAATTTTCGCTCTCCATCGATCCCAAATTTGTTTTTTTCATAAAAAGCAATCGCTGCCTGATTACTCTTACGTACATCAAGAAGCATTCTTTTCAGTTGCTTTTCATGGCAGATCTGTTCCATAAATCCAAACAACATCTGTCCAATTCCTCTGCGCCTTTCAGATTCAGCAACCGCAATTCTTGCAATCTCGCATTCATCCAGAACATAATAACACAGAAAATATCCCAACAGGGTATCCCCTTCCATTGCTGTCGCACAAAAAGTATGCTTCTGTCTGACAGTTGATCTCACTTCATGATAACTCCACGGATCCGGAAATACGTCCGCTTCCATCTGCGCCACCTGTTCCATTCGTTCTCTGTCATTTTCTGTTATTAAAGTAATTTCTATGTTATCCCTATTACTCATGTGTGTTTTCTGCTTTCAGACGTTCTTCTCTTTCCCGTTCTGCCTGTGATACACGCAGATAATCCGGTTCGTGTTCCATTGCGGTTTCTGTTTTTCCTTCTTTATAATACTGAATCCCAAGCATGCCGACTGCTGCCGCTCTCTGCTGGTTCATATGTGCCGGTGCAAATGCAATATCCTGATCCGTCATCAATTCCTTCTCCAGCCTGTCTTTATGCACCGGTACACCGTCTCCAAGAAAGATCATCGGTTTTCCATAAGTACAAAGTTTTTTGGCAAGTTCATCGATTCCAACTGCCATCTGCGCTTCCAGAACCTGCAGTTTATCACCGTCCATCTGATAAATACCAGTATATACCTGATTTCTTCTCGCATCCATGATCGGACAAATGATCCTGTCTGTATAACACAGATTATAAGCAAGTCCATCTACTGTCGGAATGTGGATCAAAGGCTTCTTCAGTGCCAGCCCCAGTCCCTTTGCAGTTGCTGAACCAATTCTGAGTCCGGTAAATGATCCCGGCCCTCCTGCTACCGCAATCGCATCAATCGTATCCAGATTCATATCTGTCATCTTCACGATTTCATCCAACATCGGTAATAAGGTCTGTGAATGTGTCTTTTTGTAATTGATCGTATACTCTGCAATCGTTTTGGAAATTTCGTTTTCTTCTTCAACTACTGCGACAGTTGCAACAAGTCCCGAACTGTCTATTGCTAAAATGCGCATGTTATTCTCCTCTTTTCTCTACCGTGATCCGGCGGAAATCAAATCCCTGTTCCAGATCTTTTTCTATCGTGATCTCTGTCCGGTTCGCCGGAAGAATCTCATCGATCAGGTTCGCCCATTCGATCAGGCTTACACCTTCTCCATATACATAGTCTTCAAAACCAATCTCGTCCATCTCTTCAATGTCACCAATCCGATACACATCAAAATGATAGAACGGAAGTCTTCCGTCTTCATATACCTGGACGATCGTAAAGGTTGGACTGCTGATCGGTTCTTCAATCCCCAGTCCTTTTGCCAGTCCCTGGGTAAATACAGTCTTTCCGACGCCGAGATCTCCTACCAGTGTATAGACTTCTCCTGCTTTTGCCTGACTCCCGATCTTCTTACCGAGATCATATGTTTCTTTGGCACTTCTTGTTTCAATTATCATCTTCTGGTCTGCCTCCTAATTTGCACTGACGTGTCTGATATTGACTTTCTTGGCTGGCATATGTGTAGAAATCATCTGCACTGCTGCCGCATACTGCTCTCCCAGGGATTCTCTTGGAAAAATCAGTGCTCTTACCTTTGTTACATATAAAATTACCGACTGACCGGTTGAAACTGCCTTCCGGAAATCTCCCCATTCATTAAGCACACTTTGTTCATCCTGTGAAATGCGGATTCCTTCTTCGTTAAGTTCATAACTGATCGGTTTCTGGAACATCGGGGAGCGCATTACCTGTTCTGCCGCACGTGCTTTTAAATGAAGCGGGTTTCCGATCAGAAAAATTGCGGCAAACAAAAAGAAGGTTGCAGCTGTACTGTAGCTTCCAAACATACACTGTCTGATTCCCAGCACCAGTGTCACACCACCGAAAATCACACCAACGATTCCGCTAAGGCTTGTATAGGAAGTATAGAGCATAAAATCAAACATGGCTTTTTTTGTCATTTTTACTTCAAACTTTATATTCATTCATTTTCCTCCGTATCAGTTTAAGTCACACCGATTATATCATACCGAATCTTTGGAAACAAGTCGTTACTGCTCACTCCGGGTTTAGAAAAACCCTGTCTTGTTACTGTTCACAGTACCTGTGGCCAGCCCCCCTGTCTTTTCTTAACTTGTACTTGTATTTTATATACGCCTGCGCTATAATGGGTTCAAATGAACAAGGAAATTCTTCGGGGTAGGGTGACTTCTTATCGATATGGTATAAGCAGAATTCCCAACCGGCGGTTACAGTCCGCGACCTGTCAGATTTCTGACAGCTGATTTGGTGCAATTCCAAAACCGACAGTAAAGTCTGGATGAGAGAAGAAAAAGTGATTTTGCAAGTAATCCCCCGACGTATCACGCCGGGGATTTTTTTGCATAGGCTTTCGAAGATTTTCCTCCTCAATTCATCTGATTATGTCAAGAGAAAAGGAGAGAAAAAATGAGTACAGATGTAATGACAAACCAAAAAACAACAACGAAAGAAAAAAAACGTATCAGTACAAAGGTAATCGCACAGATTGGTGTGCTCGGAGCAATCGCTATGGTTCTGATGTTATTTGATATTCCACTTCCATTTGCACCAACCTTTTACAAAATTGATTTCAGTGAAGTTCCGGTCCTTGTCGGTGCATTTACCATGGGTCCTGTAGCCGGCGCTTTGATCGAACTGGTCAAAATCCTGTTGAACCTCCTCATCAGAGGTACATCAACAGCCGGTGTTGGAGATCTCGGAAACTTCCTGATCGGATGTGCAATGTGTATTCCGGCTTCCCTGATTTATCAGAAGTTACATTCTCGCAAGGGTGCGATCATCGGTATGGTAACGGGAACTGTTTTCATGACAATTGTCGGATGTTTTATCAATGCATACCTTCTGCTTCCGGCATACGCTGCTGCATTCCATATGCCGATCGACGCACTGGTTGCCATGGGAACCGCAGTCAACAGTCATATCAACAGTCTTCTGACTTTTGTTTTACTTTCTGTTGCACCATTTAATCTGTTGAAAGGTTTCCTGGTGTCACTGATTGTATTCCTGATCTACAAAAAGATCAGCCCGATTTTAAAAATGGGACGCGAATAGATTATAATTTTACAAAGCAGCAAAAGGGGTTCGTTATGAGCCTCTTTTTTTATGAAACCAAAAAAACAGAGAGAAGTCTGCCCATGCCGGCATTCTTCTCTCTGTTGAATTTCTTTTGATTATAAAGTATCGTTTCTTCTTACATATCCTGGTTTTTCCGGATCTGCAATCAGTTCCTTTGCATGGACAATCCTTGCACTCTTGTCCACTACCTGCGCTTCAATCCGCGCATCCGCTCCAATTACAACTCCCGGAAGGATAACACTGTCTTTGACAACTGCACCCTTCTTAATTACACATCCACGTCCGATTACCGAATTTTCAACAGTACCCTCGATCAGGCATCCATTGGAAATTACAGAACTCTTAACACTTGCTCCTTCATAATACTTTGTTGGGCATGAATCATTTGTTCTTGTGTAAATCGGCCAGTTCTTATCAAACAAAGTCACCGCATTCTTCATATCGATCAGTGATAAGTTTGCATTATAGTAGCTCTTGAAATCTGTGATAGATGCAAAGAATCCCCGATGTGACACTCCACGTACATCCAGTTCACTGCAGGCCATATTCACAATATCATTAAGCGTGAACATGGAAGAAATCTTTCTTCCCTTTTTAACCAGTTCCATAAACAGATCTTTGCGCATTACATAAGTATCCATGAAAATATTACGGTTTTTCGCGTTACCATGGTTCGGTTCTAATGAAAGAACACCTTTCTGCTTGTTCAGATTAAGTGTTGAACAGTTCAGATAGTATTCTTTTGCATTATCCACACTGTGATATAACAGGGTAATATCTGCACCGGATTCAATATGTGTCTTAAGTAATTCATCATAATTCTGTGTATAAATCATATAACTTGGTGCAATAACTACATATGGGTATTTTACAGCTTCAATGCACTCCATATTTTCTTCGTACGCAGCCAGGTCATTATTATATACACTCCATTCTGCATTTTCAAAGTTTGAATACAGAATATGAAGACGTCCACTCTTTGAATTGATATTGTAATGACGTCCTGTTCCAAGGTGTTCTGTAAGAGAACGCGGTTTTCTTCTTACATAAACCTGAATATGTTCGATTTCACTGTTGCTCATATTAGAGATTGGGAAATCGATAACTCTGTATCTTCCAAGGAATGAAACAGCACCAACCGGACGGTAATTCTGCATCTCTCCTACCCGGATATTGTTGCCGGCAAAACTTACGATTCCAAATGCCTGTGCCATATTACTCATCCCCCTTAACACGTTTTGATACTAACTCAATATGTTCACTGTCTGCTGATCCAACAACTGCATTTTTACCAATCTTTACGCCATCAGCCACAAGCGCTCTTGTTACAACTGCACCTTCTTCTACTTCAACGCCCGGCATCAGTACACTGTCAATAATCTGTGCACCTTCACCGACTCTTGCGCCTGTAAACAGTACGGAATTTTTGACTTTTCCATTGATCACACAACCCTGGTTGATAAATGCTCTTTCAATCTCTGCTGTCGGACCAACATACTGCGGAAGCACAGTTGTATCCTCTGTGTAAATCTTCCATGAATCATCATTCAGATCAAGTTCATTTTTATTGTTGATCAGATCCATATTTGCTTCCCACAGGGAATCAATTGTTCCGACATCTTTCCAGTATCCTTTGAACTTGTATGCGTAGAGCTTTCTTCCATCATTCAGCATAGTCGGAATGATATCTTTTCCGAAATCATGATTGGAATCCTGATTTTTCATATCTGCAAGGAGCATCTTTCTTAAAAGCTTCCAGTTGAATATGTAAATACCCATGGATGCCAGATTGCTCTTTGGATTCTCCGGTTTCTCTTCAAACTCTACAATTCTTCCCTCATCGTCCGTATTCATAATACCGAAACGGCTTGCTTCCTTCATTGGAACCTCAATGACCGCGATTGTTGCATCTGCTCCAGTCTCTTTATGATAATCAAGCATCTTATCATAATTCATCTTATAAATATGGTCACCGGAAAGAATCAGTACATATTCTGGTGCAAACATGTCCACAAAATCAATGTTCTGTGAAATTGCATCTGCTGTTCCTCTGTATACATCCAGGTCCGCATCCGCTTTTTCACGCGGTGGAAGTACATAGACTCCGCTGTTCTGGGCATCTAACCCCCATCTGCGGCCTGCCGCTACATAACTGTTAAGTAAAATAGACTCATACTGTGTCAGGACTCCTACATTATCAATTCCGCTGTTGGCACAGTTGCTGAGTGGAAAATCAATGATTCTGTATTTCCCACCATATGAAACCGCAGGTTTGGCTACTTTATTTGTAAGCTCGTGAAGACGACTTCCTCGTCCGCCTGCCAAGATCATAGCAAGCATATTATTCTGCTTCATAAGTGAATCCTCTCTTTCCTATTTATCCTGTCTTATATTATACAATTTTTCTGTTAAATTTTCCACTTTTTTGTGCAAAAAATACATAAAAATTTATATTATCATTATGATGTATTCGAGGATTGTGGGAATTGCCTAGCAATAGAGCAATCCGGTTACATCAGTGAGTGGCAAAATTTACTTTCGACACTCACATCATTATTATACTATATATGCTTTAAAACCCGAATTTATGTCTATTTTCTTTCCAGATTTTCCCCATTGCATATTCATACGTCTTATCAAAGACAATAAGTATAAATTGTCCGAGTACAACAGACATAAGCATTATTCCTTTTGCAGCCTTTTTTTCAGATAACATACTCCAGAAATATATTAACCCCGGAATATAAAGTACATTAAATACCAGATATTTCATAAACCAGAAAAAGCTACGGCTTCTGATCCATCCGGAAGCTCTTCCAAGAAAATGCCATATTGTTTCTATAATTAGAATATAAAATCCCATAAATGCATAGGAAACCACATATAATTTATTCGGAGACAGAAAGATTCCCAGCAAAATTCCTGCCAGCAAAAAGCCTGCCCCGCTTTTCAATCCAAATTCCTGAATTACAATCCCGACAAAGAAGGATGCCGCCGCCAGTAAAAAAAGGGTATTCGTTTCGATCACACTGCCAAGCGCAATCCCCACTTCTGTCAGTGCAAGCATAACACCTGCAAATGCAATCTTTTTTGCATTTAGATGCATGGACACAGATCCCCTCCCATACATTCACATAATGAATCTGCGATCCACAGATCACAGCACATATTTCCAGTTCCACACGGAGAGGAATTACGATTGCCATATCCCTGACCAAACGGATTACTATTATATCTCTGTGCTCCCCAGTTCAGCTGGTTCATCAGCTCTCTGTACTGCGGGTTATTCGGCTCCATATTCACTGCCTGCGCAGCATAATCCCTTGCCAGCACATTGTTGCCGACGCCGGCGTTGGCCATGGAACTTGCATAATACCACTGTGCTGTCCGGTCATTCATACGGTTCAACACATTGATCGCGTCCTGATATCTGCGGTTATTGATAAAATTGAATGCCGCCTGCATCTCCGGATTCATATTATTGTACTGCTGGTATCTGCCATTTCCATAAGATTGATTACCATAGGAATTATTACCATAAGAATAGTTCCCTGAACCCGCGCCGTATCCGTAATTATACCCTCCATTCGTCCGCTCTTTCATAATTTCATCATAAGCTTCCTGTACTTCTTTGAACTTTTCTTCAGCAAGATCCCGAAGCGGATTATCCACATTGGCATCCGGATGATATTTCCGGCTCAGTTCTCTGTACGCCTTTTTTATCTCCTCTTCCGATGCATTTGGCGATACGCCAAGCACCTCATAAGGATTCTTTGTCATCTTCCTTTTCCTCGCTTTTCTTTTCTTGTATCTTTCTGTAATGTTTCCATACGCCATCATACAGGATATTCCGCAGGATATCCACGTCCAGTACACATGGCAGAATTTCAAAATTTCTTGCGCATTCGCCGATCATCATGCACAGAATGTCTCTGCATCTTTCTTCATATCCGGCTTCTTCATGCATCTTTTTTAATGGATTATAAGTCCCTTTTTCCAGATCCTTATCCAGATCTTCGTAAGCATCCATAATGTAAATATATTTGCCCAGATAGAAACCGATCCCTCGAAGCTGCTGTTCCCAGCAGTCTTCTTTATATACCATCATCTCTTCCATCAGCCGGCCAAAGCAGCCTGCCGGATAGTCAACTTCCTGTATACCCTGAATTTCATATTCCGAAAGCTTTGCCATTTCTTCTCTGATCACCCGACTCTGCCTTGGATATTTCCGAATTGCTTTTTTTACTTTTCGCTTCAAAGCCATACTCCCGAAAAGCCCTGCTACTTTCTTCTCATCCTTCCAGTCATCTTCCAGATGATAATACGCCATGATCAGATTCATATCAGCCGCATACTCTGTGATTTCATTTTCCAGCATTGGCTGTGGCTTTAACGGATGCGTCTTACAGCGATGTCTTTCCGCCTTTGTTTCACTTTCATATAAAGAAGTAAGTAAAATGATCACAAATGTCATATCATAGGCAAGCGTAAGCTGTCCTGCGCTGCCATACTGTCTCTTCAGCGACTGGCAAAGGCCACAGTAATACGCTTTATATTTATGATAATCTTTTACTTTTAATTCCGGCTCATTCGCCGTCACATATCCGAACATGTATTACTGAATTCCTCTCATTGTAAGCTGGATCCGCTTCTTCTGCAAATCAACGCTCATTACCTTTACATCTACAATATCTCCTACGCTGACTGCTTCCAGTGGATGCTTGATAAAACGGTCCGTGATCTGGGAAATGTGCACCAATCCGTCCTGATGCACTCCAATATCGACAAATACACCAAAGTCAATGACATTTCGCACGGTTCCTTTCAGAATCATCCCTTCCTTCAGATCCTTCATATCAAGGACATCCGTTCTGAGAATTGGTTTCGGCATCTCATCTCGCGGATCACGCGCCGGTTTTTCCAGCTCTTTGACAATATCCCGAAGGGTAATCTCTCCTACTCCAAGTTCCTCAGCGAGCTTTTTGTAATCTTTGATGGTAAGAGACAGACCTGCAAGCTTGCCGCCTGCAATATCTTCCGGCTCGAAGCCCTGCTTTTCAAGAAGCTTTCCTGCCGCCTCGTAAGACTCCGGATGTACACTGGTTCCGTCAAGTGGATTGGTTCCGCCCTGGATTCTCATAAACCCGGCACACTGCTCAAATGCTTTTGGTCCAAGTTTTGGTACTTTGAGAAGTTCTTTTCTATTCTCAAATTTTCCATTTTCTTCCCTGTAGGCAACAATATTTTTCGCAAGGGTTCCGGAAATACCGGAAATATAAGAAAGCAGCGGAGCCGATGCAGTATTTAAGTCCACACCGACTTTATTTACACAATCTTCTACCACACCGCCAAGTGCTTCTCCTAATTTTTTCTGGTTCATATCATGCTGATACTGCCCGACACCGATCGACTGCGGATTGATCTTTACCAGTTCGGCAAGCGGATCCTGAAGACGTCTTGCGATGGATGTCGCGCTTCTCTGCCCGACATCGAATTTTGGAAATTCTTCTGTAGCAAGTTTACTTGCTGAGTACACAGATGCTCCCGCTTCATTTACGATCACATACTGCACTTTTTCCGGAATCTCTTTTAACAGTTCTACAATAAACTGTTCTGATTCTCTGGATGCTGTTCCATTTCCCAGGGAAATCAAAGAGATGTGATACTTTGGAATAATCTTTTTCAGCAGATCTTTTGCCGCCTGGATCTTCTTCGGAGTCGTAGGCGCTGTCGGATAAATTACAGTCGTGCCGATTACTTTTCCGGTCGAATCTACCACAGCAAGCTTGCATCCGGTACGGAATGCAGGATCCCATCCAAGCACAACCTGTCCGACAATCGGCGGCTGCATCAGAAGCTGCTCCAGATTCTTTCCAAACACAAGGATCGCACCATCTTCTGCTTTTTCCGTCAGTTCGTTTCTGAGTTCGCGCTCGATTGCCGGTGCAATCAGCCTCTGATAGCTGTCGGCCACAACCTCTTTCAAAACCGGTGTTGTGTATGGATTATCCTTGCGGATCACTTTCTTTTCCAGATAACGGAGAATTTCCTCTTCCGGTGCTTCAATCTTAACACTCAGGAATTTTTCTTTTTCTCCACGGTTGAGTGCCAGTACACGGTGTCCGGCTACTTTGCTGACCGCTTCTGTAAAATCATAATACATCTCGTATACAGATTCTGCTTTTTCATCTTTTGCAGCAGAAACCAACGTACCCTTTTTGAAAGTCAGATCGCGGATCCTCTTTCTGTAATCTGCCTCATCTGAAATATTTTCTGCAAGAATATCTTTCGCACCGTCAATCGCTTCCTGTACGTTTTTCACGCCCTTTTCTTCAGAAACATATTTTTCTGCCTCTTTTTCCAGGGGCTCCTTACTATTCTGAAGAGAAATCAGAACCGCCAGAGGTTCCAGACCTTTTTCTTTTGCAATTGTCGCACGGGTCCGGCGCTTTGGTCTGTACGGACGGTAAAGATCGTCCACCAGAACCTGCGTCTCTGCTGCCAGGATCTGTGCTTTCAGCTCAGATGTTAACTTGCCCTGCTCTTCAATACTTGCAAGAACCTGTTCTTTTTTCTCTTCCAGATTCCGCAGATAGGTTAGTCGTTCATATAATTTACGAAGCTGTTCATCATCCAGTGTGCCGTGTGCTTCTTTTCTGTAACGCGCAATAAACGGAATGGTGTTTCCTTCATCAATCAGCTTTACAGCCGCATCTACCTGCCACTTTTTTACGCCCAGTTCTTCTGTTATTTTCTGGTTAATATCCATTGATATCCAATCCTCTCTTTTTGTTCGCTATGGATTTAATGATACCATGTCATCTCTTATTTTTCAATTCCCGTTAAAATTACAGAGTTCGCTCGGTTTTCTTGTCTTTTTCTATTAAATATGCTATACTATAGCTAATCTGACTGAAAAGTTTTAAGAAAGGATTAACCAAATGTCAAGCGATATTGAAAAAGAGCCTCTGTCCAGACAACAGAAAAAATCAAAAGAAACCAAAGCACGTATCTTTCATGCAGCCAAGACAATTCTGCAGAAGCAGGGATATGATCAGCTTTCCATAAAAAATATCTGTGATGAAGCAGGCGTTTCCAACGGCAGTTTCTATCACCATTTCAAAACCAAAGATGATCTTCTGTCTTATTACATCGAAGAACAGCCAAGCATCAATCCGGATCTTCTGGATACGCCGGAAGATGCAGATGAGGCAAAGATCGGTATCATCCACGTCTATCTGAATTATGCACAGTACTGCCGGGAGCTGGGTGTGGAATTCATGTCCAACTACTACACACCACGCAACCAGGCACTGAACCCGACGATCCGCACCGAGCGACCGTACCCGATCCTTACCGTAGAGAATTATCTTCGCAAAGCGATCGATGCCGGCATCATTGCGCCAAAGATTTCCCTGGATGAAATCTGCACTGATATCCGTATGCTGGTTATCGGAAATGTATTTGAATGGTGTCTGCATAACGGAGAGACGGATTTTGAAGGTAATATCCGCCGTTCGATCGGGCATTATCTGGATGGTATTTTCTGATTTTCAAGGAATTTGCAACAGAACAGAAACCATTTGTTTATAAAATATCTTCGACACATCGTGCCTTTCATTTAACAGAGTGCACCTGTAAAAGTTAAAGTAAAAAAGTACCACAGATTGTTACGTCTGCGGTACTTTTTCATTTCTATGCTCTTATACAAATTTGTACATAGTTGTTGTCTCGTATGCTTCGCCCTTCTTGCATACCGGTCCGGCAAAATTCTCTTTGTGGACTGCATCCGGGAAGAACTGTGTCTCGAAGCAGGCTGCCTGACGTTTGTGGTAATGCGCCCCGCCTTTTCCTTTGGCATCAACAATAAAGTTGCCTGTATAAAGCTGCATTCCCGGAAGGTCTGTATAAACTTCCATAGTGATTCCGCTCTCTTCCGAGGACATCTCTGCCACTTTCGCAAATTCTCCTTTATTGTTCAGAACCCAGTTATGATCATATCCTTTCCCGAAATTCAGTGCTTCATAATCTGTCTCGATTTCTTTGCCAATTGCTTTCTTTGTGCGGAAATCCATCGGTGTTCCTTCTACCGGTGTGATCTCGCCTGTCGGAATAGACTCGGCATCGGCTCTGGTAAATGCATCTGCATCAATCCATACTTCCTGATCCAGTACATCTCCTGATGCATGTCCATCCATATTGAAATAGCTGTGGTTTGTCATATTGATAATTGTATCTGCATCCGGCACTGCGTGATAAGCAATCTTCACTGCATTATCTTCTGTCAGAGTATATGTTACCTCAATATGTACAGCTCCCGGATATCCCTGATCACCATCCGGGCTGTCCAGTTCAAATGTGATATGATCATCTGCGGTTTCTTTTACCTTCCACATTCTCTGGTTATAAAAATCCATTCCGCTGTGGAGATTATTGCCATTATCATTCTTTTCAAGCTGATAGGTCACTCCGTCCAGGTCAAAGGATGCTCCTCCGATACGGTTTGCACTTCTCCCGACAATTGCGCCGAAGAACAGATCTCCTTCTTCATATCCTGCTGCCTCATCATATCCAAGCACAACATCACACGGCTTGCCTTCTTTGTCCGGTACGATCACCTGTACCAGCGTTGCACCGTAATCGGATACTGCAATCTCCATTCCGTTTTTATTTGTGAGCGTATATAATTTTGTCTCGTCACCTTTAACTGTTGCACCAAAATCTGTTACTTTCATTTCTCCTGTTCCGCCCTTTCTGTTAATTGTGCCTGAAAAACAGACATCTCTTTTACAGGTGTTATTGTAACATATTTTTTTTATTTTTTGCACCCTTTATCGTTGTTCTGCCTTTTTGTGCATATTGCTGATATTTTTTATCATTTTGTGACAAAATTAACTTATTTGTCTATTTATTAACTTTGCTTGCAAGATTGTACTAAAATGCATACAATATCATTATAAGTGTGTCCATAGAGTTAATCTATAGTATTCAGATGTTTTCCCTATATTTTTCTTCATCTGTCCTGTAGATTAGCAAAAAAAGTTAAAGGAGAAAAAAGCTATGAGTAGACTTGAAATCACTGCACCGGACAAAGCCCAGCTGGTTATCGAAGGGCTCTACAAAGATCTGGAGCGAAGAATCGAATCCAGTCCTCCGGGACTGTGTCCTGTTGACATGACTCGTGCTTTCCTGGAGATGTGTCATACACATACCTGTGGAAAATGTGTGCCGTGCCGTGTTGGTCTGTGGCAGCTGAAAAATCTGCTGACCGACGTTATGAACGGAGACGCAACTATGGAAACATTAGACCTGCTGGAAGAACTCTCTGTATCAATCATGGAAGGAGCTGACTGTGCGATCGGGTATGAAGCAGCTCACATGGTTTACAAGAGTCTGATTGGATGTCGTGAAGATTATGAAGAACATGTGCGCCAGGGAAGATGTACCTGCCAGTACGCACAGCCTGTTCCTTGTGTATCTCTGTGCCCGGCACATGTAGATATTCCGGGATATATCGCTCTTGTCGGAGAAGGACGTTACGCAGATGCGATCCGCCTGATCCGTAAGGACAATCCATTCCCGACCACCTGTGGTTTTATCTGCGAACATCCTTGTGAGGCACGCTGCCGTCGTAACATCGTAGACGATGCAGTCAATATCCGCGGTCTTAAGAGAATGGCTGCCGATTATGCCGGAAAAGTTCCACCGCCGCCATGCGCTCCATCTACCGGAAAGCGTATTGCCGTTGTTGGTGGTGGCCCTGGTGGATTAAGTGCAGCTTACTATCTGCAGCTGATGGGACACCAGACAACCGTATTTGAGATGCTGCCTGAGCTTGGCGGTATGCTCCGCTATGGTATCCCGAACTACCGTCTGCCGAAAGACCGTCTGAACGATGATATCAATGCCATCCTTGAGACCGGTGTCAAAGTTGAATTTGGCAAACGTATCGGAACTGATATGACAATCCAGAGCCTGCGTGAAGAATACGACGCAGTACTTATTACAATCGGTGCAAGTACCGATAAGAAACTTGGTATCGAAGGCGAACACTCAGAAGGTGTCCTTTCTGCTGTTCAGTTCCTTCGTGATGTAGGAAAGAACCAGAACCCGGATCTTACCGGACAGGAAGTAGCTGTTATCGGTGGCGGTAACGTATCTATGGATGCTGTCCGTACCGCAAAACGTCTGGGTGCTAAAAAAGTCAGCATCGTTTACCGTCGCCGCGTGGCAGATATGACTGCCCTTCCGGCAGAGATTGAAGGTGCTGTTGCAGAAGGAATCGAAGTACAGACTCTGATGGCTCCTTCCCGCATCGAAACAGATGAAAACGGTCACGTAAAAGGAATCTACGTTACACCACAGATGATCAGTAAGATCAAAGACGGTCGTGCAAGTGTACGTCCGACAGGTGCTCCTGACGTATTCATTCCATGCCAGACACTGATCGTTGCGATCGGACAGGATATTGAATACCAGCACTTTGAAGAAGCCGGTGTTCCTGTACAGAGAGGTAAGATCTTAACCGAAAAATACGGCGGATTCGATAACATTCCGGGTGTATTTGCCGGTGGAGACTGTGCTTCCGGTCCTGCATCCGTAATCAAAGCTATTGCTGCTGCAAAAGTAGTAGCTGCTAACATAGACGAATACCTGGGATATCACCACATTATCAGCTGTGACGTTGAGATTCCTGAAGCGCGTCTTGATGACCGCCCGCCGTGCGGAAGAGTAAACATGACCGAGCGTGAAGCCTGCGAACGTGTCTGTGACTTTAACGGTGTAGAAAACTGCATGTCCGAGGCAGAAGCGAAACAGGAAGCCAGCAGATGTCTGCGTTGCGACCACTTCGGCTACGGCATTTTCAAAGGAGGTCGTGAAACATTATGGTAAATCTTACAATTGATAATATAAACGTATCTGTCCCGGAAGGTACTACCATCATGGATGCTGCCAAAATGGCGGATATCCCGATTCCAAAGCTCTGCTATCTGAAAGATATCAACGAGATCGCAGCCTGTCGTGTCTGCGTTGTTGAACTTGAGGGAATGGAACGACTAGTAACTTCCTGCAACAACGTAGTAAAAGAAGGTATGGTAATCCATACAAACAGCCCAAAGGTTCGTACAGCCAGAAGACAGACTGTACAGCTGATCCTTTCCCAGCACGACTGCAAATGTGCTACCTGTGTCAGAAGCGGTAACTGTACTCTGCAGAGTCTTGCCAATGACCTGAACATCATCGAAGTACCATTTAAGCAGCGTCTGGAAGAATTCCCTTGGGATAAAGAATTTCCGCTGATCAGAGACTCACAGAAATGCATCAAGTGTATGCGCTGTATCCAGGTCTGTGACAAGATCCAGGATTTACATATCTGGGATGTAACAAGTACTGGTTCCCGTACTACCATTAATGTAACCGGCAACCATAAGATCTCCGAAGTTTCCTGTTCTCTGTGCGGTCAGTGTATTACCCACTGCCCGGTCGGCGCTCTGCGCGAACGTGATGATACAGAGAAAGTATGGGATGCAATCGCTGATGACAAGAAAGTTGTTGTTGCACAGGTTGCTCCTGCTGTACGTGCTGCATGGGGTGAAGCTCTTGGTCTTTCCCGTGAAGAAGCAACTGTCGGCAAGATCATGGATGCTCTGAAGAAAATGGGTGTTGACTATGTATTCGATACCTCCTTCACAGCAGACCTTACTATTATGGAAGAAGGAAATGAATTCCTGCAGAGATTTACAAAAGGCGAATTAAATCTTCGTCCGATGTTTACCTCCTGCTGCCCTGGATGGGTGCGCTTCCTTAAATCACAGTACCCACATCTGGTGCCACAGCTTTCAACAGCCAAGTCACCACAGCAGATGTTCGGTTCTGTCATGAAGAGTTATTTTGCAGAATCTATCGGTGTGAAACCGGAAAATATGTTTACTGTATCTATCATGCCATGTGTAGCCAAAAAAGGTGAAAGCAACATGGAACTGTTCTATGGTGAATATGCCGGACACGAGACAGATATTGTACTTACAACCCGTGAACTTACCCGCATGATCCGTTCTGCACATATTGATCCTGCTTCTTTGGTTGATCGTGAATGCGATCCTCTGATGAAAGAATGGACCGGTGCCGGTGTTATCTTCGGAACAACAGGTGGTGTTATGGAAGCAGCACTTCGTTCTGCTCACTACCTTGTAACCGGACGTAACCCTGATCCGGATGCATTCAAGATTGTCCGCAATCCTGGTGGACAGCCGGGTGTTGTAGAAGCCGAGATCCAGCTTGGAGATGCTACTGTTCGTGCTGCTGTTGTCAGCGGACTCGGAAACACACGTAAACTGATCGAAGCAATCGAACATGGCGAAGTACATTATGATTTTGTAGAAGTCATGGCCTGCCCTGGCGGATGCGTCGGCGGTGGTGGTCAGCCAATCCATGACGGAGAAGAACTTGCACGGACACGTGGTGAAAATCTTTATTTCCTTGATAAGAATGCACCACTTCGCTTCTCACATGAGAACCCGGATGTACTCCGTCTGTATCGTGATTTCTTTGAGAAACCGCTTTCTCACAAGTCACATATGTTGCTTCACACGGATCATAACGCATGGGAGATGCCTAGATAAATCAAATTTTGCCCTCTAAAAGATTGTAACGAATATATAAATAATTTATAGAAACCGAGTATTCTATAAACTAAGATATAGAAATTGAGCCCTTCTATATCTCTAAAATCCAGAAATGGGAAATGACCTGCCATGTCATTTCCCATTTTTGAATTCAACAAAATAGTATATTCTTTTTATTCCCTCTAAGCTCTGTCAGATTCTTCTGCCATCTTCTTATAATACAGAATCAGATCTGCCGCCTGATCATAGGACAACTCTGTAGTGCTGACCGAAAGATCATAATTCTTCGACATTCCCCATTCCTGTCCGGTATAATCCTTACGAAAAGCGCTTCTTTTCTCATCCACATCCTGGATCTTACGTTTCGCTTTCATTCTGCTTGTAATATGATCACGCTCTTTCACGCGTTCAATTCGTGTTTCCATATCTGCATGGACAAATACACTAAAAGCTTCTTCTCGGTTTCTCATCAGATAACCTGCGCACCTTCCCATAATAATACATGGTCCTTCTTCCACAAGCTCTTCAATCAGCTTAAATGGATATGGTGTCTTCTTCGGTTCTGCAAAATTCATTGCGATTGAATAAAGAAGGCTGTCCACCGGCTGTTCATCCAGATACTCCTGCATTTCGTTCTCATATCCGCGCACCTTTGCAATTTCAAACAGCTTCTCTTTATCGTAAAACGCATAACCGGTACGCTTTGCCAGCAATTCACCGATTTCATGTCCGCCACTTCCATATTCCCGTCCGATACAGATAATTGTTTTCTCCATATTCTGCACACTCCTCTCTAATACAGGTGATAGAAAATCGATGCACCTACAACCGTCATCAATCCGGCCACCGCAATAGAGAGACTGCTCATTGCTCCTTCAATCTCTCCGATTTCCATTGCCTTTGCCGTTCCCATAGCATGGGAAGCTGTTCCGATTGCCAGTCCTTTTGCAATCGGATGTTCAATTTTGCAGAGCTTACAGATTCCCTCTGCAAACATATTTCCAATAATCCCGGTAATTACGATCGCAGCAACTGTAATCGTCACAATTCCACCAAGCTCTTCCGAGATTCCCATACCGATCGCTGTGGTAATTGATTTTGGAAGAAGCGTTACATAGAACTGCTTTTTCAGGTGGAACAACATAGAAAATACCCATACACCGGCAAGGCTGGCAAATACACCTGTTGTAATTCCTGCAATGATCGCTTTCAGATTCTTCTTAAGAAGATTCATCTGCTGATAAAGCGGAATTGCAAGACAGACTGTAGACGGTGTCAGAAGGTAGCTCAGTACATTCGCTCCCTTATCATAAGTATCATAATCAATTCCAGTCACTTTTAGTACGATAATTACAAAAATAATCGAAACAAGAAGTGGATTGAAGATACCAATTTTTAACTTTTTACGCAGAAAAATTCCGGCCTCATATCCAAAAAGACTGATCGCCATACAAAAAAAGGTCGATCCATGCAGCATATTACTCATCCTTCTTCTCCTCTTTCTTCAGTACAAACTGAGCGGTTCTTCCACTCACGCCCATAACCAGCACTGTTGTCACTACAATCGTAACGATGATCGGAACAAGAACCGGTTTTAAGTCTCCCCATGATACCATCAGCCCTACTCCTGCAGGGATAAAAAGCATCGGCATGATTTCAATCAGAAATCCACCGGCTTCATCAACTGCTTTCAAGGGAATTACTTTTGTCTGCAAACCTGCCAGTAAGATCAGCAAGCCATAAATACTTGCAGGAACCGGTAGTGGAAGGATTGCATGCAAAAGCTCTCCTGCAAAAGAAATCAATATGATAATCAAAAATTGTCTTATAAATTTCACAGCATTACCTCCATTCATTTTATGTCCATTTTTTAACACATGTACCAGAATAGCACTTTTAACACTCTGCCTCAATAAATTTTTGCATTTTTATTGTTTTTTTGACAATATCCTCTCATTCCGATGCTAGAATGAAACTAAATTTACAAAAGTGAAGGGATGACTTTATGTATCATTTTATAGCCAATCCTAACGCCCGCTCGGGGCAGGGACTTGCACTATGGGAAAAGATTAAATTAAAGCTGATAGCAGAACATATAGATTACCAGATCCATTTTACACATCACCGGCATCACGCAACGGAGATTGCCGCCGAGCTTACCGCCTCCGGGGATCCGGTTACGATCGTTGTACTTGGTGGTGATGGAAGTGTGGATGAAGTAATCTGTGGTCTGCAGAATTTAAGCCAGGTTACCCTCGGTTACATTCCGATCGGCTCTGGCAATGATTTTGGCAGGGGACTTGCCCTTCCATCCGATACCATGAAAGCTCTGGATCTGGTGCTGCATTCTGACCAGACGCGCAAGATCAATCTTGGTGTACTGCACTATCATGACAAGGTTCACCGTTTTGCCGTCAGTTCCGGAATCGGATACGATGCAGCAATCTGCCATCAGCTTTGTATTTCCAGGGTTAAAGTCTTTTTTAACCGCCTCGGTCTAGGCAAACTTGCCTACGCAGCCTGCTCACTCTACCGTCTGCGCCGCTGTCAGCCAGATGAGATGGAAATCCTTCTGGACGATACCAAAACTCTTCATTTTAAACGGGTTTTCTTTGCCTCTGCATTTAATCTTCCTTATGAAGGTGGTGGATGCAAATTCTGCCCGGATGCTAAACCGGATGATGATCTGCTGGACTTTATTGTGATTGCAGATGTTCCCAAAATTATTGCTCTGGCAATTCTGCCGACTGTGTTTTCCGGAAAGCATACCCGACTTCCAGGCGTACATATCTTCCGCTGTAAAAAAGCAGAAGTACACTCAAAAGTAGCACTTCCGGTACATTCTGACGGCGAACCGATTTATCTCCAGAAGGATGTTTCGTTCTCTCTCGAACCTGAGACACTGAAAATTATTACATAAAAGAAGGGGACTTTTCTATGCTGTTGTTTTGGATTCTTTTAACTGTTGTTGTATGTTTTTTCTTATATTTATATATGATCATGCCGAATACTTCCCGCCGAAGCAAAATCCTCCCTTATCTCAAGCGGGATTATGCCCATCGCGGACTACATGATTCTTCCCGGCTGATTCCCGAGAATTCTATGCCGGCATTTCGTGAGGCCGTAAAACAAAATCTTGCCATTGAACTTGATATCCATCTCACCCGAGATGGAAAAGTAGTCGTATTCCATGATGAGTCTTTAAAGCGGATCTGCAATGCCGAAGGGACAGTTGAAGATTCCACGTTTGATGGTAAGTAGGTAATCATCCGTATCTGTTATTCCCCGATTCCCTTTGGTACAATACC
>ERZ894220.599-NODE-599-length-24292-cov-12.8881_pt1 | contig 24292 bp, 30 predicted proteins | sample MGYA00380292_ERZ894220 | MGnify/ENA primary metagenome ERZ894220 (study PRJEB32331, sample SAMN06328446) | human gut metagenome | biome: human gut microbiome; feature: stool | host: Homo sapiens | collected 2014-12-05 ... | reverse complement strand
GCAACTACTTTTAACATTATATCTGCCGCTTTGTCCTCCTAAACACAAATCAATTTCTGCCTGCTTTGATGGAAACAGGCTGCAAAACTCACCACCGAAGAAATCAGCAAAAGACAAACTAAAAACCGATTGACAAGAACGCAAAAAACGCCCTTAGCCATGAGTTACTACCCACAGCTAAGGGCGTTTCTAATATGGATTTATCACAGTCACACAAACCACTTTAAAATCATTCCTCGACCTGCAAACCACATATCCGTAAGAATAATCGCACTTGCGTAACCGTTATCAATTTGTTATCAAAAGACCTTTTGTAACGCCGCAAACCCGCATAAACGCTGGATTTGCTAAGCATTTTTGTTGATTCAAACTCGCAAAGTTTGGTTTGATTCTGGTTGTTTTAATATGGTTATCTATACATTCTTGTATTGATAACCCATATCTTTTCTACTCATTATTTTTCATTCCACATATTTTTAGTACCAATCCGGTACCATTGCTATATTGTCATTATTGAGTGTAGTTCTGGTGGCTTGCAGGTTTGTTTACTATTCAGAGAATAATCATCTGATGGTTTGCAAGTCCACCTATGAAAATTACAATCTGCAACCGCTAATTCTGCAATAAGAAATTTTGTGGTACTAATGGATAACATCATCCTTTTCCATATCATTCATCAATTTATCAAAATCACTTTCATATAGTGAATCCTGTATAACTCTGTATTTCTCAAACTCACTTTCTGCAAATTCCTTTGCAATAGCTGCTGTTACTTTTCCTTTATCCTGAAGTACATCCGCATCATTAAATCTAAGAAATGCGTCAAGCTTTGTTTTCCAATCTTCCATAGTCATAGGAATATGTCTTCTTGCCTGTCTTGTTGCATAATCAAGATACATTGTCACAATCTCATTTAATTCTGCAAGTTCTTCTTTTTCCAAGTAGTTTTTTGCAATTGACACATCTGTTTTTACTATTTTACCATCAGGCGCATTTTTCCATGATTTAAGTCCCATATGTTCCTTATTATGATCAGCTCTTGCCACTATCACTTCTGCCGCTGTATTACCATGAACTGCATAATGCATCTTATTCTGAACTGTTGCATAAAACTCTCTTGTCACCTGTGAATTCTTATCATAATCAACTGCTGTTGCATATATGTCTGTAATTTTCTGGTAAAATCTTCTCTCACTTGCTCTGATTTCCTGAATCTCAGCAATAAGATGCTCAAAATAATCTTCGTCGAAAATCTGTCCATTAATCAATCTGCTTTTATCAAGAACATACCCCTGCTTTGTAAATGTATCCAACACTTTGGTTGCCCATGTCCTGAACTGCATTGCCCGTTCTGAATTAATGCGATAGCCCACAGCAATAATTGCAGCTAATGAATAGAACTTATAATTGTATGTTTTTCCATTATCAGCAACTTGTGCAAAATTTGCACAAGTTGAATTTTCATCTAATTCGCCCTCTTTAAAAATGTTGCTAAGATGTTTTGTAACCACACTTCTATCTACATCAAAAAGCTGTGAAATTGCCTTCTGAGTAAGCCATACATCGCCATTCTGAACCCTGACCTCTATTCCGTTTTCTCCTGCATCTCGAGTAAAAACTAGAAAATCCACAGTGCTATTTCTTATCTGTAATTCTTTGCTCATAAAAGCATTCCTTTCTCTAGATTCTATCAATACATCTCTATAAAACATTTTCCCCGGTTTCTTTCAAATATCAAGAAGGGAATTTCTGCTTTTGCCAGCATACTATTATTAACTGGAACATATTCATAATTTTCAATATCTGGTATACACTTTATAGCTTTCTTTTTATCTATACCATATAGATTATTTTCACTGCTGTTCCATAAAGCCTTAATCTTCAAAACAACACATTTTGTTTGAACCATCACCTTATATTTTTCAAGCCTGCTTTTTTCTATCTCCTTTGATTTATCACCATAAGAAATAGTAATATATCTGGAATTGGATTTTATAATGCGAACATCTCCATTCCTTACTACCTCTTTAGGGAATCCCAAATCTTCAAAAAAACTATCATAATCTGTAATGCATTCTGGGAGTTCCATTTTGACTGCATAACTGCTATTTATAATATTCTGTATATCCTTATCATCAACCCTGAACATATAAATATTCCATCCCGTGCTATCGCCATCATCATCTAATATCGGAATAGAACCATAAGGATTAAACATATGTAAATTAGACAAATCATCTTTTGTTGGCTTTTTAAATTTGACTATTTCAAATGTTATGCTCATAAATGTTCTCCTTTTCCGTCGCCTTTTTAGCGACGAATTGTTTTATACATCTTGCTTTTCGTCATTGCAAACTAACTTCTTGTGCCCAAACAATTAATTGCTTTAACAATTCTTTTTCGCTAATGGTTAGTACTGCGATTAGTATCTATGTACTCGCTAAAATCAATTACCTTTGCAGGCTTTCTCTTAGAAATAATTCCTAATCGTTCCATGTCTAATTTAAAAAGTTCACTCGGATATCCATATGCATCAAATCCCTCTGGCTGGCAAATATATCTGTTCAGATACTCACTAAGTTCCCATTGATACTTTGCTTCTTTCTCCAGCTTCTTACCAAAATACTGTGCATCCATTACCATTCTGTTAATGCCACCAACCGATTTCCTACCATGAGTTTTTGTTACAGTTGTATCGCCTGACATTTTAAAATACTGCCCTATCTGTTCCTCGGAATATCCCATTTCCTGCATCACGCCATGAATCACACTGCGGATATACATTGTATAGTAATTCAAGTTTCTTGGTTCAATATCTGTCATTGCTATTGTATAACGATTACTGGCATTCACAATAAACAAGACATTTCTTCCTTTTATTTTCGTCAAATGTGTGTCCCAGCAGAACACAAGTGAAGCACCTTTGCTTTCTTCAATCTTTGTTGTTTTTAGTCGATCTTGAACTACTTTTGTTGCACCAATCTCCATATGTATCACCTGCTCATCTCAAGTATTCTTTTTACTTCATTCTGTAGTTCACCACTAAAGTCTGATAAATCATTATATGTAATTACTTTCAGTCTAATAAGACGAACAATATCCCATATTGCCTCTGATTTACTCATCTCCATGATAACACCCGGATGACGTTTATCTTCTTTTATCCGTTTTTCAAGTTCCCAGAATTTCTCTGATGCAGGCTTTTTATCATCATTCAGAAAATTTGCATACTCTTTAACAAGACCTTCCATATAATTTTCCTGCCAGCCTGATAATCTTTCTCGAAATAATTTCCAATCCTTTTTGCTTATGTCCATAATTTTGAACCTCCTCAGTCTCATGTTAGTCTCAACAAACGATTTCAAAAATGAAACTGTCTTGAGACTACAACTTTATAATTTACCTGCAAATACCAATTTTTATCGCATTTTGCTATATCATAGAGTCTCACTCAGTCTCAAATCTCGTGAGACTTCGTTGAGACTAACTTTGAAATATTCGTTTTTCAGAAAACTCTTTAAGCGTCTCTCACGCTTTAGAAAGCTTCTTCTTTGGCAATTCATCTGCTTTATAAGGAAGCTTTGCTGTCTCTATCCTTCAAACAAATCACCTATTATATATTTGCCCCACTTTACATTTGACAGCATGTCCTGATTATCAACCACATAATCAAACGCAACGAAGTATTCATCTCCATCTTCAGTCTCCAAGTCTATTAATGCATCCAGTAAACCCTGATTGCTCCATTTACTCTCAACTACAAGTTCATTGTCAAAAAAAGCTGATTAACTAATTTCCAGAAGTGAATCCATGCACCGGTATCCTCTGTCCATAAATATCTCATATCACAACTCTTCTTCCAGCGTTATCCTGTTATTATCAAACTTCAGCACCTTAAAGCTCTTATCAGATACATTGAGTCCGTCACAATTTCGTAGAAAAAGCATATACTGATTAGACAACTCAAAATTAATGAATCTCCTGACATCATCATTAATCATACAATCTGCATTATCTACAACAATAAAACTATCTCTACACTGTTTGATTGCTTCTAAAAAATCATCTGATTTATAGTTAAATAGCTTGATTGCTTTGTATTCGTCTGTCAATCTTATATCTTCCAGCATTTCATAAAGTACTGTTTTACCTGTACCGCTATCTCCACCAACAAGAGTAATCCTGTCATCAAATGTCAAATCATATGAAAATGGAGTTGCTTTAAATGTTATATTCTTATAAATCATCTGCTTCTCTCCTTTGATACTCCTTACTCCACCAAGCATTATATCCTCTGCCACCGGTAACTATATCAGAATCATTAAATCTGATTTTGGCATCATCCGGAATATCAAAAAGCGTTGGTCTTGACATATAAATCTTAATATTATCCATAGTAAAAATGATTCTAAGAACATTCGGTCCACATTCCTCAACATTTACCACCTTATCGGGATGCTTCACAATATTAAGCAATGTCTTGCAGCCTGATGATAAATTTCGGATCGTACCTAAGCCATATTTTGTTTCTATATGCTTGTCTGGTGTCAGCTTCGCTTCATCCACTTGTTGAATCAAATCAATTTCTTTTTGTGACATATCTTCATTGCCTGTATTCAAGTTGAAGTACAAGTCATTGTAAAAAATCCAGTCTTTTGAATCTTTCCTCTCCGTATATATATCTATCATTACAATGTTCTCCTTCTGCAATATATGTTTAGCATCTGATTTTCCATATCTTACTTGGATAAGGCTTTGAATCAAATTTTCATATAGATATATTCCAGTATACCACACATAAATAAACGGCCCCAGAAGATCTCTTAAAATCTCCTGGAGCCTTCTTCATTTCCTATTGAAAAATAAATCCTTTTATATTTTATTTTTTAAAAAAATTATTCAAACTCCGCTTCGAGTTTGTTATTTGTCATGATTTTTCGACACTTTTCATCGAAAATACGACCTTTTATACCGAATTATCCACCATGTCTCCCTCGTCTCCGAATAAACATCCCCATAGGTACACCACTGACCTTATACATCCCCACCTTGATAATCGAAGTCCAAAGTCTCAAACAACTGCTGCATCCGTTCTTCTTTTTCCAAGACCGAACTCGATTTCTTATCACCTACCCCAAACAGATATGAAGCACCATCAAGAATTTCTACTATCGTCAGACACATTGCTGTATAACGCATACTCATCTCACGAAAGCTATCTTCAGACAAGGGAAAATCGCCAGAGGTTTCCCTACTGGCGATTTCACTAATAACATTCTTCATTTCCTCAACTGCATCTACAATCTTTTGGATATTATTTTTAGAACCAACTACACAAATGTGAGAATATATACAGCTATGTGCAATAAAATCCTTTTTTTTCATACCACTCAATGCTGCTCTCTCTTCTATATTTATACGCTCCCACTCACTAGGGCGAAATGCGATTGTATTGTTTTTATGAACTCCTGGCATTTCAATCCTCCTCTCCAGAATGTAAGTTATCTAACATATCAGCAACACCTGCTGCACTAGCCTCAAACATATGGCTATATGTATTTAATGTAGTACTAATCTTCTCATGACCCAGTCTATTTGAGATTGTAGCAATGTCAACACCCTTAGATATAAGAAGTGATGCATGACTATGTCGCAAATCATGTACTCTGATTTGCTTAAGCCCTGCTAAATCAGCACCGCGTTTAATCTCTTTCTCCAAATGACTCTTTGTTACTATAAACAGTCTGTCATTTGAAGTTCTTCCATATAATGTATTTATATACTCTCGCATCCTATCTACGCAAAACTTTGGCAGATGGATTTTGCGAATGCTGCGTTGAGTCTTTGGTGGACTTATAATATCCTCACCCTTAACACGATTAAGTGACTTAGTAACAGATAAAATACCTGTCTCCAAGTCAATATCTTTAATGTCAAGAGCTAAAAGCTCACCCACTCGCAAACCTGTCCAATACATTAAAAAGAATGCATTGTAGATAACAGGCTTGTCTTTCACAGCCTCAAGGAACTGCTCAAACTCATCCTCTGACCAAATTCCCATATTGCCTGATTTTGATTTTCCCATAAACCCAGCTCCCTTACATGGATTATAGCTGAGTTTATAGAACTTAACCGCATGATTAAAGATGGCATTCAACTGCGTATTTATAGACCACAAATACGCATCTGAATAATTCTTCTTTTTAATTTCCTTTTGCCATCTTTTAATATCTAAAGCTGTTATCGCAGATATGCTTTTGTCCTTAAAATAAGGAAGTATATGCAACTCAATCATATGCGTTTTAGTAGCAATTGTACTGTCACGCAGGTCTGAGTACATATTTTCCTTGTACTCTTCTATAAATGAAGCAAAGCTCATATCTATATTTGACTGCTGCTTCATTATAAATTCATCCATAAACTGCTTAGCTTCACGCTTTGTTGCGAAGCCTCGTTTATGCTTTCTCCTGTTATTGCCATAATAGTCTTTATAGCAGAATTGCACTGACCACTTTTTAGACTTATCATCCTGATGAAAGTAACCCTGTCCCATATTATTTCACCTCACTTTCTACAACATTACTAACACCACCATAGTAACGCTCATTAAAATACTTTTTAGGAACTTTTCCTGGAATAACAATATATCCTTTCTTAGCAAGTTCCTCGTTCATTCCTTTAACAAGCTTATATGCCTGTCCTCTGGAAACTCCCAACATAGATGCTACCTCCATAGCTGTAAAATAAATTGCATTCATATTCTGAATACCTCCTAAAAATAGACGTATTCCTCCCAAAAAAGAAGAACCGCTATGAATAGGGCAACTGAACGTGAAACTCCAAATATTATAAAAAATAATGAACTTTTCCCAACTCCGTATATTGTTGAATTCTCCGCAAATCTAATAAAAAAAGGCTATATTATTCAACTTTTATAAATAAAAACACCGAAATCACCTATTGTATTTTTCGTAAAAACTACCCCTGTTGTTCTGAGTCATATAAAACACCAGACTTATCACCAAACCTTTCCATAGCCTCCATCAGCTCATCATCTTCCAAGTTAAATAAATCCTTATCACCTGCACAATCAATCAAAAGCTGTCCCAAACGCAGATCTGGATGCTCTCTCCATACTTCTTCAAGCTTTCTAATTACTGGTGAAATACGACCACGTTTTCTTGTGGTTTTCCCTGAGCAATGCACATATAACATACAACCATCAAATTCAAAGAAATAACAGTTCTGTTTTAAATCTGACTCATACTTATTAACTGCATCATCAAAAATATCGAGGAAAGCCTGTAGTTTTTCATGTGTATTTTTATCATCTGTATAAAAACTTAAAATCTCCTCATCAACAAAATCATCACCCATTTTTACTTTGACTGTTTCCAGCTTAATATAGGTAACTCCCTCTTTTTCTAAACCTTTTAAAAGCTCTGCTTTGAAATCTTTGTTGAAACAGGCACATATACTGCCCCGATTAATATAGAAACAAGGAATATGGTAACTCAGCCACATAAAATCATCTCCCTTCGCAAAATATCTGGAATCAAAGCTTTAAAGAGCTGTAAAGCATTGATTGTATCAACCAGCTCTACATAATCTTTATAAATCCATCCGCCCAAAACACATTTTTCGACAATCTCGCTTGCACTGCGAATAGTCTCATCAACATCTATTACCAAGAAATAAGTTCTTTTTACATCATCAGCAACAGATGGTAACTCATCCAATATAAGCCTTAAATCAGGATTTTTGATTGAATTGACTTTTGATAACTTTACAGAATCATCTTTCATAAAATCAATCAGCATAATAGCCAGTCTCCTGCTAAAAAATTCTCTATCGTATAATGCTGCCGAAACCAATATCTTCTTATTACATATAATCCCTGCCTCAAACCATTGTGAGTAATATGTAAGAGGAACATATTTATCATACTTATAGCCGATACATTTAGCTATATCTGGCAAGTCTCGTTTCCAGTCATACTCAAACTTTAAACAAAAATCTAATAGACTACTCCTGAAAGAAAAATTAACTGGTTCAAAAGCTTTTACTGCAGATAAAATACCAAAGACATAATCCTCGTCTACACATACTGCAAGCAGGATATCAATATCTAATTTTTTTAAAGCATTGATAACCAAATCATCAAGATGAGTAGCATGTGTATAGACACCTTTTTGTGAATTATGAATTAAGATAAGTCCCTCCTGCTCACACCTGTTTAATGTGGTAATAGGAAAGAAATTGTCTACCCCTCCGCTACAAACTGTATATCTGTCGCTATCACTTAAAAAGCGAACATTTCTTCTTTTAAGGAAAGATACAGATGCTTCATCCCTAAAAGGAAAATCTTCTCTATATGACAATATCTCAAATAAACCATAGGTACTTTCACATACTTTGTAGGTTTCATCTTTGAGAATTGCATATTGTCCTGGGTGGTAAAGAATAACTTTAAACATTAGAATCACCTTCCTTTATAAAATTGCTAAACAAACCTTTTCCATTGAATACATCAGGAGAAAACAAGCCCTCTGGATGATTTTCTTCAGTTACAAGAGTAACAGTTACTCCATGCTTATAAACTACATTATCTATGGTTACAGGTCTGCTGCCTATATTGTTTACAACCAATCTCTTGATTGAATCGCTCATATGGTAAGTGTTTACTGAACCGCCAATAAATTCATAATGACGAAAATCAACTATCCCTGAAAGCTGGTATAGATAAGAATCCTTAAACATTCCCATATGTATCTGATTACTTAAGCGATGAACTTTATCTTCATATTTAAAATGAACATTTAAAATGCCACCGGCTCCTATTTCAATGAATAAATCTCCATTAAAGATTTCCTTCTCTAACCAAGCAACAAAAGAACTTTCTTTTTCATGAGCTAATTTTATTGCTTCGTCTACAAAATGTGGAACAACCTTTAAACGCTCCAAATTGTCTTTGGAAAATTCAGCAAACCTATCAGTCCATCTAATATCCTCGAATGGACAAAGGTATTCACTACCAGACATTGTATGGAAAATAAAAGCCTTGTTAAACTCATCAACCTCAACAGTATCAATCATAGATGTAAGAATAGATGAGCAAGCTAAGAACCTATCATCATCCTTTACAGGAAAACCTCCCAACACAAAATTTTCTAAAATTTCTTCAACATGCCATTTTGCTAACTTAGTCATACATCATCACCCCCTATATTTGGAAAGTAAACTACAGTATCCAGTCCAAGATTATCGTATGCAGCTCCCTCCAGCTTGAAATCTGCATCCTCAACATCATTGTCATCCATATACCTTGTAAGGTTTATAATGAAATCCATGAAAGAACAACCTTGCTTTACAACTACACCCAAGCACTTACGACCAAACATTCCTCGACCTGAGTATCCCTCATATAGCTCATACTGATCGTTTTCATCTACATAATTTCTGATAGCTTCTTCTACTGTCATTGCTGTACCTCCTAAACTAAATTCACAACTGTACCAGCAAGGGCATCCTCAACCTGTTTCTGCTGGATACCAATATATCTCTGTGTCGTAACAACACTGGAATGCTGGAGTAATACTCTCACCAGCTCTATGTTGTAATCATTTTCCACATAGACCTTAGTGGCAAATAATTTTCTTGCACTATGCGTTCCATATTGTCTTAAAGGCAGTCCCATCTTGGTAAATACCTTATTCATATGACGCTCCACCTGTCTCTCAGAAATATCAAAGAGCTTGGCATCAGCTCCAATGTTATTGGAAATAGCATAATCCTGAATAAAACTGTACACCTCAATAGGAACTGTAAATGTACGCATTTTTCCAGTCTTCTGTTCTTTGATGTCTAAGCGGTAGCGAGAACCATCTTTGATAAAGGAACACATTTTAAGTTTTAATGTATCTCCAAGTCGTAATCCTAAGGTAGCTTGGAGAACCTCAACTGCTGCAATCCTCTCATTAGGTTTGATAAGTTTCTCATCAAGAATAAATCCTGAACGCAATAAGCTGATACTCTCACGATACTGCTCATCTGTAAGAGCAACGCATCTCTTATTCATAAACAAGCAACTCCTTTCTTTAAGTGATTTGCAGAAGTCGTATAAACACGCATAGGAGTGCGTATTAACTACCCATGATACTGACAGCTTCACACAAACACCGCATTTATCACAAAGGTCGATTAATACATATTTTAAGACCTTGAAACCGACCGCACAGATTGAGCTGTGTGCCCTTGTTCAAAGACCAGCCAGACTATCCGCCATAAGACCATATAATGCGAATGTCGAGCCAAATACAAAGTTACACCATTTATTTTGTGAATATACGACTTCCTGTGGTGTCCTACTATAACTCTGTTCACAGGAGCTTGGAATAATCACTATTTCACAAAAAGTGCCGACAGTATTTGTTGGTTATGCTTCATAGCAAGGGAATCATATAGAAAAAAGACAAGTCCAAAGAAATATGCAGATACAAAGATGTGGGTTTCTTCCTATTATAAAGAGAAAAAGGACTGGCTACAGAGAGCCAGTCCAACAATACATTATTATTCACTTTTGCAGTAATCAATCACCTTTTGTGGTGGAACAGCAAGATGAGATACTTTATCCTGCATTTTCTTATAATAGATGCTCCACTCAGAACTATCAGAACTGAAAAGTTCATTCATAATAAAAGCAAGAGCTTCAGGCTTTACCTCTGATAACTTACTCTCAATAGCAGGCTCACTAAAATGAGCTACAAGCATAAGAGCCTGAAACTTATCTTCCTCTGTGATTGGCTGTTCCTGAACAGAATCCACAGTAATATTGTGAATTTTTTCAAGCATATAATTTGACAATTCCTTGCCAATAACCAACCTATTATTAAGCTGGTCAATATAAGCTCTTGTCTTTGCTATCTCCTCAACTGGTGCATATACACAAGCATCAATCAGCCTCTGACCATCAAAGAGCAGACCTGACAACTTTGTAGATACTCGTGATACTCTGCTGCGGTAAGTATTCACATTTACCCCAATAAAATCAGCTACGGCATTGTTGTTATAACCTTTACCAGCATATAGATATATCAATCTGTCCATAGGGTTTGATACCCAGACAAAGCTATCAAAATATTTTTTGACAGACTGAAGTATCTTCATATACTCAGGATCTGAAAAAATATCAGGCTCCTTTGCAATCTTCTCTTTTGCCAAGAAAAATGCCTCAAAAATATTTCCTGCATTCATAATCTTGTACCTCCATCCTACTGCATCACTCACAGAAATTTGTCAAATTCTGTGGTAGTAGATTTTCCTTGTTAAAATGCCATAAAACAAAGCCTTTTCAGACATTTGTTTCACAGGCATCTGCTTTTACATCAAAGATACAATAAGATTGAGCATCGGGAAGTCAGCCTTAGTTTCCCGATGCATCTATAACTACCCATAAGCTGTTGGGAAATGCAAATATTAGCTTTAACTACATAACTGGGAATGCATGATATATTTGACTGGGAAATCACAAGAAATATTTAGATACAAAGATACCAGCGTCAAGACATACTTGCTCGGCAAAATATAATATTACATTTTTGAGATGATACTAACTCCTACAACTGCATTATGAGAGCAAATAACATTTGATATTGCTGAAATATCTCACATAAAATCTTCACTTACACAAGTGTCGAGCAAGCACATCAATACAACAGACTAGCTCAAAACAGACTTTATTAATATGAAACGACACCAGTCCGACAGAACACAACATAAACCAGCTCATTATAAAATCAGAATGTATTATTTCATGATAGAATCACTTAACACATAATCAGTACATATAAAATCATGGCAGTTCTGATTAAGACATTTTCAGAATAATTGTAACCAGTATAGCACAGATGATTTCATATAAGAATATATCTGCTCATGATAAGGATAGCTCTGTTCAGATAAGAATTTCTTCAAGCACCTACGAGCAGAAATGAAAACAAATTTATTTCATATTAAAACACATAAGAAAAGGTAGCTACCTCAATGGTAACTACCCGACACATTAATAATCAACATCTTTGTTGTAATCTATTATATCAAGTATATCTTCTGAAGGAATATCGTATTGTGTTTCACCTAAAAATCCAATTTCATATTCCTTTCTCTGAAAATACAGTCCAGCATAATACGATATAAAGCTAAATACAACAGCATCTTTACGATAATCTGAAATTCTTAAATAAGGGATTTTAAATTTTACTACAAAACTTTTGCCACTATTTTTTAATAGGCTGTACAGTTCTTTACAATCATTTTGCAATGCAATTTTAGCCATTTCTCCACCTATATTTTCGCAGTAAATATTATAACCTGCACCTCCACCTTCAGTTTCCAACATAGATAAATTAGAGTAAAAGCACAAGTGAGGTTCACATCCAACATCTAAATATCTGTCTTTGTAAGTGTTCCATAAATACTTAAGAGCCGTTTCTATCTTTTCTTTAGATATTCCCAAACTCTTATATACATCTATAATATTAGATTTATATTTGCTCCATTCATTCGTACTTAAACCATATTCCTTAACTCTATATTTTGAAATCATCTTAGTAGAGTGGAAACATACTATTTCATATTTTTCTAAAATATCTGTTAGCTGAGAATATAATTGCGTATTCTCGAGATTTTTATAAACTTTGCCAATAATACTTTGCATTACGTTCTCATCAGATGCATAGCTATCTTTCAAACTATCAATAACATCCTCAGACAGTAAAGAAAATGCCTCGTATATTTTATCCTTAACTTCTACTGGTATTGTACTAACATCAGATACATCAATCAGCATATATATCACATTCCTCGAATTTTTCATTTATATATTTTCATTAATGCGGCTACTTAATACTCCTGAAAGAGCAATGTCTCTTATATTTATTAATAGTCTACTTTTAAAATATGGTCATATAGAAAAGCATCTAAATCAATAGGTACTACTTCATCTGATTTCTTTACTCTATATTTTGTAAAATGTAAATCAAATTTAGGGTCAAGTTTGAAATCTAGGCAACCTCTTCGTATTATATCTGCTATATGTAATATATCTTCATTTGTTCTACTACACATATAAATATATTTACCTAATTCACTATCCCTGTATTTATCTGATAGGAAAAAATTAGCTACATCTTGATTATAATACTCTGCTGCAGTATTCAAAGCATCCAAAATAGATGCTTTTACATCACTGTTTTCATCTAACTCTATGCTGTAAGATGGGCTGAATCCACAATTACCTGTATAGACTAAATTAAATGTTATAGCATTATCATACTCCATATAATACAAATATATGATAGCACTAAACTCATCTTTACCAAACAAGTCTAAACTAAATATGTTGTCAAAATCCAACTCATCAAAAGTAAGTGAAGTAAATTCATCGGAATCATTAAACTCTATATTAAAATCATCTATTGTAAACATATTAATTACCCCTGAGTCTTTTCTTTATATAATTTCATCAATGCTGCTACACAAGCAGACTCACTTTTATATGCTTCTGTATTTCTTGTAAAACCATATGCCTCCATTACAGCTTTATCATTTAACTGATGGGCTCGCCTAAGTTCTGGTGGCATGAAATTTTCGTCATATAACTTTGATAAACTTAACCAAAAAGGCTGACTTTGACCTTTCTCATAACCTTTATCTTTCTACTCGTCAGCAAATGCTTTCGCTGCTGCTTTCTGCTCTCTATCTGTCATATTGTAAAAAGCTCCTTATATTCAAAATCAATCTTCATTGATACTAAAATATAAAACCAATTATATCATAAACACCTAATTATTTCATCCACAATATAAGAGCAAACAACCACAGCAAGAACTTTCAAAATAACTGCAGTTACAGCACCAAAAACTCAGGTGTACAATCCTCATGAATGTAAGTAAGCACTACCTTTTTTTCTAATGACTTCGTACTTGCCAGCTCTAATTTCATATTTACTTGAATATTATCCAGCTTTAATACCTTACCAGAGCTAAAGAAATCCACTTTTCTAAGGTACTCATTGCTCTTCAGTATATTCAATACATCGTGATACATATAAAGCGATATGCCATCCACCTCAACATAGTACATTGCATAATCAAATGCACTTTCTGCTTCTTCATTCTTTCTCCTATAACTCAAAGAACTATTTACAAAGTCATACATATCCCAGCCTGAGAACTTATAAAACGCTTCTGCGGTACTTAACTTTGCCAGTTCCTTATATGGTACTTTCTCATATTTGTGTGATGTATTGATTAAAGCCTTTCCCAACACATCAATCGATGCAGTGCTAAATTCTATACCACCGAAGCCTTTTGCAATCTCTAATGTATTTTCAAAGAGCATTTCAATAAAACAATTCATATATTCCCTGTTTGCCTTTAGCAGTTCATCTATACCATCAAAACTCAAATCTTCTATACCTTCTTCCAAAAATCTATTAACTAATTGTATACAATGGCGAATGCGTAACTGCTTCTTACTCAATTGAAATAAGTCTTCATATGTAAGTAATTCCATCTGGCAAAAACCATTGGAATACATCTTGATAGAGCAACCATCATATGTATACTTACTTATAATTACCTTTCTGTTTTCATCACTACTTATCATTGTAATCTCTTCTCTCATAATAAATTTCTCCTATCTATGTATTATTTTTTATGTCTGCCGGTACATATAAAATGTTACCGACAGACTTATTAATATTTGTTTTACGCAACAACTTCTGTTTCATCTGAAACATCCTTTGCAGGAACTGCATCTGCTTCTGACGAATCAGATGCACTATCTTCATTTGTTGCTACAGATGTGTCAGATAAAGCATCAGCAGTTGCTTCTGAGGATACCCCATTATCACTGGAAACATCTGTGCTTGCTACTTCAGCAGTCTCCTTTGTAGCTTCAGGGTTAGCAGATACCTCAGTAGTTTCCTTGTCAACTACAGGCTTTGACTTAGTGGTTTTGTTATTACTATCTTTAGATTTCTCACCTATATCCTTTACTGAAGTCTCAGAAAGCTCCATATCTAAGAGGTCAAACTTTTTAAATTTTGTAGTAAATAAATCTTTGTAATACTTCATCTTATCTTTTACACTTTTCTTTGAAATAGTTGCCTGCTTACATTTCTCTTTATATTCCTCATTTTTTAAAACTTCAAACTCAATACGACTAATGTACTCACTAAATTCTTCAACACTAATACCATTATTGATAGCATAATTTCCAAATAAGATAACAAATGGAATCAATGACTTTCTTAAACCATTTCCAGAAATTTTGCTTACATAATCCAATGTCTTAGCAATAGATTTACGCTCATCATCAGAAAAGTGCTCTATCGTATCTTCACAATATTTATTCATAGTGTCACTTGAAAGGTTCTTGAAATCGTGACGTTTCTTACCACTAATTCCTAAATAGCAATCAATAAGGTAAATGCTCTGATACAGCATCTCTGACTGAACTTCTTCTCTCTTTTGCTTAGAAGTAAGCTTTAAAATTGGCTCTTTAAAAATTGGCTTATCTGTCATTTCTTTTGTCCACAGAATTGTATTATCACCAAATTTGCCTCTAGCTTTCTGAGCTTTTGATAATGGTGTTCCACTGTTATAACGATTAAACAGCAGAACAGCCTCTTCTCTGGTACAGTCCTTGTAATATGTAATATCAATCTCTGCTTTCAGAATTATGTCTTTCAGTTCATCAGATAAGCCTTTAAACAAAATCTCATTATCATCTGCTACATCTTCATATGCAACAACAACATCCTTTGGTAGAGCAAATAAATTGTTAATATAATTCTTTAATGTAGTTAAACGTTGCTTACCATCAATCACCTTATCCTTGCCTTCACACTGAACGATAACCATATCAGGGAGAACAATTCCACAAAATATAGAATCTAGAAGATTAACCTTCTGTTCATCAGACCACTGCTCGTCACTTCTCTGAGCAATAAAATCAACGCTATACTCGTTGCTCTTTAACTTCTTTACTGCATCCTCAACTGTGATAGTAAATTTTTTCACCTTGTTCTTAAAATTCTTTGACATAATAATGTCCTCCTTTAAAATATAATTTTTATTCTACAATCAATAACAATTTTGATTGTACGCTTACTATATCTAATAAAAGAGCAACGGTCACTTTCATAAAAACAACTTTATTTTTTATTTAAAACCCCTTATTTACTGGGCTTTCTAGCTCTACCCCACTTATATTTTGCAATTTGAGGGTGTGCTTTGCATAAAAACTCAAAAAAAGAGACACGGAGTTGTCCATGTCTCTACCTTAGTTGGAATTATCATATGCTTAGTTTGCTTAACCTGTATTTAGTTTTATCTTTTTTCTGAGCATTATTGTCGCCTTTATCAGCATTATAAACTTTTATATGGTACTTGCTCTCAAATTTCTCAGCCAGTAGCATGTCAAAATTTATGGTTGTAGCAAAACTTATGCCAGTGCTTATATTAGGATCTTCTATGCTACACTTATATATGTACAGCTTTCTATGAAAAGTCCTCAAAATCCTAATTATATCATTATAGTGATTATGAGCTTTCTTATCACCAAGCGAATATTCTTTAAGAGTCATTATCCAATCGCCCTCATATCTAAACAGGAAGCTCATAATGTTTTCTTCTATTTTCAAAGCTGTCTCATCATCAGAGTAATTATCTAAATCATACCTGTCATATTCTTTGTATTTTGGTATATCTACATATAATAATGACTTCTTGTCTAAGTTAAGCTTTTTAAATATTTTTTCAAATTCCTGCTCAGAGATGTCAATATCATCCAAGTTATCATAATTATATAGGAAATCTTGCACTACCCCAAAATCATCTGCATTTCTACAATCAACTTTCTTTAAAGCATTAGCATATGTAAGGAAATCATCCAATGTAATTTCAAATACCTTATTGATAGCTTTTTGTGAATCAAACCTTTGAACATATTCTTCATCTTCTATTAATACTATGCTTCCTTGTTTCCAGTATGGCATATTAAAACACATATCACAAAACTTTAATGCTGCATATTCACAAAAATCATCAGCCTTTGTTTCAGACATCTTTTTGTTACAATCATCATTCTTCTTTGTTTCAGGCTCCTTTATACCACATAATACACGTACTGCTTTATAATCATAAAATCTCCTCTCAAATTCTTCCAGCTTATCCCTACCCTGTAGACCATCAAGACTTCCCAAGATTTCTTTTGCAATATCTCCATACCTTTGAATTAAATCATATGTTTTTATTGGATTATCTGTTATACCTTTATAATATTTTTTAAATAAATCAGCATTTGGTGTAAACATCACTTTTTTAGCATAACCTTCAGCACAAAAAGCTGGCACATATCCCATTTTACCAAAGACATCTACAAATGTATCTGTAGCAACCCTTGACTCTGAAATAATATGATGTAACATAGCGACATATATAGGTTTTGTCTCTGTTTCTGCATAGGTAAAAGGAATGCTCAAAGCTTTATACTTACTTTGCCTTAACTTTATCTCTGGGGAGTACATATTCCACGATGAAGTCTTATCAAAAACTTTCTTATTTAATCCCAAAGCCTCTAGCAAAGATATTTGTGTTGGCATTTTGTAGAACTTTCTCTTCTTTCTATTCTCTTCCTTAGAATCATATTCAATCTTTTTTTCATATTCTATGGACAAATAATCATAGATGAGTCTGAAAGTCAGCATTCTAAGCCATTCTGGAATGGATTGACCTACCCCGTATTGCTGCCTAATTTCTTTTATTACCTTGCTAGATGAATAAAAATCCCTATCTTTACCTTTATCCAATATATCTATAACACTTTGCTCATCAATCGTCTTGTTGCCTGTTGATGCAATATACTTCCTGAGAGCAATCTTTATCTCTTTGATACCATACATTATATAAAAAGCTCCTTGCTGCGTTTTCTATATTGTATCACAGCTTGGAGCTTTAGGTCGTATAAAATTATTGTATGGTCGTATCTGTAGAGTACAGACAAACCAGCTATGCATTTTCCCGAAAAAGTACCCCTGTAACGCACCATATCAGCCCTATATGGCGTTATTTTACAACGCTGGAAGTAGTAGCCAGTACACAGCAAAAGAGCCTGTGTGGGCAATAAAAAGCACCCAAGCAATAGCCAGTACTGCTGGGTGTTTGTGCCTCGCTACGAACTGGCAAGGCTGATAAAATGGGCATCTACAAGTGCTATACGGAACTGCAGGGATAACTGCCCTGCCTTCTATGGATAGATAGGAATTTTCCCTGCAGGTGGAGGGATACTTAAATCCCTCAATCACTAATAATACATCCATTTTACTACTAGTGAATGAACTCTGAACTTAATCTACCACCATGAAATTAAAATACTTGTAAAAATTTCAACTCACTAAAATATTTAATACTAAGTAGTGAAATCAAACTAACGAATATGTAAATGAACTCCATGCCGGAATAAAATATTCAATTTTCACAAGAAAAACTCCAGCAAAATGACTGCACCAATAGATGAAGTATATGATATAGAAAATGAGAACTGCCACCATATGCTGACTGCAAAAAAAAGCACAGCCTACCACATTTAGACAGGATCTCCGCCGATTTTACGGATGAAAAAACATATAAGACACACAATGCACAAGAAATATTCACTCAACATATTTTAACTAACAGTTTTCAGATGCATATAATTGTAGCTGGAACACCTCGACAAATATATGGAAAAAATACCACAGAAATAGTGATTTTCACAAGGTCGTAAAAAGTCGAAAAATTGTCGGAACTTTGCTAGAGCCGATTTGTGCCACTTTTAATAGCAGGTGGCACAGTTACAAGGCAACACGATTTAAAGGGCTGTTTTGGGCGGAAATGCGAGCCAGAAACCGATAAAAAGTACCCTTGACGCTGTCAGTATGCAGACATAAGAAAAGACCAGCAACTCCGAAGAATCACTGGTCTGACTATGCTCATAATATTCAATTAAGCTGTTTTGCGTCTCTTTACAAATACGATTACTCCCACAGCTGCAACTGCCATCACAACATAAATTGCGATTGGTGTCATATCTCCAGTCTTTGGTGATGTAGCTGTTGTATTTGCAGATGATGCGTTCTTATCTGTTGATACAGTAGTATTTCCAGATGATGTATTATTATCTGATGCAGAAGCGTTTCCATTATTAGAAGTATTTCCATTATCAGATGAACCACCATTGTTAGAGTTATTTCCATCATCAGTCTTTGTATCATTGTTGCTTGGTAACTTTGGCTCTGTCTTTGTTACAACATAGTTTGAACAATGGTCTTGCTTTACAGTCATATAACCATCAGCATCTACTACTACTGCCTGAACCTCTGCAAAAGTATTGTCAGCATTCATAAGTGAATAATAAAGTGTCTGACCTGCATACTCTGTTCCTGCATAGAAGCGGATGTTTGCTGTTGCTGGTAACTTGCCTGAGTAGTTGAAGTTAATCTGCGATACAAAATTATCCTTTGTAATATAGGATGGCATTGTAGCTACATAAGCACTGTTGATTGATGTAGAAAAATCATATTCTGTCTTTCCATCTACACTTGCCATAGTTTCTTTTGCAAATGTGAATGTTACATTGTTATTTGACTTGATAACAACATCTTTAGTAGCATTCTCAGCTAAGATTGTAGCAAATGTATCGGCAGAAATAGTCTGTGAATCTCCTAAATCAACTGTGTAGTTATCCTCGCTTGGAGATGGAGCTGGAGTCTCATCTTCAAAGTTTAATACTGTTGATACACCTTCTGGAAGAATCCAGAAATCGGTGTAACCAAATTGTCTATTTAACCTGTCTTCATCTGTATATATTCCTGCATAATCAAGACAAGCTGCCGTATAATTTGGTCCATCATCTGTTGTACATACAACTCTTACAACATATACATCTGTAACATCAACATTTTCCAAAGGTGGATTACCCAGATTTTCATTAATATAACAATCTGAGTACCTTTGTGCTGAAGCTTCTTTGCTTAAAATACTAAAGCTTGTTGAACTTAATACTGCTGGTAAACTAGTATTGCCATCCCAGCCAATATGTCCCCAACTGTCATTTTTTGCTTTTACTGCTCCATTTTCATCCTTAGCAATAACAAGTTTTCCATTTTCATCTCTTGATAAAATAGGACAGAATACATATGTATCGCATATCTTTTCAAAAGGCACACTGCTTTTCTCATAATCAATATATCCTGTAGCATTATCCCCACAAACTATAATATTATTAACAGCCAAATCATAGCCAAGCGTTTCATTAATCACCTTTGCATCTGCCTTTGAAATCTGCTTTTCCTCATAGCTTCCATTAATCTCTAAATCAATAGGTGTCTTACTTGTTACATCAGCAGCTTTTACACTTGGTGTATTTCCAACTGAAAATGCTGTTACTGCTGCCAGAGCCAGAGCAACTGCTGTGGCTGCAAACTTTTTCTTTCTCATAAAACATATCTCTCCTTCTTTTGAATATTATGTAAAACCTTATATTTTACATGTTTTATGCCATACTCACTATATAGTGAGTATCTATATAGTGAGTTATTGTATCAGCACTTATTATATACAATTTATGGTAAAAAGTAAAGGAGAATTTTCATGTGCAACTATGGTTCTTTACACTTACGCATAAATGAAATTCTTGCAGAGAAAGGTATCTCCAAAAATAAAATCTGTAAAGATTTAGATATTCCTCGCAGTAACTTCAACAGATACTGCCGAGATGAATTCCAGAGAATGGACACCAACCTAATCTGTAAGTTATGCGATTATCTGGATGTAGATATATCAGCTCTTATAGAATACAAAAAACCTGATACTTCTCACCATGAATAATAGATTGTATAAGTAAAGCGACTGAATCAAAACAGTCGCTTATTTTGTGCTTTAGGTTATTACTTTGAATTTATCCTGCTCTATAATGATAGCAATACTGCCTGATGCTGGTGGCAACCAGTGACCTTGTAATTGTAGAGCATCGTCTACATATTCCACTTTAAATCTGCTACCTACAGGTTTTGGACTGTACTCGTCATCAATAGGCTCTATAAGCTCCACAATAGTTCCTTTAGGATATCTTGCAGAGTAAACCTCTTTCTTATTGATAGGGTATGACATATTACTCTGCCTCCTCATAATCTATCATTTTATCTGGCATCAGAGGTATCAAATGACTTTCAATAACAGGAATATCTTCCTCTCTTATCGATGTGAATTCGCCATCACTGTTATGTCTTACACACATAATGTTACCAACCAACATATCAAGAACAATACCATCATCACTAACCAAGAATCTATTGATTGGGAAATTTCTGATTTTGCCCTCATCATTGCAGATTACATCAATTTCATTGTTGATACTAACTACTGCAATAAGACCATTGGCTTCATTAAAATTAACATATCTCTGTTCAGCCTCTAAGGTGTTATCAACCTCGGCAAGATAGCCTTTATAAACTACACCCGACAGCTTATTCACTCTCAGCAGATATGCCTGAATTTTCTCCTGCTTCATCTGCAACCTCCTCAGCATCATCGCCTTCTGTGTCCATATCTTCAGTATCCACAGCTTCTTCCGTAGGATCATTCATAAAACTATCCATAGCTGGCGAGTCCTCATCAGCACTTGCTGTATCATCATCAACCTCAGAGTTTTCATTTTCACTTGTCGGTACATCGTCAAAATCAGCATCTTTTTCAACACTTAAGATGTTCGCATCCTCCAAGTCAAAATAATCTGCAAAGGCTTTTGCGATTGCTGACAGTCTACCTTCCGTCTTGACACGCTTGACATTTCCTGATCCTGTGTTTTCCTCATAATCAACACATACAGAATTGCTGAAAGAATCAATGAATACTTTGAATTTCTCAGCTTCGATATCATTTTCCAAAGCCAGTTTACTTAATACAACAACCATTGGAATATTTGATTTCTTAAGGAACTTATGCTGCTCTCTGAATGCTTTTCCAAGATACTCAAAAAGCTCCATAATCATCAGCTTTTTATCATCGTTGTATTTGCCACGAATATGCTTACAATACTTCGTGACTTCTGCGGTCGAAATGCCTTTCCACTCATCGTACCCCTCATGCCTTGAATCGAGCAGGAGCATACTCTGTAACAACACTTCCAAATCTGCCTCTCTGCGAAGCTGGGCAACTGTTAACCCAATACTATGCTGGAAGAAGTCCATGCTACAAATTTCTTTCGTCCAACGAGCAAGTTCTGTAGACATAATGCTTCTGCATTTCTGTATTGGACTTAATGGTGTAGAATTGTTAAGTCTTGCAAAGATTTCATCTACCTCCTCATCGGTGCAATCTTCCAAGCAAAAGATACTCATGCGACATCCTAAAATCTCATCTTTTAAATCATCCGCCAGTTCTTCAAATGAGAGGTTGGCAAGGTCAAACTCAAAACCATCAACAGTACATGGTGGAGTTGCTGAATGAAGTTCATATTCGCCCTCTACAAAGTCAAAAACACTTGTCAGCCTTTGTTTTGCATCTAAACAATCATATACAGTGTTTCCATTCTCATCTTTTGTTTTAAGAAAATAGCAGTTTGGAATGGGATACCCCATCAATATGGAATGAATCAGCAGACTCTTCTGTAAAAGAGTCCACTGCGAACCACTACGCTGTATTGGATTATCAAAAGTTAATGTTCCCTTGTTTTTCCAGCCAATCATGGTCTTGATGCCAACTGGAAGCGTAGATTTATTCATCCATATCCACCTCAATTCCATCATATTCTTTTTCCAGCTCCTCTCGGCTCATCTGACCTAAGCGTAGCATAGTAGTATCCTCCAGTTCATAGATAGCCTGTCGAAGTTCCTCATCTGACATATCAGATAAATCATCTTTTTCATCTCCAAACTCCGCCTGAACTTCTGCTCTATTAATATTTAAAGGACAGTTGAAAACATCGTTTGGTGCATAAAACTGGATGAGTGAGCCTTGACAAAAATATGGCTTGCTCTTACCTTCATCAAACTTATACTTTTCTACAAACATCATCGGCTGGAAATCACAATCAGAGAAATCATAATAACCATCAGATAATAACTGCTTCATGATTTCCTTGACCTTAGCTGTTGGCAGATTACCAATCGTGAACTCACCGATGGCAAAGACGTTGCACTCGGTATTCTTTACCTGAAAGTGTAATCCACTTACAGCTTGCTTACTGTCCTTGGCAATCTGCACCAATCTTATATTTGTACCATTGAAAGGCACTCTCTTTTCAACAATCTCTTCAACCTTGCTTATTTCAAATAAGCCTCCATTAACTAAAACCTTAACCATAATAAATCCTCCATTTCATGAGTTTAATTTTTTTCGTGTGTTATCTATCACTCTGTTTGATGTGAATTGCAAGTTATTTTTGAAATTTTTCCATAGAAAAATTTATAGGATACCCCAAGATTGGCTATTTTACAGGGAATTCCTCTGGATTTGCCCTCGCCCACTCACCCAGTCGATTGACTTCATTCAATACTTCAGACCAATCATCGGCATATAGCATTTGAATAGTAGACCAAAGGATTTGTAATAACTTTCTTTTATCCTTAGCTGGGAACTCGCTACTAGGACTAAGAACTATAAGCTTTGTAATATCCAACTGCAGGGAATCATGGTCATAATCATATAGACTGATCAAAAATGTAGATAGAACATTGACCTTATCTCTTTTAATCCTTTTATTGGTTTCTGCACGATAATCTTCAAGGATATCTGTTATGTCAGCATCAAAACCCTTCTGTTTCCAACGCTCCCTCGCCCTGTCAAAATAGACATCCCTTGCTCTGTCAATTAGTGCCACTACTCAACACCTCCCAGTGGAATATGAAGAACCATCTTGGCAATCGTGAGCATTGAATAATACACTCTTACAAACTTTGCACTTTCATTTGGTGGAACAACAAGCTCATCACAGGTGCTGCATATGACTGCATCATTCATACCTTCGGCACGATAATATTTTGCTACCTTTAGGATTTCATCATAATGCCTTGATGTGTTTAAAACCTGCCAGTCTCTCACACGATTTTGCTCATCCCTCGTTTTAGGTAGCAACAGCACAAAAGAATTAGGGTGCTTTTCAGCAATAGTGTTTAACAACATTTTTCCATTCCTCCTCCTAATATATAAGTGTAGGGTTTAGATACCCCAACAGCCAGTTGGGTTCT